>FMJZ01027594.1_pt1 | contig 11364 bp, 10 predicted proteins | sample 1987881 | NCBI WGS metagenome assembly FMJZ01 (sample SAMEA4378227, study PRJEB15110) | soil metagenome | biome: soil; feature: Field; material: Soil | place: India | collected 2015-03-11 | depth 0 m | reverse complement strand
CTTGTGGGAGAGGGTCAGGGTGAGGGCTTTTGCGGGGAGGCAGGTGGGGCTGTCCTGCTTTCTCAGTGGGCAACCACAGAGGGTTGCCCCTACAAATCACCGGTTAGCACTCGCAATGCCGGACTTGCATTTACTCCGCATTCTAAGGTATCATTCCTCTTGGCTGAACGACTGTTTAGCGAAACGAGGGCAGATGCCGGAGGGTTTTGTATCGCGCAGACAACAGGCGCAGATGCGCCGCCAGGAGCTGATAGATGCTGCCCTGCACGAGTTCGCCCAGAAAGGCTACGACGGGGCATCTATTCGCGCCATTGCTCATCGGGCAGGGGTTACCGAAGCGCTGGTGTACCACTACTTCCGCAACAAAGAGCACCTGTTTGAAGAGGTGATCAAAGCGCGCAGTTTCGCCCCCGTTCTGCGCCGGGTGTTGGATGAGGCAGGGGATGCCCATCCGTCAGTGGTGCTGCACCGGCTGCTGGGCGAGTTTCTGGACCTGCTGTGGTATAACGCCTCCATGGCGCGGATGTTCATCATCGAGTTTATGCGCAATCCCGTTTGTGCGCGCTACTTTCGGGCGATGGTGGAAGAAAACACCGCCAACCTCACACGCTACCTGGAGCAGCAGCAACAACGCGGCATATTCCGTGTCGATATAGACGCCCAATCGGCAGCGGAGATGCTTCTGGGAATGGCGTTCTCACTCTTTTTCGCATGGGGGCAGGTGTCCGAGCGGGAGTGGCTGCAACACCGTGACCGGTTTCTGCGCTATAGCATTCCCCTTGCGTTAAGTGGCTTGTATGTCCAGCCAACCCAAACAAGAGATACTTAACAAATGTTTAACTAAAGGGGAAGCAAAAGGCGTTGACATCTTCTGGTGGGGTGTGGTAGAATACAGTGCGAAGTATGATTTACATGATTTACATGATTTACATGACAATCAGGGGGTAGAAACACGTGCAGGCTGAGAAACAGTGCCGGCTGGAAGAAGCCATCTACGGTATGGTCACGGTCGGTGAACGCGGGCAGATTGTGATTCCTGCCGAAGCAAGGCGCGACCTGGGCATCGAACCGGGCGACAAGCTTATCGTCATGCGCCATCCGGGATATGCGGGTATCATCGCGTTCAAGATGCAGGCGGTCAGGGAGTTCCTGGAGATGTTTCAACAGGAGGTGCAGCGCTTGGAGCACCAGTTTGCGCAATCAGGAGGTGAAGACGAGTGAGAGGTTTGTGGTTGGTAACGGCAGTGATGGTTATGGCGCTGTGCGCGGAGGCGTGGGCACAGCAGCAGCCGACGGCTTTGACCCTTCAGGATAGTATTCGTATTGCCCTGCAGAACAGTCGCACGCTCCGCTCGGTCCTGCAGGATGAGCGGAAGGCAAACGCTCGTGTGCGCGAGGCAAAGGGCGCCGGCTATCCGCAGCTGGATGTGTCGGCAAACTACCGGCGTCTGGACCGCGTGCCCAAAGCGAAGTTTCCCTCTTTTGACCCCGTAACGGGCACTTTCACCTTCAACGAGATCGAGATTCAGCCCATCGATTCGGGCACGGCGACCGTGAGCCTGAGCCAGGTAGTGGACATTAGCGGGCTGGTTCGCACCGCCACAGATGCCGCTTCGCTCTATTCGCGTATTGCCAATCTGGACGTCCAGCGCACACGCAACGAGATTGTCCTGCAGGTCAAGCAGGCGTTTTACGATGTGCTGCGCATGCAGGAGCTGGTGAAAGTGGCAGAGGAGGCTCTGCAGAACGCGCAAATCCGGCGCAAGCTGGCGCAGGCAGCGGTGGATGCGGGCGTCAGCCCGAAGCTGGATGTGATGCGGGCGGATGCAGCAGTTGCCGCGGCACAGCAGGCGGTGATTACCGCGCGAAATGCCCTGCAGCTGGCGAAAGCGGCGTTTAACAACGTGTTGGGCAGGCGCGTGGACGAACCTGTAGAACTGCTTCCCGCTGAAGAGACCCTTCCTGAACAGATACAGTTTGCAGAGTGCCTGCAGGAGGCGTTGAACCGTCGTCCTGAAGTGATACAGGCGAGCCTGGGCATCTCGCTTGCGGAGAAGCAGGTGACCGCAGCAAAGCGCGACCTGCTGCCCACCCTCGTGGTGCGTGGACAGTGGGATTTCAACCTGAAGACCTCCACGTTCCAGCCGCGCGAGTCCAGTTTCACCACCATTGCCGCTCTGCAGTTCAAGATTTGGGACAGCGGACAGACGCAGGGGCGTGTGGAGCAGGCTCGAGCCGACGTGGATAAGGCGAAAATCGCGGTGGAGAACGTGCGCGAGGGCATCGCTCTGGAGGTGCGCAACGCCTATCTGAGCCTGCAGGAAGCGCGCGAGAAGGTCGCCGCGGCGGAAAAAGGACTGCAGGCAGCCACCGAGAGTCTGCGCGTGGCTAGGGTGCGCTATGAGGCAGGGGTCTCTACTCAGCTGGAGCTGAGCGATGCCGAGCTGGCTTATACCCAGGCGGAACAGAACCTCGTCAACGCGCGTTACGACCTGTGGATAGCGTGGGCACGTCTGGAGAAGGCGCTGGGCAGGTATGCGCAGGCGGAACAGGTGAGAGGATAATGAGAGCTTCACGAAGGAGGGACACAGCAGTGTACCGGAAGGCAATAACGGCGGGACTTTTCCTGCTTGGACTGGCGGGTTTGCTTGGTGGGTGTGCTCGGCGGGCGGCTATGCCTCCCGTCCAGCAGGCAACTGCACCGGCAACGGCGGTCGCGGTGGTGAGCGCACGCACCGGAGATATTCCGTTCACTATTTCGGTAACGGGTTCTCTGCAGACGCTGGATGACGTCACCCTGTCTGCGAAGGTGCCGGGCAAGATTGCGAAGGTATTCGTGCGCGAGGGCGACACCGTACAGGCGGGACAGGTGGTCGTACAGCAGGACACCAGCGACCTCGAGGCGCAGTTGCGCCAGGCGGAAGCCTCGCTCAAATCGGCTCGCGCCCGGTTAAAACAGGCACAGACCGCGCTGGAGCTTCAACCTACTCAGAACGAAACCTCTCTGCGTCAGGCGGAAGCTGCGCTGGAAGCGGCGCGGGCGCGCTTGCGCGCACTGGAAACGGGTGCACGCCGTCAGGAGCGTCAGCAGGTGGAACAGCAGGTGGCTTCCGCAAAAGCGAACCTGGATAATGCTCAGGCGAATCTGGAGCGGGTGCGTCGGCTGTACCAGCAGGACGCCGTGCCCAAACAGCAGCTGGATGCCGCACAGATGGCGTACGACATCGCACTGGCGCAGTATCGCACTGCTCAGGAGCAGTTGAGCCTCGTGCAGGAGGGTCCCCGTCAGGAAGATATAGAGGCACAGCGTGCGCTGGTCAAACAGGCAGAAGAAGCGGTGCGTTTGGCACGTACGGGCGACCTGCAGTTGAAGGTGCGCCAGGATGAGGTCAACGCGGCAAAGGCACTGGTAGCCCAGGCGGAGGCAGGATTGTTCTACGCCCGACAGCAGTATGAAAGCGCCTTCATCCGCTCGCCCATCAGCGGTACGGTGGCAATGCGCATGGCACAGCCGGGTCAGATGGCGGGTGCGGGCACTCCGCTGGTGCGCATCGTGAACCTCAATGCCATCTTCTTCGAGGCGCGCGTTTCCGAAACGGAGGTGCGCTATGTTCGGGTGGGACAGCCCGTTTCCGTGACGGTAGATGCCTATCCGGGTAAAATGTTCCGCGGTGTGGTCAGCCGAATCTATCCTGTCGGCTCGGAGGGCGCGCGCGACTTCAATGTGCGTATTGATATGCGCAACGAAAACGGGCAGCTGAAGCCCCAGATGTTCGCTCGCGGCGAGATACTGGTAGACGTGCACCGCAACGTCGTGCTGGTTCCCAAAGATGCGCTCATCACGCAGGACGGCAAACAGGTGGTGTTCGTGGTGAAGGAGGGGGTTGCCCGGCGTGTGGCGGTGCAGACCGGTTACATCAATGGCACGAACGCCGAAGTGCGAGGCATCCCTGCAGGTGCGCAGGTGGTAGTGCAGGGACAGGAGAACCTGCGCGATGGCGACAAGGTGCGTGTGGAGCAGTTGCAGACGGCAGAGGCAGACACAGCAGGCGGTTCGTAGCCAGAAGGAGAGACGAGTATGTGGCTTACCAGTGTAGCGATACGACGTCCCGTTTTTATCCTGATGGTGTTCTCCGCGCTGGCGGTGCTGGGATGGACGGCAGCCGGCAAGATGCGCGTGGAGCTGAACCCCAATGTGGACTTTCCGTTCGTCATCGTGACGACGGTCTACCCGGGGGCGGGTCCGCGTGAGGTGGAGACGCTCATCTCCAAACCGATAGAGGACGCGGTGAACGGCATCAACGGGGTAAAGAACGTCACCTCGGTTTCGCAGGAAGGCATCTCGCTGGTCGCCATCGAGTTCAACCTGGGCGTCGACCCGAGCGCGGCGGCAGCGGATGTGCGCGAGAAGGTGGATGCCGTCCGGGCTACCCTGCCGCGTGATGCGCTGTCTCCATCCATTTCCAAGTTTGACATCAACGCCTTTCCGGTACTCTACTACGGCATGTCCAGCGAACGCCCCAGCAAGCAGTTGCGCTACATCGCCGAGGAGATTGTGAGCAACCGACTGGCGCGCGTGCCGGGCGTGGCTTCGGTGGCGGTGCTGGGCGGAGATGTGCGTGAGATTCGCGTGGAGGTGGACAAAGCACGTCTCGACGCCTACGGACTGAACATTATGCAGGTTGTTCAGGCGCTGCAGGCGGAGAACCTGAACATCCCCAGCGGGCGCATTGAGGAGGAACGGCGCGAGTACTCGGTGCGCGTGGTGGGCGAGTTCCAGAACCTGGACCAGATACGCAACGTGCGCATTCCCGTTACCAACCGCATGAACCCAATGGGCTCCCCGAACATCATCCGCCTTTCCGATGTAGCCACCGTGCGGGATGACATCGCCGAGCGCACCGAGGGGGCGCGGGTAAACACCCGAAACACCGTCGCCATCATCGTGACCAAAGCCACCGACGCCAACACGGTGGACGTGTGTAACGGTGTCAAGCGTGAAATCGAGCAGCTGAAGCGCGAACTTCCCCGGGATATCGAGTTCGTACTGACCCAGGACCAGTCCAAGTTCGTTCTGGAGAGCCTAACCGACCTGCGGGTGGCGCTGTTCCTCGCGATATTCCTCGCGGTGTTCGTGGTGTACCTGTTCCTGCACAACCTGCGTGGTACGTTCATCGTGTCGCTGGCGATACCCACATCCATCGTCAGCACCTTCCTGGTGATGAACGGTTTCGGCTTTACGCTGAACACCATGACCATGCTGGCGCTGTCGCTGGCGGTAGGTATCCTGGTGGACGACTCCATCGTGGTGCTGGAAAACATCTTCCGCCACCTCACCAACGGCGAGGAGCCTGCCGAAGCCGCGCTCAACGGGCGTTCGGAAATCGGACTAGCGGCGATTACCATCACGCTGGTGGATGTGGTGGTGTTCGTGCCGGTGGCTTTTATGGGCGGCATCGTGGGGCAGTTCTTCCACTCGTTTGGCATCACGGTAGCGACCGCCACCCTGTTCTCGCTACTGGTATCGTTCACTCTGACCCCCATGCTGGCGTCACGCTGGTTCCGCATGGGCGAGCAGGTGGAGGCGAAGCGTGGGCTGTTCGGCGCGTTTGACCGCTTCTACCACGCGCTGGACCGTCTGTATCGCGCTATTCTGGAACGTGCCCTGCGCCGCCGCTGGCTGGTAATTGGCATCGGCAACGCACTGCTGCTCAGCATCCTGCTGATTATTGCAGGCTCACTGGTGGGCAGGAAGTTCATCATGCCGTCTGTGTTCGTGGCAGGGTTCACAGCGGCCTTCGGCTTCCTGTTCTGGCTGCTGGCGCTGATTTGGCGCACGAACCGCAAGCCGCTGTTTGTGGCGGGCTGGGGCACGTTTATCATGGCAGGCGCGTTCTTTCTGTCCGGTCTGCTGGGCGCGTCATGGGGACGTCCCCTCCTGCCGTTCCGTTTTGCGCCTGACCAGGACCAGGGGCTGATTCAGGTATCGGTGGAAATGCCTGCCGGAACCTCGCTGTCTGCAACCGACCGCGTGCTCTCGCGGATTGAGGAGGTCATCTACAATACTCCCTCCATCCGCCGGGATGTGCAGAGTATGTTCACTACTCTGGGTAATACCACGGCGGGCGTGCTGGGCACCGGCGGACGAGGCGCACAGTACGGCGAGGTGCAGGTGACCTGTGTGGAGAAGCAATCGCTGGGCGACCGGCTGACCAGCTGGCTTCCATGGGTCAAGCATCCCTACCTGCGCACGCGCCCAAGCACCGAAATCGCCGAAGAGATTCGTCAAAAAATCGGTACCATCCCCGGCGCCAAGATTAAGGTGAACGCCGTGACCGGCTTCCGCGGTGGAGCCGGTGCGCCCATTCAGATTGAGCTGACCGGACAGGACACGGACCTGCTGGTGCGTACGGCGGAGCGTGTGATGGCGGTGGTCGCGCCGATAGAAGGCATCGTCGACCCCGACATCTCGTGGAAGCTGGGCAAGCCCGAGCTGCAGGTGCGCATCGACCCCGATAAGGCGGCTTCGGTCAACATGAGCGTGGCACAGGTGGCTTCCGTCCTGCGCACCTATATTGAAGGCAATACCGATACCAAGTTCCGCGAGGGGGGCAAGGAGTACAACATTCGCGTGCAGTTGACCAAAGCCCAGCGGGAAGATATCAACACGGTAAGCGACCTGGTAGTGGGCTACTTCAATGGGCGCCCGGTGCGCCTCAGCGATGTGGCGACTGTGGAGATGACCACTGGTCCCACCAAGATCGACCGCAAGAACCGCCAGCGACTGGTGACCTTTACGGCGTTCCTGAAACCGGGCTACGCGCCGGGCAATATGCAGTTAGTCATCGACGAGGCACTGGCGAAGGCGAACCTGCCGCCGCCGGGCGTGCAGATGAAGTGGTCGGGAGAGATCCAGTTCCAGCAGGAAGAGGGAGCCTACATGGGGCAGGCGCTGCTGCTGGCTATCGTGCTGGTGTACATGCTGATGGCGGCGCTGTTTGAATCGCTGCTGATGCCGCTGACCATCATGCTCAGCCTGCCCCAGGCGATGATCGGTGCATTGCTCGCCCTGATTATCACGGGCAACTCGTTGAACATCGTCTCGATGATTGGTATCATCATGCTGATGGGGCTGGTGACCAAGAACGCCATCCTGCTGGTGGACTACACCAACACCCTGCGCGGTCGCGGACTGCCGCGCCTGCAGGCATTGTTGGAAGCCGGTCCCACCCGATTGCGCCCCATCCTGATGACCACCTTCGCGATGGTGTTCGGGATGTTGCCGGTGGCGCTGGCTATCGGGCGAGGTTCCGAGTTCCGTGCCCCGCTGGGGATTGCCGTTATCGGCGGGCTGTTACTGTCCACCCTGTTGACGCTGGTGGTTATCCCCTGCGTGTACACGGTGTTTGACGACCTGGGCAACTGGATTGCGCGCACGGTGTTCCGTCGGGGCGTCTACCCGAAGGAGCAGGTTCCGACGCGCGAACCCGAGGTCGTCGACTGAAATCAGCCACTCCTTAGCCCCTCTGCCCCCTTCCGCGCGGAAGGGGGCTTTTTTTACACAGATGACCAGGCGTTGCCGTGCTCGCCTTCGCGGTAGAGCAGGGGGAAGTAGGGTCCGGCAAAGGGATCGCCATCTTTGCCGCCAAGAAGATACACATTCATGTGCCTCTCGCTAGGAGTGCCGGCACGATAGCGCGTGCCATCGGGCATCAGGTGGATTGCCCACGAGCGGCGCGGACGCTGGCTCAGGTTGGGACCGCTTCCGTGAATGGTCAGGCAATGGTGAAAACTGAGCGCGCCTGCAGGCATCTCGCATTTAACCGTGCGCCATGGCTGACCGGAGACCTCTTCGATTCGCTTTTGCAGGCTTTCGAGGTCCTGCTCAAAGAAGTTTCCCTCCGGCAAAAGACCCCACCGGTGACTGCCCGGCACAACCTGCATACAGCCGTTCTCTTCCGTTACGTCGTCCAGTGCCAGCCACGCGGTCAGCAGTTCGGGTGGGTCAGCACACTGCCAGTAGCTGTAGTCCTGGTGCCAGCCGACGTTACCCCGTGCGCCCGAGTCGGGTGGTTTGTAGAGCAGCTGGTCATGCCACAGGCGAATACCTTTTGCACCTGCCAGCCGCGCTGCCATCTCGCCGATGAGTGGATGCAACACCACACGGGCAATCGCCGCATCCGACCAGTAGCTGTTGTCGATCTTGACGATGTGCTCGATAGGTGCACCCGGCTCGATGTTTCTACTCCATGGGGGGCGCATGGTGTGGTACTCGCCCGCAATCACCTTCGCGTGGTGCTCGCGCAATAACTCCAGCTCCTCATCGGAGAGGATCCTGGGCGCAATCCAGTATCCGTTTTCACGATAGAACTGCACATCCGCTTCCGTCGGGAGCAGAGAAGACATCAGATACCTCCTGAATCGGTTGCTTAGTATATCTAAATTGTAAGGCTCCCGCGGGGGCGTGTCAAGAGGCTATTCTCCCTCCTCGGTACGGATGACTTGTGCGCTGAGCCAGGCATACGCCTTCACCGTGCCGTTCACCACGGGCGTGCCCTCAATGTCGTCCTCCAGAGCAACCACGTCCACACTGCCGCCGTAAGTGTCCACCAGCATGGTTACAAAGTATTTGCCAGTGTGCGGGTTTTGCAGGCGTTGCAGTTGCACAATCCGCCCGGTCAGCAGGGCATAGTTCCCGGCGACGTTGTCGCTGGGTCCCTCGTTGATGGGCAGCATCGCCTGTGGTGCCAGGCGCAGGGTGACCGCTTCGCCGGTGTCCTCGTCTTCACTCTCCGTCAGGATGCTGTGGTCGGACTGCAGGTACTGCTGCTCGTCTTCGAAGCACCACGTCTCCTGCGCGAAGGCGGCGATTTGCAGGGTCACCATGCGCGGCAGGGTGCGCCAGGCGTGCAGGTGCGTGGAAAAGTCGCGCAGGTCCACGCTGAACGGGTAGTAGCCCGATTCGGGGTCCTCGGCGGTCAACGGGCTGCTCCAGCCGTACAGTGCGCCGGTGAGCTCTGTGTCGTCGTAGGGGACCATCTCCACCACCGCCGCCTGCATGCGTCCTTTACCGTCGAAGTGAGGTTCCAGGTCCACCACCTCCAGAGAGGAGTCGTCCTCTTCCCCTCTACCCTTCATTGCCAGCCATATCTGCGCGCCGCCGGGCGACTGCCATATGAAGTACGCGCCGTTTTCTACCTCGTAGCCCTCGCTCTCGGTGAGAATCGTGCGGAGCGCGTTCACCAGGGATTGCGCCTCGTCGTATCCGAGGCATCGTGCGTGGGTTATCATTGCCATCAGGCTCCTTTCGCCCGCCGGGCATCCATTGCTTCAGAAGGAAGCAAGATGCGCTGGGGGATTCTTTGCCGAAATGTTAGTGTTAGATTCGCAGGGGCGTCCATGTATTCCTGCACAGCTCCACAAATTTCACCTGTGCGAAACGAACTGGTTGTGGGTCACATAGAACCGCCAGGGCTTATCCGCCCACCGCCGAATGCCGATGCGAACGGTCTGCGTCACGCGCTCCGCCGGGACAGGTTCCCCTTCCACAATGCGCAGGCGCCCCCTATACAGCGGGCTGAAGTTCTGTGCCAGCGTGATACCCATCGCCTGGGTCAACCTGCCGGGTCCCGAGGTCAGCAGGCGGTCATCCCTCACACCCCGCCGCGCGCGCATCAGTTCAACGCCGTCCAGAGGCTCCACCGCGCGAATCAGCACTGCCTCCCCGACGCCTTCTGGGGCGGTCACTGCGTTCAAGCAGTGGTGCGTATGCACCTGGTAAACGTAAGCGATCCCGGGCGGTCCGAACATGGCGGCGTTGCGTGCGGTTTTTCCTCGCGAGGCGTGGTTGGCAGGGTCGCCTACCAGATACGCTTCGGTCTCCACAATGATGCCCGCCGTCAACCCTTCGTCCGTCTCATGGACTAGGATATGCCCCAGCAGGTTACGGGCAACTTCCAGCGTTGGCTGAAGGTAAAACGACACAGGTAGCGGTTCACGATTATTCCAATCCATCATCTCCTCAGGGTAACCATGTAGAGGAGCGAGAGTGTGGCTCTCGCTCCTCAGTCTTAGTGCTTGCGTTCGCGAATCTAACGGTATTCAGGCACTCGCCAGCAATTCTGCTGCCAGCCTCGCAACACGTTGGGGTCCACGCCGCTCCACCATTCCCAGAGGTAGTCGTCGGGAGGCGTGTCGCCCGGGTTCCAGCGCAGGGCGCCGAACGTAGCGCACACTTTCATTGCCTTGGCGTGCCCGTCGTGGAATGTCCAGTTGCTCATGCCGTTGTGGCTGGTGAACCAGCCCTTATTGTTGTCGAACCAGATGCGCCATCCATCCACGCACCAGGTGCCGAGGTCGTGGAAATACTCGCGCGATTCGAGCACCTGAATCAGCGTGGCAGGACGCGGAATGGACGACAGCTTGACCGGGTTGGGTAGCCAGCCGGGCACAATCCAGCCGTTCCACCAGCCCACCGTGCCGCGGTGCGCCCAGGCGTTTGCCCCGGCATACGAGCGTCGCCAGCCGTTGAGGTGTTCCAGCGTGGTCTCTTCAGGGGCGGGCAATGGGTTAATGCCGTCGTGCAGTCCGCTGTTGGCATCGTCGCCCCAGCGAGAACACTGCCAGTTCCAAATCGGCTCATTGGGTCGCTCGTAAGAAGGACAGAGTGAGATGCCGGTGTTCTTGATGTAGGGTTGTATCGCCCATCGCCACGAGTAGCAGGAGGTTCTGCCGTTCGGTGCGCGAGCAGGCATCCAGCCCGGATACGGCAGGCAGTCATCGTAGTCCTGAGCGTACTGCAGGATGCCCAGCGCAATCTGCTTCATGTTAGACAGACACGAGGTCTTGTTCGCCATTTCGCGAGCGCGCGAGAAAACGGGAAACAGAATCGCTGCCAGTATCGCGATAATCGCTATCACGACAAGCAGCTCAATCAGGGTAAAAGCGTAGCGTCGGTTCATTGTGTGCACCCTCCTTTGTTGGTATAGCGTTGCAGATCAGCGTCCAGATGGCGGCGCCATCGGGGTTACCCCGGTCACTGGCGCGCCGCTACCACCACGCAGTTGCGCCTCCAGCCCGGGCGGTAAGGGATAGCCTTCTTTCATAGCGCGTTCCAACACTGCCCGGTCCTCTGGCGTGAGTTTGCTCAGGTCGCCACCCAGCTTCTGGATAACCGCATTTACCTGTTGACCGATGTCGCTGACCTCTGCACTCTTCTCGCCTCGATAGGCTTTCCAGAGGAAGAAGGCAGCCACAAGCACCGCAATCAGGATGACGACCGCCGCGACCACAGGAGAGACTTGCTTCTTCATACCGCTCACCTCGATTAAACTTCTTGCGCCGTAGTTTCTTGGCGCTACGATT
>FMJZ01022469.1_pt1 | contig 11364 bp, 9 predicted proteins | sample 1987881 | NCBI WGS metagenome assembly FMJZ01 (sample SAMEA4378227, study PRJEB15110) | soil metagenome | biome: soil; feature: Field; material: Soil | place: India | collected 2015-03-11 | depth 0 m | reverse complement strand
ATACAACTAATCGAGCGGAAATCAAACTAATAGTGCAATAGAAACTCCCTACAACTACTAACCACATTTTATATTTACACTCAACAGGGCGGAAATGGGGCTCCGCCCTGTTTTATTTCGTGTTGATATCTAAAAAAAGAATAAAGGAAAACTTTTGCTCACATATGTCACTATATACCGGACCTAAATAAATAAGACCGTTATTGTTCAGAAACATCCACATAAAGATAAATTTTTGTCAATATATGAAACAACAAAGTAGTATTATATTAATTTGTGTAAATTCCAGTATTGATTAAAAGCAGAAGTGTATCCTCTTCCATATTTTAATTAATAGAAAAAAGACCACCTCTATGGAAGAAAAACAATCTACACAAGAATCTTGACACCACCCAAATCACATAACTTACAATTTTCACTATTGACAAATATCTTTTTTTACTTTATCCTATGCCGATGTTTTTAAACACAATTTTCAAAAATATTGCTGAGCGCTTTACTAATGATGTGGCAATTGATTTAGGCACAAGTTCCACGCTAATTTATGTAAAAGGTAAAGGCATCCAATTACGCGAACCGTCAATTGTTGCCATCGATGACACGAATCATCAAGTCGTTGCGGTCGGCAATGAAGCTAAAAAAATGCTTGGTCGCACACCCGAAGGCATTAGGGCAGTTCGTCCGATGAAAGATGGTGTCATTGCCGATTTTGGCATAGTCGAGCTAATGCTCAAAACCTATATTGAAATCGTCCAAAAGAAAAAGATGTTTGTTCGTCCTCGAGTAATTGTTTGTGTTCCTTCTGGAATTACAGAAGTAGAAAAAAGAGCAGTACGGGATTCAGTTGAAGCCACTGGTGCACGGGAAATCTATCTGGTTTCAGAACCCATTGCCGCAGCCATGGGCGCAGGTTTACCGGTTGAAGCACCAACTGGTAATATGATAATTGATATTGGCGGAGGTACTACAGAAATAGCAGTTGTTGCACTCTCAGGAGTTGTCAATTGTAATTCAATCCGCGTGGCTGGCGATGAAATGGATGAAGCGATCATTAATTATGTGAAAAAGAATTATAATCTAATTATTGGTGAACAGACGGCAGAAAATATTAAAATTAATATCGGGTCGGCTTATGCCACCGGTAAAGACGAAACGATGGAAGTCAAAGGCCGCGATTTAGTTTCGGGCATTCCGAAAACCATCAAAATTACCGGTGCCAAAATTCGCGAAGCATTAGAAGAACCTGTCTCATTAATTATTGAAGCAGTTCGATATGCCTTAGAAAAAACACCACCGGAATTAGCCGCTGATATCGTTGACCGAGGAATTTATATGGCTGGCGGTGGTTCATTACTTAAAGGTTTAGACCTTCTAATAAAAGAAGAAACAAATTTACCAGTCTATGTCGCAGAAAATCCGATTGATTGTGTCGTAATCGGTGCCGGAAAGATTCTCGAAGATATTTCCGCACACGAAAAATTGATTCTAAAATCATAATTTTAATAACAGCCGCAAACCCATTCCTAAAGCTTCCTTAAATTTATATGAAATGAATAACCGTATTCCTAAATCAAATTTTAGTTAACGGATAGATGTTAATAAATTACAATGTTTCTCATTGGATTTCTCCTATATCTCTTATTATTACCTTTTACCCAAGGTTGATTTCAAAAAGTCCAATATTATTATCTAATATAAATTCATTCTCAACAGATTAGAAAATAATGAGTAATCGCATTCCCCAGCGAATCTTAATCGTAACGCTAATTATAAGTCTGACGATTTTCTTTCTACCAACATCATTAAAATTCAAAATAACAAAATATCCCCGAATGGTATTTTTATCACCGGTTGAACTTATTAATAAAATATCAATCAATCTACATCAACTTAAAAAGGAAAACGACCGATTACTTCAATTGTCCACTCAACTGGCAATAGAAAACAGCGTCCTGCGAGAGAAATTATATAGATATCAAAATCCATTAATTGAAAATCTTAATTTGATTTCCGCTAATATCATTGCGCGTGATAATGAAACTTTCAATCGATTCTTCACTATTGATAAAGGCACTGCTGATGGTATAAAAGTTAATCAACCCGTGGTCACTGCCAATGGACTTGTCGGATTAATAATTGATGCTTCTGATTTCCAATCTATCGTCGAAACCGCACTAAGTCCCGGGCTTAAAATCGCTGGTCAGATTTTACGCAGTCGAGTTGTAGGTATAGTTGAATGCGCTAACTCTCGTAATTTACGTTTTAAATACACCTCTGTGGATAGTGACATTATTATCAATGATACGGTCATAACTTCTGGTTTAGGAGGTATATTCCCTAAAGGCATCAATATCGGCATTGTTAGTCATATTGATAAAGACCCGGCTAATTTCTTTCAGTATGTTGAAATTAAACCATTAGTAAATTTCAATACTTTAGAAGTAGTCTCGGTTTTAACTGGTAAATTAGGATTACACCAAGAACCTGTTAAACCCCGAGCAAAGACTCTTTATCAAGAATTACAAGGATTAAGAATTGAAGTTCCTCATTCGCCTCGATTGCGATAATAATCAAAAAAATGTTATAAATGAAATATAATTCATTATGCGTTACCCTAACTTTAAAACAATATAAAGGCATTTTACCCTGAGCTCTCTTTAGAATCACAACCATGTGTTGCTCCATAACATATTCTTATCTCGTCACTTTTCTCGTTTTAAGCTCTAAGCACCGAGTATTTTCTATGAAATGTCATCTTAAAATCCTTCACTGCGCTCAAAAAATATTATCATCCTTTTGCGTATTTAATTTTATTAAAGTATCTTTTCTTTTGAATTCTTTATCATAATAATGGCCAAAGGCTGTAGAAATATTATCTGCTTATTTTCTTAGAGATAAAACGACTGAATTAGGAATTTATTGCTCTTAGACTTTTGAAGCATAAAAAATAATATTCAGATGAGACTATTTTTCAGTATTCTCTTTCTATATGTCCTGTTTCTGATTCAAGCCGTTCTTGCTCCATTTCCGCTCGATTTAGTTATTTTGGGATTAATAATTTTTTCTTTACATGATACGACTGTAAATTCTCTGATTTTAGGTATCTGGACAGGCATCTTATTAGGACTGATTAATCCCATACATTTTGGATTTCATATTATCGTTATGGCCGTAATTGCATATACCAGTAATAGTATCCATCGTTTTATTTACAGACAAAAAATATATTTTATTGGTATTTTATTAGTGGCACTAATATTTAAATATCTTATGAGTTTAATTATAGCCCCTAATCCAATCCAATTTACCCATTGGTTATTGTCGGTCATAATTCTTATGGCGATTGCCTTACCTTCAGAAACTTTAATAATAAAACTATTTTATCGTCGATAATCATTACTCAAAATTGTCTTGATTTTTTTGACTAATGCTGATGAAAATTGATATATCGCTTATGAAGTTAACTCGTCTCCATTATTTTACTTATCATTGCTGTTAGTCAATATTTAGCAAGTCTTGAATTTTCGATTAATGTTTATGAAAATAGAGTTTTTTAATTAAACAAGCTAATCCTTTTGATTAGATTATTTTACTTATATCGATAGACGGCATTAAAGAAAATCTTATTGATGCCGGAATACTTGACAATGTTCGTAAAATAAAAGTCTGGGATTGTTTACCTATTATCGCCGATTGTCGGTGTTTAACAAAGTCTTGTTAAGCATTAATAAATTTATATGAATCATATGGAAACAAAATTTTGTGGAGAAGTACAACCGACTGATTGAATTGATATTGACTAATTCTCTTTAATCGCTAATATTTTAATAATAAATATCATTTATCTCATATGTTCAATAGATGTTTGAGTTCTTATGGAAATTGAGTTTCGACGGAGAAAACTAATCCTGCTAGTAGGCTTATTTTTGCTCATTATTGTTGGCAAACTTTTTCAACTTCAGATTATTTCCGGCAAAAGGTATTTTCGTCTTGCCGAAGCCAATAGGATTAGAAAAGTCTTTACGCCTGCAGCTCGGGGAAAAATTTTGGACCGTAATAATACAATATTAGCCGATTCCCGACCCGCATTTTCTTTGTCCGTTATTCCTTGTGAAATGGACAGTCAAACCATAAGTAACCTTACGACTTTTGCTCAAATTGATAATATCCGAATTAAAGATTGGCTAACTAATTTTGCCTATCTGCGCACACCAATCAAAATCAAAAGGAATATTGATTTACCAACAATATTCAAAATAGAAGAAAATTTAAAAATTCTACCCGGCGTCTCGGTTGAAATTGAACCGATTCGTAATTACCCTTTAGGACCTTCCGCCGCTCATCTCCTTGGTTATTTAGGTGAAGTTACTCCTGAAGAAATGAAGTCAGACACATATTATCGTCCTTGGCATTACACGGGTCGAGCCGGGTTGGAAGCACAATATGAGGTTTATCTCCGCGGAAAAGAAGGTATTCGTTATGTTGAAATCGATGCTCTCGGACGAGAAATCGGACCTTTGCCAGAAAAACGAGAAATTTTACCAGTTGCAGGGAATGATATTTATCTCACGATAGATGCAGAATTACAAAAATTGGCTTATGAACTGATAAGTAAATATAAACGTGCGGCTGTCGTGGGCATTGATATAAAAGATGGTGGGATTTTATGTCTGGTGTCTCAACCCAGTTATAATCCAGAATTACTCACCCAAGGAATAGAAGGACAAGAATGGAAAAAGATTATTCATGATAAATCTTCGCCTTTATTAAATCGAGTCTTAATGAGTGCTTACCCGCCTGGTTCAACCATCAAACCTTTAATTGCATTGGCTGGTTTAGAATCGAATCTCATTACGCAAGAATCACGATTTGCACCTTGTCAAGGAAGTTTTACTTATGGTAATCGAAAATATAAGTGCTGGTCTAAACATGGTTCACTTAATTTAACTAATGCGATTGCTTATTCCTGCAATGTCTATTTTTATCAATTAGGATTAAGGCTGGGCTTAGACCGAATATCTTCTTATCTACTCCAATGGCGGATTAATGAAAAAACCAATATCGATTTCCGGCCAGAGCGTGCCGGCAATGTACCTACTCGTGAATGGTTGGATAAACGATACGGCAAAAACCGCTGGACATCAGGTATTCTACCCAATTTAGCCATTGGTCAAGGTGAAATCTTAATTACGCCATTACAATTAGCAACCATCTATTCAGCAATTGCCGGCGACGGTGAATATTATGAACCACATCTGTTAAAAATGATAAAGAACAACGAAAAGATTGTTTACGAATTCCAGCCTAAAAAGAAAAAGATAAATGTATCTTCAGAAAACATTAAAATCATCAAACGAGCATTGATTGATGTTGTCAAATTTGGAACAGGCGGTGGTGCTTATTTGACTAATATTACTGTTGCCGGCAAAACCGGTACCGCGGAAAATCCACCACATCCTGACCATGCATGGTTTGTTGGTTATGCGCCAGCAGAAAATCCTGAGGTCGTTTTCTGCGTCCTGGTGGAAAATGTTGGTAAGGGCGGAGCAATTTCTGCACCGATTGTTCAGCAACTAATACGAAAATACTTTACTCTAAAAAATCAAATCGCCCATAATGAATAGACTGCATAAATCTTTAATATTAATCGCGCATTTAATACTTTTGGTCGTCAAAACAAGGTAGCGTATAATATTTTGTGTAAATTCAGCATTAATCGGTTAAAGAAAAAAATGTATCTTCCACCTTGTTTATATAATATATTTTTCAAGGAACGAACACTTATGGATGAAAAAACCAATTTACACAAAATCTTGGCGCTGCCTCACAATAATTACAAACCATCATTCAATAACAACGCATTGCTTGTAAATAACGACTAATGAACCGATCTCGCTTGCCTCTAATATTTATTATAAGCTTAATTCTCGTTATAATCGGAACAATAACCATTTACAGTGCTGTGGGTAAAACATTTTTTCTGCGTCAAGTGATTTGGTTCTTTATTGCAATCATTGGTTTTGTGGTTGTCTATCAAATTCCCCGCCGATTTTGGGAAAATACCGCAATCTATTTTTATCTATTAATGCTAATGCTTTTAATCACAGTATTAATTATCGGAACCGGCGTCGGCTCAAAACGCTGGTTTAATTTAGGATTTATAAATTTTCAACCGAGTGAATTTGCCAAATTATCCCTGATTGTCTTTCTTGCCCAATTTTGGGCCAATCAGCAAATCTCGTTTAGAATAAAAGACTTATTCTTGCCCGTTAGTGCAGTAATAGTTTACTCCGTTTTAGTCTTTTTAGAACCGGATTTAGGCACTGCTTTAATCTTTCTACCAATTCTGGCGGTTATGTTATATTGGAAAGGATTATCCTTATTTCATATTTTTTTACTTTACTCGCCAATTATTAGTTTTATTACTGGGTTTTCGCTCTATCTTTGGATTCCGTTTTTTATCATCCTTTTAATTATCTCGTATAAAAAAATGACCGTACTTGGATGGTTAGCCGGTCTTGTGCTCAACATCATAGCGGGATTATCATCACCGATAATTTGGTCGCACTTAAAAGAATATCAGAAAGCTCGCATCTTAGGTTTTTTATCGCCTTGGCTTGATCCCAAAGGAATGAGCTGGAATCTAATTCAATCGCAGATTGCAATTGGGTCGGGTCGGTTATGGGGCAAAGGGTTTTTATCGGGCACTCAGAAAAAACTGGCATTTTTACCCAATCGCCATAATGATTTTGTCTTCTCATCTTTTGCTGAAGAATTTGGTTTTTGGGGTTGTCTGTTACTTTTACTACTCTATTTTTATTTAATTTATCAATTTCTAATGACTGCACGCAAAGCACGGGATGAATTCTCCAGTTTAACTGCCATCGGCTTATTTGTGGTACTCACATATCAAGTTTTCGTTAATATCGGAATGTCCTTAGGACTTTTACCCATTACGGGTATTGCGCTACCATTTTTAAGTTATGGCGGTTCATCCTTACTCTTTTATTTTATCGCCCTTGGCATTATTCTGAATATTCGGCACAAACCCGAATAAGTTAAACTCAAATGATAAAGTCTAATTTTAACCTTTTAACGTCTACCCAATCATCCGAACTAATAATTTTCTGCATTACTCTGATAAATCTGATATTAATTTTTCCACTCATTGAAAAATTACTTCCACATAGAAATGAAACTTATTTTTCAGAGTCTATTATTAATAAAGAGATTTAGATGCCAACCAATCTAAAATCCTTAACCTTTAACCAATTGTCTAATCTGATTACAGCTTTAGGATGGGAAGACTATCGGGCACAACAGATCTTTTCTTGGATTTGGCAAAAAGGAATCACCGACATTAATCAAATGACCAATCTTTCCAAACAAAAGCGAGAATTATTAAAAAAAGACTATTACATCAGTGCCTTAAAATTAATCGAACATAAACAGGCTCTTGATGGTACCCAAAAATTTCTGTTTGAATTAAAAGATGGCAATAAAATTGAATCCGTATACATTCCTGAAGGCAAACGAAGAACTGTTTGTGTCTCTGTTCAAGTTGGCTGCCCTTTACAATGTGCTATCTGTTATACCGGAAAAATCGGCTTTATTCGAAACTTAAAATTTTATGAAATTGTAGATCAACTTGTACAAGTTCAATTGTTAACTAAAGAGCGTATCACTAATGTTGTCTTTATGGGAATGGGAGAACCTTTTCTCAATTATGATGAATCCTTAAAAGCCATTGAAGTAATTAACTCGGATTTTGGATTAAATATTGGTGCCCGACATATCACGATATCTTCTGTCGGTATTGTTGAACGCATTTATGATTTTGTCGAATTTCCCCTGCAAGTTAAATTAGCCATTTCCTTAAATGCTACCTCAGATAAAATCCGAAATAAAATTATGCCGATTAACAAAAGATATCCCTTGGAAAAATTATTTTCGGCGATTAGATATTATACCTCTAAGAAAAAGAAACGAGTGACATTTGAATATGTTTTAATTAAAGATGTTAATGACCGGCCTCAAGACATTATAAGATTACAAAAACTAATAGGAAAGATTCCGTGCAAAATAAATATCATTCCTTTTAACCCTTTTCCCGGATCTTTATACCAAAGTCCGAGTTTAGAAGAAACCAAAACATTTGTTGAAAAACTTTACCCTAAATTGCTATGTGTTACAATCAGAAAAAGTAAAGGCACAGATATCCTTGCTGCTTGTGGTCAATTAGCCGGCAAAACTAACTAAAAATTCATCCCAATTTAAAACATAAAATATGAATTTATAGGTATCATCGCAAAGGTGCATGATAACCAAAAAGATAATTGATCTGAGATCTAAGAAATCAATATTGGTTAATGAAAAGTGAATATACTCCAACTGAAAACCTAAGTATCGCTGCAAATAGTGTAAAACACTGATTAAAATATTAAAAAACACCAATAGCAAAATATTATCTAAAGTTATCTAATTTATTGCCTAAATAACTATATTAACGATAACGAAATATTAAAGTCTTGTAACCATGTGCCCTATTTAGCCAAACATAATAAGAGTTCTTTTATAATGTTTTAGTAAATAGATTACGAATGCATGAAAATAAGATTTTTCCTGTTGGGTAGATATTTATAAAATCTCTTGCAATATAATCTTTGTGATGTTTTATCAACCCAAACCGTAAAATATAAACTAATCAAATTCAGAAAAAATACGATACTAACCTATTTGTCTTGCTATATAATAAACCTTGTAGTTTAAGCAATCGTTTAGTGAATGACAAGGGTATTCGCTTTAACTAAAATTTTGCATTAGATAACTCCATTATTTACCGCAAATACCCAAAATTAGATAAGTTTACCCCTCAAGCTAGCCGCAAGTTAACAGACTAAAAAATTGATATTGTACCTAACAAAGGATAAGATCTCCCAAGTAGTACAGGGAACAGTACCCCCTTTTTACAGAATTACGCATTAAACTATTTGAAAATCAATCCAATACATTAAAAATCAAATAGTTTTTAATTTATATTGCCAATATAACTTTTCAATCATTGGAAACTTTTAAGTATACATTTTAAGTTCTGGCTAACTTTGTAATCTTTGTGCCCGAATACGACATATCTGCGAAATAATTTTTCTGATATGAATCTGTGTAGTATGAATAATGAGGAATAGAAAAGTGAAAAATATATCAAATACATATTTAGAGAAAAAGAAGGTAGGTGTGGCTTAATTTAGTAAGTAATCCTTCTTTGTCGCTAAGTATCGTAAAATACCACTACAAGCACCTTTATTCCTTCAACCCACTTCTTGCATATGATTCGATGATTTGTTTTTGGGCAAAGAAGAATAGAATTATTAAGGGTAAAATTGCTAAGGTTGATGCTGCCATTAATAAAGGATAATTTGTAGAATATTCTCGAGAGAAGTATGCTAAGCCTACTTGTAATGGCCGAATTGAATCTGAATGAGTTACAATTAAAGGCCAGAAAAAAGAGTTCCAACTGGCAATGATATCAAATATTGCAATTGTAATAATTGGTGCTTTAGATAAAGGCACAACCACTTTCCATAATGTCCGAAAATGGCCACAACCATCTATCTTGGCTGCATCAAATAAATCTTGGGGTAGAGTTTTTATATGCTGACGCAAAAAGAAGATTGAAAAAATATTTACCGTCCAGGGAATAATTAAAGCCAGATAAGTGTCTATCCAACCTAATTTAAATAATATCATGTATGATGGCACAAGATAGACCGGTAATGGAATCATCATTAGGGCTAAAAAAATCATAAAGATAAGGTCGCGACCCCAAAACTCCATTCGGGCAAAAGCATACGCTGCTCCAATACCAGTAAAAAGAACTCCTAAAAGACATGCCATCGCAATAAAAATAGTATTAAGAAAATAACGCCACAAAGGGACTTCTCGAAAGATTTCGACAAAATTAGACCATCGGAATATTTGCGGAAATAATGTTGGAGGAAATCGTAATGCCTCTAATGGTGTTTTTATTGCGGTGGTCAACATCCAATAAAATGGCAAAACCATTCCAATTCCGCAAACAATTAAGATAAGATGAACGGGTATTAGACCGAATCTACGATTCATAATTTCTTAATTTTGAGTATTAACACAACACAGATATTTGGGAGAGTTGATACTTTTTATAATTCATAGTTTCTTAATACTTCTATTGAGAAATTTCTGCTCGATTTTCACTAGTACTACATCCAATACGCATAATGTACTCGTCTTTTACAAAATTGAAAACATTAAACAATTAAGAAATAAGGAGATAAAATAAATGATGCTATATTTATTACGCATAATGCACTCGTCTTTCCAAAACCCGTCTTTGGATTATGGTTAAAGCCAAAATTATGAGAAATGCAACAAATGCAATTGAAGCGCCATATCCCATTCGCCATAATTCAAATGATTGTTCGTAAAAATAATACATCACGACTTTTGTTGTGCCTAAAGGTCCGCCCGGTGGTGGTCCAGTCATAATCCAAACTTGAGCAAATGCTTCAAAAGCAACAATTGTGCTCATTATCAAAATATAAAATGTTGTCGGTGTCAGTAATGGCCATGTAACATTTCGAAACAATCGAAATCGACCCGCACCGTCAATCTTTGCGGCTTCATAATAATGATTGGGAATATTTTGTAACCCGGCCAAAAAAATTACAATATTATAGCCTAATCCCTTCCAAATTGACATTATGATTAAAGAACATAACGCGATTGATGGTCCGTGTAAAATTGAAGGTAAATTTACTCCCATTGGGCTAAATATTAAGGTAAAAATTCCGCGCGGGTCTTCAAGCCAACGAACTGGATTTGCACCTAATAAAGAAAGCAGATAATTTAACAGACCACGCTCCGGATTAAAAAGCCATTTCCAAACAATTGAAACCGCAACAATAGAGGTTACCACAGGAATATAATAAATTGTCCGATAAATTCCTAATCCTCTAATCTTGGTGTTTAATAGCAAAGCAATAAAAAGCGATAAGAAAAGCATTATTGGCACGGTAAATATCACATACCAGAAAGTATTAAGTAAAGATTTCCAAAAGACCGGATCAGTTAAAACATTAAGATAATTAGCAAAACCAACAAACTTTCTGGCTCCAGCCATTCCCCAATCATAAAGACTGATACGCACCGAAAATAATATTGGAATAATTCTAAATGAAAGTAAAACAACTAATGCCGGAAGTAAAAACAGAAATCCTTTAATAGCTTCTTTGACCCTTTTATTCACGAAAGTATTATAATATTTTCGATATCGTAGTCAAGAATAAATTGCAATCGGTCCAACACATACTATACAGTTTATGAAAT
>FMJZ01068707.1_pt1 | contig 11379 bp, 9 predicted proteins | sample 1987881 | NCBI WGS metagenome assembly FMJZ01 (sample SAMEA4378227, study PRJEB15110) | soil metagenome | biome: soil; feature: Field; material: Soil | place: India | collected 2015-03-11 | depth 0 m | reverse complement strand
AAAGTTTTGCATTTTTTGTGATAAATCTTGCTCTATTTCTTTTGCTTTATTTTTTATTTCCTTAGATAGTGATTGCACGATTTTTACATCTAGTCCTGAATTCTCTAAATTTTTGACCAGTTCTTGAGTATCTTTGCTATTAAACCATGCGAGAATTTTTTTATTGAAAGTTGTGCTTATATCAGTAATTATAGCCGTAGGAGTGAAGTTAGGCCCGTTAGAAGAACCGCGGCGATAGAGATATTTTTCAATTTTGTCTCTCGCGGTTTCTTCAGACACTATTTCCCCACTATAGATAAGATTATCTTTCTCATTCCTATTAAATACTATTATCAACACTTTAGGGTATCTATTGTCCTGATTAGGATCTTGTACAAAGATGGAAAGTCGGTTAGAAATATCTCTATTTTCCCTTTTTAATTTTTGTTCTCCAAGGTATTTTATTGCTTGAATCATATTTATTATCTCCATTCTTTTTGGATATATTTTTCAATCATACCAAATCCCTGACTACTTTTGGAACCTAAACCACAATCAAAACCAATTTTCATTAGTTCGAGTGGAGCATTAAGTTGATAGATACCAGACCAGGCTTTAACAACCGTGTTTTTATAATTGATAATATGTTCATTTTTCTTTGATACTTTTATTGGAATAAGCGTAACCTCTTTAGTAGCATCATAGTGGTTTTTGTTAAGAATATAATATTTTTTTAAAAGGTTTTGATGAATTAATCGATTAAATTCCGGTTCAAATGGTGAATAATAGTAAGTCTTCTTGCGGCCATCTGAAGTTTTCAGTGTACTGTAGACGGTTATTGGTGATAAGGCTCGGATTGTAATGCTATCAGCCAGTTCTTCAGGAATTGGAACTTCTATACTGACAATTTTACAGTAATAATCACCAATTTTTATTTTACTCTTTTTTACCAAATGCGAAGCGAATGATTCTAAAATTTCGGTCAACGGCGAACTTACCCATAGGGTTATTTCATCTTGATAAATTAACTTATCGTCTTGGCGGAAAAAACTGCCATACAATCGTGAATAGTTAAAGAGTCGGAAACACCGTCTTTCATATGAATATCCTTGGTTATGGATTTTTTGAGCAAGTGTCTGATTTAAATTTCCATAGATAAATGCCTGAATCAGATGATTGTAGTGTTGAGGAATAATTAATGTGTTACCTAAAGGCAAAAATTTTATTCTAATCCGCATACAGTTAAATAATTTACTCCCCAATATGCAAAATGTCAATATTTAAGGAGCAATAGGTCCAATATATATTACAGATACATTCTATTCTGTTGTGCTCTTTTGTAGGTTTCATCAATTACATTATGATATTTCTCAAACACTTTATTTCTTCTCAGTTTTAAGGTCGGTGTCAGTAAACCATTTTCAATTGTGAAACTTTCTGGAATTAAAGCAAATGCTTTGATTTTCTCGTAGGGTGCTAAGTCTTTGCACGCAATATCAATTTCCCATCTAAATAAACTTTTAATTTCATTTCTTCGGAGTAATTCAGTATATTTTTGATAGATAATTGAATTACTTTTCGCGTAATCCTCAACTGCCTGTTGACAAGGCACAATCAAAGCAATAATAAAATTCTTTTTATCGCCATAGAGCACGGCTTGTTCAATATACTTGCTCTTACATAACTTCTCTTCAATTGGAATCGGTGGAATCTTTTTACCATAAGAGGTAACAATCAGTTCTTTAATCCGACCGGTAATAACCAAATTACCATATTCATCAAATTTGCCCTGGTCACCGGTGTGAAACCAACCATCTTTATCAATGGCTTTAGCGGTCTCTTCAGGTTTATTATGATAGCCGAGCATAACATTTGGACCTTTAACTAAAATTTCATCATTGAAACCGATTTTTACCTGTACGTCAGGAAACACTTTTCCCACTGTACCCAGTCGATTATCATCTGGAGTACAAGCACTAACAACTGGCGAGGTCTCTGTCAGACCATAACCTTCGCAAATATTAAAGCCAACAATATGAAAGATATTGGCAATGGACCTGTCCAAGGCAGCACCACCTGAGACCAGCAATCTCAATCTACCGCCCGCAATTTTGCGAAACTTTCTTGCTACCAATTTGTCAAATATAAATCGTTTAATTTTTAACGATAAAGAAATAGGTAACTTTCGATATTTCCGATTAGCATAAATATTAAGGTTTCTAATTGCCGAATAGACTAAAGTTTTTGTAAACTTGGAACTTGCATTGACTCTTTCTGTAACCATCTGATAGGCTTTTTCTAAAACTCGGGGCAAGGTTATCAAAAGTGTCGGTCTAATCTTAGCAATATCCTGAACAATAGTACTGAGATTCTCCGCATATCCAATTGCCGCGCCGGAAAAAATTATCACATAATAACCAGCAGTACGTTCAAACATATGAGAAAGGGGTATATACGACATTATCACATCATGACAGTTAATATCAAATAATTTAATGGCTGAGAATGCATTCGAAACAATATTACGATGAGTAAGCACCGCACCTTTAGGTTCGCCGGTTGTTCCTGAGGTGTATACAATAGTTGCAATATCATCCGGAGAAATGTCGCCTTCTTTTAAATTACTCTTTGATTTAATCATATCTGAGAAACGGATATAACTCTTATCAGTTGTTAAACCTGTATCATCAAATACTACTAACTCTTCAATTGAACTCTTATTATGTAGAACACTACTAACAGTATCGAATAAATTGGCGTTTTCAACAAAAAGTATCTTAATTTTCGCATCATCAATAATATATTTCACATAGAATCCGGATAAGACATGATAGATCGGTACTACGATTGCACCTAATTTAAGAATTGCTAAGTCCGCAATCACCCATTCTGGCCGATTATACGAATAGATGCCTATGGTATCACCCTTTTTGACTCCTAAATTTTGAAGCTGAACGGCGGCCGCACTGACCAATTCATATAATGTTTGGTAAGTTATTTTTTTATACTTACCCTCAACCTTATACATTAAAGCTGTTCGTTTTGGGTAGTTAACTACTGACTGGGCAAAACATTGATATATCGTTGCTGACATTTGTAATATTTTGTTTAAATTTAACACAAAGTCAAGCAATTTAAAGAAGGTTGTGCAACAATCTGTTTGCTCTTGATACCCTAAATGTTGTTGAATTTTCCTATACCTTTCATAACACTTTGATTCCGATCGCATTATTCAAAATGTTAAATAACAACTAGTTTAAAACTCCTTTTTTTTAACACAAGTTATATTTCGATTCCGATATCTATAGAGAACTCCGGCAAAGTCAATATTGATTCAAAAGGCATGAGATGCAGAGGCATAATTGTTGATTTTTTCTTACGGGATGTCTCTTGAGCATTTTTCGGGATTTTCTTAAAATATATCTTGACAATTTTCTAATGATGTTTTATTATTAATATATATTTATTTTATATATTTTTTGTATATTTACTCTCAGTTACTTTGGGGGCGAATGGTTTCGACGAAGTGACTGAGAAGTTTGAGGGCATAGCGAGTTTTCTTCAGTAACTCGTAAAAAACTGAAGAACTTACAGCTGCCAATAACAGCTACGCACTGGCTGCCTAATTAAAGGCGCCACTCTATCCTATCTTTTCACTCGGGATAGGAATAGGGTCGATTAGAGTGATTAAAGTTCTATCTTGGTCTTATGGGTAGAACTGGATAAAAAAATAAGACTGGCTGGTCTTTGCCTGTTATTCGGCGAAAAGACCAGCGAGATTAAAAGAATAACTAACTATGTAGAACTCAAACTTCGAACGCTTCGGACGCGGGTTCGATTCCCGCCGCCTCCATTTTGGGGACGATAAATTTTTTCAATAAAGTTACAACGATTCCATACTTATATCTGACATAATTTACACAAATTGGTAAAAAATACTTTCCGTAGTAGGAATATTTAAAAATTATTTCTGTTTATTAGGGTTAATTCAGGGTTTTATGTTATTTTTTAGACAGTGTCAAAATTTTTGTGTAAATTAGTTTTTCTTCCATAAAAGTGCTTTCCATTCTTATATTTTGCTTAAACGGTGATAGGATACATCTTTTCTTTCAGATATTAATACTGAATTTACCCCAAATATTATACGCTTTCTATTTTTTATAACCAATTTTTCTTAGAATCCTAAAACTTTTTCTTTGGATAACTGTCGATTTTCTTCTATTTTTTATATCCAATTTTTCTTAAAAACTCCTTGCGCTCTTGTTTGTCTTTATCCGTTTCAATTCTTTTTGACTTTTCACCATCAATAACTCCTAATATACCTCTTCCTTGTTCAGTTTCGGCAATAATTACCTCGACTGGATTTGCAGTTGCACAATAAATTGAACAAACTTCGGGTACTGATTTTATTGCATTAAGCACATTAATTGGGTAGGCATTTCTCATGACTATAATAAATGAATGACCACAACTAATATTATATGCATTTTCTTCGGCAAGTTTAATTAAATCAAAGTCGTTACCATCGCTTCGAACTAAACAAGGACCAGAAGATTCACAAAAAGCAATGCCGAATTTCATACCTGGAACAGAAGTCACTAAAGTTTCATAAATATCTTCAACAGTTTTTATAAAATGCGACTGTCCTAAAATAATGTTAGCATCATCGGGTTTTTGAATTTTCACTAATTTCAATTCCATTTCAACCTCCTTCGGTCATTAATATTGATTGATAAATAGAAATAAATGGGTCGTGCAGGATTCGAACCTGCGGCCACCGGATTAAAAATCCGGTGCTCTGCCACCTGAGCTAACGACCCATTAACACACAATGACAGATGCAAGATTTTATTAGTATCTGTTTTTCCCAATTATCTATTATCAAAGTATTATTCCTATTTGTGTTTTCTAATGCCGGGAGCCGGAATCGAACCGGCACAGTCGAAAACGACCGAGGGATTTTAAGTCCCTTGCGTCTACCATGTTCCGCCATCCCGGCCAAAGATATCAATGTACTAAACATCGGCACTTCATCATTCAAATTCTTTTGCAATACTTGTTTCAATAGCACTTAATTTTCAGATAATTGGTTCTATATTTAATAATCTCTCATCATTTGAATTACTAAATATAATTGTTCAACTTAAAAACAATATAATAATGCTCAACTATTAAATTAGCAGGGTATTTATTGCTTCCACTTATAATTTTCTATTCTTGCTAAAGGCGGCAATGGGACTTGCACCCATGATTAGCGGTTTTGCAGACCGCCGCCTTAGCTACTTGGCTATGCCGCCATCTTGGCAGAGGAAAAGTTAATTAAATAGCTGTTCTTGTTCACCCAAATATGTTTATCTTATCTCTGCCTTAAAAAAGCGGGAGACGAGATTTGAACTCGCGACCCTCACCTTGGCAAGGTGATGCTCTACCAGCTGAGCTACTCCCGCATTTACAACTTAGCCTCAATAATATATCTTATTTGTAAATCTTATCAATCAGTTTTTATACGGTCCCAACGGGAGTCGAACCCGTGTCTTCACCTTGAAAGAGTGATGTCCTAAACCACTAGACGATGGGACCATAGGCAATAGATTATCAAAATTTTCTAAATTGTCAAGGTCGTTTTCCATGAACACCGAGAAATTCAATGTCTTATACTGCGAGGTGTGCTAGCAGATTTATCAGTTTCTTTTTTAGATTGTGCCGGCTGGAAAGTAGATTGGGTTTCATTTCATTTAGTATTATCGCTAAATTAGTTCGACTTCAAGAAACACATCAGATAAAACCTATAAAACCAATATAACATAAACGATATCAAATGTTCAGGATGCACTAAAAGAATGTTACATCACGAAAATCAAAAACCTCTGGCATTTTCGTCGCATCTTGAAAAATCTGATTACCGATTTCATTGATACGATTTTCACGATAGTTATCAGCATTAAAATTCATATTATTCTTTTTCTCATCACAACGAATAATAAAAGCACCGGCATCTGTAGCCAAAACACCAAAAATTTCTCCTGGGTTTAAGGCATAAGCAGTCCCGGCAAATTCTGGACCACGTCGATTACGACATTCTCTAAAAGAATTAAATTCTTCGGTTCTAAGGTCAATTAAAGTTTCTGTTCGGACAATCGATTCCAAAGGAATACGAGTTTTAACTTTTTCCATAATCTCGTCAGCATATTTTTTTATCAGTTCTTTTTCTTTTTCTCTTCTTACTGTCCACTCTAAAGAACTTTTAACTTGTTCAAAGGGCTGAATCGATTTCGGTTCTTTGCCGATGTATTGGAAGATATAGAATCCGCCACGGCCTTTTAAGGGTTTACTTATAGCTCCGGGTTTAGATTTTAAGACAAATTCCTTGAATTGATTTTGACTTAATATGCCTGGAAAATTTAGCCGGTCTTTAGTCATTGGTGGTATTTCTCTTACGAAAAGTCCATATTCCTGACATAAGGTATCAAAATTTTCCGCACGCGCCCGTTCCAAAAAGGCATTAATGCTATCAATTAAAGCAATTTCAGTATCCCGAGTAATTTTTATTGATTTAGTTATCTTTTGAATTTTGATACTATCTTTGGTTTTTGCAACTACTTTTATAACTTGCCAGCCAAGTGGGGTAAGTATTGGAGGTGTAATGGAATCATGAGTTAATAGCTTAAAAGCATTTTGAGTTATTGAATCCAAATCCTTGATCTTCACCCATCGTGAAATTGTATCCGTGGGTATTTCCGAAAAATCTCGAATCAAAAGATTAAAGTTTTCGGTTTTAGTAAGTTCATAAGCATCTTCAATTTGCCTTTGGGCATCTAAAGAGTCTCTTGATGTTATCGTTAGCGGAAAGAATATACTTTTTACCCGGTAAGACTCTTTTCTCTCATATTTGCTTTTATTCTGTTCATAATATTTTTTAAGTTCAGCTTCTGTTGGTGTGTATTTTTCTGATAATACCCGGTTAGTAAAATAAAGAAAAGTAACCTTAATACCGGTATTCTCTTTTTCCATTGCCTCATTAATCTCACCGCTTGTAACTCGGTAACTGTTAAGCACATCAATACGGAATTTTTCTTTAGGTAAAGCATCGGCTAATTCTTGTGCGTATAGTGTTAATTGTACCCGATTTTCTGGGGCAAACATATATTGTTGATACTTTTCGTAATCAAATTTGCCATCCTTATAAAATTCAGGATTATTTTGGATATCCGTTGGCGGATTTGATTTTATGATTTCAATAATTTCTGGCTCAGTTATCTTAATTTTCGTTCGCTTCAAAATGTCCTGCCAGGATTTTTCCGTAGTTAAATATTGCCAGGTTTGCTGGCGAATATTTTCAAAATCCTGTTGTGATAAATCGCGAATTTTTTTCTCTATTTGGTACTTGGTTAAGAAATAATTAAAAGCATTTCGGTATTCATTAAGGGTTATCTTCTTTTTACCGACTTTTCCTACAATTCCTTTGGCTAACATTCCTTGTTCTGAGGTGCCACGAAGCATTTGCCACAATTCACTCATTAAAAAACCGCCGATAAATGCTGCGGCTACGATAATAAACAATATTTTGCTCCATCTTCGCATTTTTATAATCATAGTTTTTTATTCTACTTTATTTTTATAAAAAAGTCAAGAGTTAAAGCCAATACTTTATAAACTACAAAGAATTAAGACTGTAAAAAATAAACTCGATAAATAAAAACTGGAAAGTTTTTTTGTATGTTTTCGTCTGTTTTTTTAAGCACATATTTTTTAAAAATGCCATTCGGCACAATAAATGATTAAGTAACGGTGAATCTTATGGTAAAGGCAAACAAAATGGTCAGTGATTTCAGAGTATTCATTAACAAGAAAAGTGTTGCTCCCAATATTAACATATTGACAAACAGCAATTCTTGAGTAAAGTGCTATACGATGATTAAAGTTTATCGCAGTCGACTAATTAATTTTCTTGATGCTGATAATTTTCAAGATTTTTCTGACGGGTTTTTAGCATTTGATAATAATGGCATTATAATAGATTATGGAATATGGAATAAAAAAATTCAGTCATCCTTCCCCAATGCTAAAATTTTTAATTACAGTGAATTTATAATTACACCTGGTTTTATTGATGTTCATCTCCATTTACCCCAACTTCATTTGCGAGGTCGGTATGGTGAAGAACTCTTAAATTGGCTAAACAATTATGTGTTAAAAACTGAAAGCACGGTATCAAATGTCAATGCAACTAAAAGGGATATTAAATCTTTTTATCGCGAGATGCTCAGAAATGGTACAACCACGGGCTTGATTTTTTCCTCAAGTTCTTTTATTTATACCGATTGGGCATTCAAAATTGCATATGATTATGGTATTCGCGCTATTATTGGTAAAGCGATGATGGATAATAAATTCTCTCATTTCCCTGTAGAATCAACCCATAAATCGTTAAATGAGAGTATTAGACTATTTAGAAAATGGAATGGAACTGATAGTCGGCTTTATTATGCATTTAGCCCTCGTTTTGCACCAGCGACAACCGAATCATTATTAAAATCCATTGCGAAATTTTGCCACGCTAATAACGCTTTCATCCATACCCACCTTGCTGAAAATAGATACGAAATCAAATTGACCCACAAAATATTTCCCCAATACCATTCGTATACTGATTTATATTATCAAACGGAAATTTTAGGTCCGAAAACAATCGTTGCTCATGCAATTCATCTCAAAGACAAAGAATATGAATTATTAAGCAAAACCCAGACTAAAGTTGCTCATTGTCCTTCCTCAAATTTCTTTTTACACAGTGGCAAGGCCAATACTGCCAAAATGGAACGATTAAAGATTACGATGGGGTTAGGAAGTGATGTTGGTGCTGGTCCTTCATTTTCGTTGTTTTCCGTAATGCGGGATGCTTATTATGTAAGGCGTATGCCGGCGCACAAAATATTTTACTATGCGACTTTAGGTGGTGCTAAAGTATTAAGTTGGGATAATCACATTGGTAATTTTGCTCAAGGCAAAGAAGCCGATTTCATCATTGTGAGGTATCCGAGACATTGCAATAAAAACACTATAACTGACGAATTATTGTCCCAATTAATTTTTTGTGGTGATGACCGCTTAATTATGGAAACTTATGTTCGCGGCAAGTGCTTATATCGTCAAAAAGCTTAGACTTTTCTGGGATTATATTTTTTAACTGGTTTTTATAGTATTCCTCATCAAAAAAACTACATTATTGCAAAATTGCAAATTTAAGAAGCTATTAATAGTTTTTTTAGATTATTTTTTATTACTGATTGAAAACTTTTGGCTTTGAAATTAACAGTGCTAAACACTGCAGAAACTACAGCGATTCCTTTTACGCCGCTTGAAAAAATATTTTTAGTATTTTGGGGAGTTATTCCACCAATTGCAACAACAGGAATTTTTACTGATTGGACAATTGTCTTTAGGGTTTTTAATCCGATTACTGGTGCCGAAGGTTTGGTAAGTGAAGGAAAGATTGAGCCGGCACTAATATAATTGGCACCATCACGCTCAGCTTGCTTGGCATCTTGAACATTTCTTACAGTTCGCCCAATGATTTTATTAATCGGTAAAATTTGCCGGGCATATTTAACTGGCATATCATCACACCCAAGATGAACTCCGTCAGCATCAATTGCTTGGACAATATCAACCCTATCATTAATAATGACTTTTATTTTTAAATTATCTATATTATTTTTAATTATTTTAGCATCTTTCAACCAGAGATTAGTTGGTGTATTTTTCGGCTCACGTAGTTGAATCATAGTTGCACCACCAGCAATAACTGCTTTACTTATTTGACCAAGGTATCTTCTACCGATTGTTTCTGTATCAATGATTACATAAAGTTTTGGGTCAAATTTGACCAGAAAGTACTTAACTAAATCCTTTTCCAAATCATAAAGGACGAATCTTGTTTTTTTAAAGAATTTTGATATTTTTTGATTTTGAATTTTAAAAATTTCTTCTAATACTCGTGCTGATTCTTGACATCTTTTGATATTGGTAGTAAAGACATCAAAAATTGAGGTTCGTTTAGTCTTATCAAATTTAACTTGGCGACCTAAATCCTTTTGGCTTTCTCTAAACCAAATAACATCCTTACGAACTTTACTTAGATTTTTCCACAATTCAGTCTTTAAATCTCTAATTAAAAATAAACTCTTTTTGTCTTCTAAGGTAAAGCGACAAATTTCTTCAATCACTTTTAATCCTTCTGAAAGTCGATTTAGGTTAACATCTATAATTCTATTCATAAAAAAGTATCATCCAGGTTTTTGGGTAAATTGATTTTTCTTCCCTAAAAGTCTTTTTTTGCTTAAATTCTTACCCATACCATTACTATCTCTTGCTTTTTAGAATTGCTTTGATTAAACGCCAAATGCCCCCAAAAATAATAATCAAGGGCCAATCTCGATGAAAATCAAGAAAACCCATATTACTCAACCAAATCCAAAGCCCAATTAAGAGAAGAATTAAGGGAAATAATTTTGTCTCATTTTTCAAGTCTCCGTTTCTTAGTAATTGTTTCCACCAATATGAGAATTCCGATAATAACCAAAATTAATGGCCAATCTCGTCGGAAAATGACCTGGTAAGAAAATACACCTAATTTTGATAACCAAATCAAAAGTCCAATAACAATAAGAATCAAGCCTTCAATAATCATATATGCTCCTTATCTTTTACAGTTTTATTTATTATAAGATTGTATACATAAATATATGCATAAGGTCAAGCATTTTATTAACTTCCACAAGGTGCTTGACAAATAATGTCTTGAGAATAAAATGAATAGAAAACAAATTAGATTACGAGGAGAAGATATAATAAAACACTTAGAACTATTATTTGTAGTAATTCTTATCAGTTTATCAATCATCACCTGTAAAAAGCAATTAAATCAAATATTCATAAAACTAATAGACCCTAATCCACTTTTTCCAATATCTCTTGAAAGAAAATATGGTTATATTGATAAGAACGGTAAAATTGTCATAAACCCGCAATTTGATTATGCTAAGGATTTTTCTAAGGGGCCGGCAAGGATAAAGATTGGTGGAACAAAAACTTTGTTTGATTTGGTTATAGGCGGGAAATGGGGTTATATTGATAAGAACGGCAAAATTGTATGGAATCCGTCAGAATAGGTTATTTACGAAAAATTATTTGGATTATAACAAAGCATCAGAAATGGTAAAAGAACTTTTGAAATAATTTTAGAGAGTTGGTAGTGCCTAATATTTTGTGTAAATTCAGTATTGATATGTTAAAGAAAAAGGAGTATTCGGCACCTGTTTTAATCATATTAAATATTAATGTAATATAATTTAATATTTAGAAATAATATTTAGAAAGGAGAATATATATTATATATAT
>FMJZ01046987.1_pt1 | contig 11380 bp, 12 predicted proteins | sample 1987881 | NCBI WGS metagenome assembly FMJZ01 (sample SAMEA4378227, study PRJEB15110) | soil metagenome | biome: soil; feature: Field; material: Soil | place: India | collected 2015-03-11 | depth 0 m | reverse complement strand
AGATCTATCTATAATACATTTCTACTAATATTGACTATGTTTCTTACAGAAAGAGAAAAGTTATACCTAACGATGAAAAATTTCCGCTACTTTTGGCAATCACTTTTTTATTTTTACCATAAAACAGCATATTTTCAATTTCCCACAAATTTAATTATATCTCTTCTGTAATTTTCTGTTTCAACGAAGAAGTCCTAAATTATATATATTATTAGCAAGCCCCGGTGCAACCACTAATATACCATCCAGATTACCTAATTGTCGGATTCCTCAAATATACTTCACTTTACCCAATTAATTTAACTATATTCAGTAGGATAACAGTTTAAGTTATCTGGACCAAGTATAAAGCATGGCATTTCAAATCGGGCTCACACCATAACACATCATCAAAAAATTCTCATTACTTTACTTTATTTTAATCTAACTTCGAAATAAAGACATCATCTCTTATCAGTAATACAATCTACAAAAAATTTCAATGGTGTATAACAAGAAAAAGAAATAGAAAGAATTTATGAGCACACAAAATTTTATTTTACAAGGTGTTTTCAGAAGTAAAAGGGTTTTGGGAGAAAAGACGACAACTTGGTATTGCGCCATGACATTACATCGACTCTAAGACCCCAATTCTATTACTTTCATCTCACATAATTGATGTCCCCAAACGGATTTTATCATAGATATCGAACATTCGTTGTTAAAGATAAACCATAAGAAATCTGCTGGCGAAAGAGATAAAACTCATTCATAGAATGGCAATAATAATCAACACAGAGTTTTCTTAACTTCTTATAAAAGGGAATATATTTTCCTGAGTCATACTCTTAAACCGATGTTAAATTCACCCCTTGCTAACTAAAACTTATCTTATTAATTAATTTTTAACTCATAAAACTTGAATATGTAAGGGTTGAGCAGACCGCAATTTGGTCTTGACAGAATTCTATTTGACTATTAAACTTAAGTATTATGTTAATGCTAATTTTATCAATATTAGTGTCTAGTTCTTGGCATTCTGGAGAAACCGGATTCAATTTCTTAAAACTAACGCCCTCAGCCCGCGAAGCCGCAATGGCAAATGCCACGATTGGAGTTGAAAATGATAATGCATTATCCGCTTTTGATTTTCTATATAATCCCGCACAAAAATTGGTTAAGACTTCTTGGGGTGTTGGTTATTTTAGCCTACCGGCTGGAATAAATTATGGGGTAATTAGTTATAAAAGGAATCGATTATTACCCTTTACTCATTGCAGTGGATTAAGTTTATCTTTTCTAAATTCTGGACCCATAAAACACACTGATGATCAAAGCAATCCCTTAGGAACTTTTTCTGTCACCTATGCCAAATTCCTTATTGGTGGAACAATCGTTGACCATAATGAATTAAAAATCGGAGTGAATCTTAAGTTACTTTATGGTTCTATTGAAAAATTTTATGGTTTAGGATTGGCTTCTGATATCGGACTACGCTTTGATCCGAAAGTTAAAAACTTAAGCACCGGTGCGGTGATAAGAAATTTAGGTTATCAGATAAAACCGTTTGACACCCAATCTGATAAACTGCCTTTGGAAATTGGAATCGGTGGTGGATATAAAATTAATGAGATACTTAACCTTGCCTTAGATGTTCGGAAGGCGATTGATAGTCCAGTTTATTTCTGTTTAGGATTTGAAGGATGGGTTAATAAATATTTAGCGATCCGCGCCGGTTATAATGCTTTACGCCGTGACTTGACAACTGGTGCTGGTTCAGATATTTTAGCCGGCTTTGCTATCGGTTTAGGCGTGAAAGTATCCAAGTATCAAGTCGATTATAGTTTTACGCCGATGCTCAATTTAGGACGCCAACATCATCTTAGTCTGACTTTTTCGCCTTAAAAAGCCAACAATTCTCCATAATCACGAAAGGAAAAGACAATTATTTATGAAAAAACAATTTGTAAAAGATTTAATCGTTGGTAATAAAGTTGATGATGTCTTCTTCATTCGAAGCCGGCGACAATTAAAAAAACACGATGGCAGTAAATTTTTAATCATAGAACTTTCTGACCGTAGTGGTATTATATTAGGTAAAATTTGGGATGGTGTCGACCAATTTTATGCTGAAACCACCCCAGGTAATTTTGCTAAAATTCAAGGTGATGTAACCGAATATAATGGTGAAACCCAAATTACTATCCTGAGCATCAATCGAGTTGCTGATCAAGATGTTACGCCAAAAGATTTTATTGCCAGTAGCCGTTTTGATCTTGAAACGATGTATGTTGAACTTATAGATTATATCAATGCGATACCCGATTCCGATTATCGAAAATTACTTAATAATATCTTCAGCAGTTCGGATATAAGTCAAAAATTTAAAATGGCACCAGCATCTACCGGCATTCATCATGCGTATCTTGGTGGATTGTTAGAACATACCCTGTTTATGCTTCGACTCGCGCAATCGGTTCAGTATGTCTATCCTGAAATTGATTTTTCTTTGTTGGTCGCTGGTATCATTGTCCACGACATTGGAAAAATTAAAGAATATAACTATGATAAAGCCATAAGCCATACGGATGAAGGATATTTGATAGGCCATATTGTTATCGGCTATGAAATCGTGAAAAGAGAAATTGATAAAATTTCTGATTTTCCTGAAGACAAAAAGCAGTTATTACTTCATATTATTTTAAGCCATCATGGCCTAAGAGAGTTTGGCTCACCAACAACGCCGAAATTTGCTGAAGCCTACTTAGTCCACGCTTTAGATAACTTAGATGCCCGTCTGATGATGTACCGTGAAGTTACAGAAAATGTTCAAGGAGCAAAATGGAGCGATTATCATCAATTTCTGGAAACAAAAGTCTTTATCAGAAATCCATTATAAATATTTCTTAAACCAATCTATCTTCCCGAATTAAATTTATTCCGCTTTAATCTCAATTTTCTTTAGCGGTTACAGTTTAATTTAGCAAGTATGATAGCATAAACTTGTTTTAAGCCAAGATTAACCTTATAAGAGTTGTTTTGGGCTTCATTCGAAGTCCAGTTAGACACCTTTATCAACCGTTGTTAATCTAAACTATTTATAGATATTAAAATAAGTAAAAATGAATATCTCGTCTTTTTTGGTTATATTAGTCAAAATGGAAATCGTAAAAATTTGATTTTAGGACCCACCAGAAATCAAGATGATTACTTTTATCAATTATCAATATTATCATAAGTTAAAAATGAACCCCCGACCATTTTTGTTCTCATTGGTCAAGATAGATATTATAAGGATTGATTTAGGGATGTGCCCGAATTTTCCAAATGCTGAACATCTTTTATTGGCCTTTCTTATTCCCATTAAGGTAACATTAGAATCTATTTTATCGCTGGTTAAAAATGAAAGACCTCTTCGCTTTTTGTACTTATTAGTTAAGATTGACATTGTAAAAATTGCTGTTAAAATAAAGACATGTTGATTTCTGCGGGCGCAACCCGAATGGAATTGTTGAAATTGCGACGCCGATTAGTTATTGCGCGTCGTGGTCATAAACTTTTAAAAGACAAACAAGAACTGATGATGCGCAAAATTTTAGAAATGATTAATACCATTAAAGGTGAACGCAGAAAAATCGCAGAGCAATTAAAACAATTAAATACTCAGTTAATGTATGCCAAAGCAATGTATGGCGAATCAAATTTTGAAGATGCCTTGTCCAGTTCTAACCGCGCGATTAATGTTCACTTCGGTACGGGTAATATCGCCAATATTTTAGTGCCCATGATTGAACGGGTCGAATTTAGTGGTTCGTTCAGAAATTATAATTGGACAAATACCTCTGGAGAATTGGATAACGCCTTATGGGCAATGTCCGATTTGATTTTATCTTTATTAATGCTGGCAATTAATGAGAAAACCTTAGAATTACTAGCCGAAGAATTAGAAAAAACCCGACGCCGAGTAAATGCCTTAGAATTCGTCCTAATCCCATCTATCACTGAAACTATAAAATATATTACCATGAAATTAGGTGAAGCCGAACGCGGCAGTTTGGTCCGATTAATGCGCATTAAAGAGATTTTACGAAGTTGATGCTTTACCCAACGACCACAAATGAGTTATCAATTCTACCAAAATGGTCTGAGCAAAAGATATTAAGGATGAGCAAACAGACTTTGGGGACTAATTGTCGGTCCCAAATGGTTTTGTTCAATAAATTTAATTAATGAATTTTAGAAAACGCGTGTTTATTTTTATTGGTTTGACCGTGGGAATAATTCTTATTTCATTAATTCCCATACCTCCGACATTACAAAATAAATCCCAGGACTGGGATAAACTGATACATTTTTCAATCTATAGCATCTGGGGTTTTATTGGTCAAAGTGTTTTATCAGTTGGAGCGCTATTATTGGGAAGTTTTTTGTCCCTATTAACCGAATTGTCTCAAAAGTTTATTCCTGGACGAGTACCAGAAATTGCTGATTTTACAGTTAATGTCTTGGGTTTGGTTATCGGCACAAGTTTCTGGGAATTAATCGCAAAACGAGTAAAGAATTGATTATATGCATCTGGACACTAAGAGGTCTGATTTTCACCATTTGAATTTTAACCTTGTAATTAGTTTTGATTTTTCTGAAATATGATACTATCTAATCCTAAAGGCACTCAGGATTTTCTTCCGCCATTTTCCGAACAAAAACATTATGTCGAAAGTCAATTCCGAAAGATTGTGACGCTTTACGGATTTTCGGAAATTATCACTCCTTGTTTTGAACATACTGAATTGTTTTTACGTTCAACCGGCTTGACTACTGATATTATTACTAAACAGATATACTCCTTTACGGATAAAGGTGGTAGAGATTTGACGCTTCGACCCGAAGGAACCCCTGGCGTAGTTCGGGCATTTCTCCAGAATAACCTTAAACCACCGATGCGCTTATTTTATATTGGTCCGATGTTTCGTTATGAACGACCCCAAAAAGGTCGGTATCGGGAATTTTATCAATTAGGTATTGAAGTAATTGGCGAAGCCTATCCTGAAACTGATGTTGAGGTAATTGAAATGGGGCTCCATTTCTTTTCTGCTGTTAATATCCGAGATGTGATTGTCAAAGTAAATAGTGTTGGTTGCCGATTGTGTCGCAATAAGTTTCGTTCAGATTTAGTCTTGTTTCTCAATACCGGACAAGATAAAATTTGTGAAGACTGTAAGTCTCGATTAGAGCGTAATCCGTTAAGGGTCTTTGATTGCAAAGAAACAACTTGTCAGGAACTATACCAATCCGCGCCCAAAGTAACTGATTATCTCTGTTATGATTGCCAAAATCATTTTCAAGGTGTGCTTAACGAGTTAGTCAAACGCAATCTGCCATTTGAATTGGATAAAATGATGGTGCGGGGATTAGATTATTATACGCGAACTACCTTTGAATATGTGCTGAGTTCTCAAAATCCCTTAGGTGCCCAAGATAGTTTAGGTGGTGGTGGTCGCTACGATAATTTAATTGAAGAGTTCGGCGGACCCAAAATACCCGCAATCGGTTTTGCTTTAGGATTAGAAAGAATTTTGCTTTGTTTAGACAGTCCCATATCTAAACGGAAAAATTTAGTCTATCTCATTCCCTTGGATAATGAAGCCGAAAAACTGACCAGACAATTAGTCAAAAGTCTTCGCGAAAACAACATTCCGGCAATCCACAATCCCGCTGATAAGAACTTACGAAGTGGTTTAGGTATTGCCGACAATTTATCTTGCGAATATGCGATACTTGTCGGACCGGAAGAAATCAAGAAACAAATATTCACCGTAAAAAAATTATCAACCAAAAGCCAACAAGAAGTTTCTCAAAACCAAATTATTGATTTTTTCCAGAAAGAATTTAGAGACGATCTTTTCAACCAATCCTAACAAACCTCAATTTCGAGGATAAAAGCGTAACTTAAAAAACAATTAATATAAAACACAAAATATATCAATCATAACCTACCACTAATTTTGCGATTAATTTTGATTGTCTTATCAGATAGCATGTTTAAATATAATCACTTAGGTCATTTTAATGTTTTGTAATGTAATTTTAAACCTTTCATCAGGATAGTATATTTAAATTTTTCTGAGTATATGTTGAACCTTCTATTCCTTCTATTTGGTTCTTTACTTCTCTTATTTATGAAAACTCTGAAAAATACTCAAGAGACACCGCACCCCTCAAGAAAAACCAATAATTATGCTTCTGCATTTCATATCTTTTAAACTAATATTGACTTTGTCAGAGTTCTTATTTATCTTGGAATGACACTGCGACCGAAACTGCAAGTTTAGGACATTTATATTTACATTCTAAACAACGAATACATTCTTTGGCATTAGGATTGTCATAAATATTAATATCAACCGGACAGACTTTGCGACAGAGATTACATTTCTTTTCTCCACATTTATTGGGGTCAACTGACATTCGGACTAAAGAAATTCGGTTAAACACTGAATAGATAGCACCAATAGGACATAGCGCTCGACAGAAAAATCTTTTAATAAAAATGGACCCGATGATAATAAAGCCTAATATCACAATTTTAGTCTTAAAGAGCCAGCCGACCAATGCTTTTAATGCGCCCGTTTTATCAGCCAATACCATCGGTATACCGGCTTCAAGAGCTCCGGCCGGACAGAGTTTACAAAACCAAGGCTCGGTAGTTAAATAGACTGCAATACCGGCGATACCGATTAATACTGCATATTTAGTATAGGTCAGCCATTGCGGTAAATTTACTTTTATTTTAGAAATTTTTTTGAGCAGATCTTGAAAAAATCCCAAAGGACAGACCCAAGCACAAGACATTCTCCCCACTAAAATACCAACCGCACCAAAAAATCCTGCGATATAAAATGGAATCTGGTGTCTACCAATAAAATATTGCAGACTGCCCATTGGGCAACCAAACCGTGACAATGGGCATGTCCAACAAGTTAGAATCGGTACACAGAATCGTTTTGTAAATCCCTGGTAGATATGACCTGTCCATAATGCAGGATAATAACTTAACTGAATAAGCATTGCTATAATCTGACCTAATCGGAACGGACGGAGTTTGCGCATTATTGTAGTCCCATACAAGAAAGACACATTACTGAACCGACTGCCTCGGTTTCGATTAACTGGCCTTTTTTATTACCCCAAAAGATACCCAAGGCGCAAACGATTAAAATTAATATAATAATTAATTTTTTCATATGGATTAGAAAATACTTGTTAACACAACTTTTACGCCTTTAAATGGTTCTTCAAATCGGCAGACGCCGCCGGAACAAACCAAACCGCCTTTTTCGCTACCAACTCGTAATCGTAGATTATGTTTATTAGTAATGTCCAGACTCAATTCTGCCATAGGCCAGCTTTTTTCTTTGCCCAGCTTGGCAATCAACCATGCAGGTGTACGATTGCGCCTTTCGTATCTGAGTGTCAATTGGAATAATTCGCTCTTACCGATTGAAACCGAGAGTGCGTGGTCATAATATTTACTCGTATCAGTAGTAATAAAATCGTGCTCATAATTGGCTTCGACAAAAATCTCACCTATATTATAAGTGATTTCTAAGCTTGGTGTAAATTCTTTCTTGGTATTTATCAGTAGTTCGATTTTTTCTTTCGTTATTCCCACGAATGTACCGAGCAGTTCCAATTTTTCATTCGGATTGGATTTAATTTTCAATATCCGTTCGGTTACACCCTGAATTTTATTATGAGTTTTTAGTTCGTTATAATTTATCTCAAAATTGAGATTGTCTAACGGCGAATAATTTACCGAGGTGCCGAAACCAAACTCGTCTGTGCCGCGGTTAATAGAATAACCGGATTTAATGGGCGTGGGTGGTTCATTATAACGATAACCCAATCCGCCAAAGCCAATTGAATCATAATTCACTACCTGAAAAGCAAGACCTAAACCCGCCAGCGTTAGATTAGATGAAAATAGAATACCGTTGCCGGTTAATCTACCACCAATGTTAGGATAACAGCCAAGTTGGCGGGCATATTCAAAATAGCCTTCGTATGGTCCAATTTGAAATCCAATATCTCCTCCAAACAATTCGGTAAAAGCACGGGGTGTCATATCAATTCTTCGATTATAACGGACATACCGACCACCGATAGTGACATTAATAATTTCTGGTAACGGCAATTTGCTTTCCAAATTTGCTCCCCGTATCTGATCGGTGGTATCATTTTTTATCCGATAAGCATTTTCTTCAAAAAAGATATTGCGTGGTCGACCGAACAAAACCGATAATTCACTATTAAACATCTTGAAATTACCTTTTGCTCCGTAGATTGAGTTATCGGTTCTAAAATCTTCATCTAAAAACTGATTTAAAACTAAACCTCGGCCATAGGTTGTATAATAGGTACCGTAGATGATATTCAGCGGTTCATTCGCGTATTCAATACTGTAATCAATATATTGCAGTCGTTTTTGCTCGAACAAAGATGGTTGCCAGAAAAAGAATAGCCCCCGTAAAGTTAGATTGTTATAGGCAAAAGATAATTTTAACTTATCCTCAATATGTTCTTTAAGTGTATCGACAAATAACCAGTATTCAGCAGTATTACCTCCATTTAGTTGAATTTCTTGGGCTGACAATAAATTAGCACCCAACAAACAAGCAGCCAGAATTAAGTCACAAGCACGCTTGGGGATATTTTTTGTATTCATACTCTTAAGAGAACTCTGACAAAGTCAATATTGATTCAAATGGCATGAGATGCAGAAGCATAATTGTTGATTTTTTCTTATTGTGTGCGGTGTCTTTTGAGCATTTTTCAGAGTTTTCCTTAAAAATTTATAACATTAAATCAATTATCGTATCTTTTAAAGCTCTTTTACTGGATTTGATAACTATTGCTTCTGTTTACAATCTTGGCAACTATCACATTTTTTAGTCAATTCTCTAATTTTTTCTAAAACTTTCTTTTCATCACCAGGTTTATAACCTTGATGAGTAAAGACAATTTTTTTATCCTGATTTACAATAAAGAGTGTTGGCATAACCTGGACATTATAGGATTTGCGCAACTTATTTTCCGGGTCTAAAACAATTTTATATTGCCACTTACGACCAGCAACAAAAGATTTTACTTCGTCTTTGGATTTTGCTTTATCTTGACTAATGGCTAAAAAGCTGACGCCGAGCGATTCAATTTGCGGATAATAGGGTTTTAGGGCATCCAGTTCTTTAATACACATTTTGCACCACAATGCCCAAAAACTCATTATTACAGGTCCTTTTTTGACCAGAGAATCGAGCACAACAAGTTTACCTGAAACATCATAGAGCGAAAAACTGCTGGCGTCTTTGTAGTTGACCGTTTTCTGAATAGCAAAAAGTAAAGTTATTAATAAAATAAATAAAACAAGAGAAATGCGTTTCATGTTTTTCTCCTCTCCAATATTATGATATTAGGCTAAAGACCTTTTTCATTTTTTCTTTAAAATCGAGTTTTGATTGCCTGAAGAACTTCTTTAGTCCTGATATCTTGTAAAAAAACCGCGCCGGTCATTTTAGCAGGACTTATGGAATGTTGAAAATTAATTATCGTGTCCAAACTATCAGGATAAACGAGACTAATTGGAAACTTATATAATTTTCTTATCACATAATTAAAATTTTTCTCAAAACCCGGAACATTATCTTCACAAACCGCAATAAAAGTATACACTGAAGTACGAACTAAGGTGTCCGCTGGTAATATTTTAAGATGCAAACTACCGGTAGCGGAAGTTGCCGAACCCGTAAGCGATAAGTTATATGCTGGCGGCCGAGTTTTTGCGGTAATTATATATTGATTGTATACTTGGTAATATGTTGATTCTGGTGGAAAACCAGGTGCATCGCCTACATAAGGACCTAAACCATCAAAACAAATAGTCGCCTCGGGAACTGTCGGCGGCAATGGAATTGAATAAAAGGCTTTACGAATAGTATCAATTTCTATTGGGGTAAAAGAATAATTGTATGAGATGACTACCAAAGAATCTCCATAGTTTTGCGTAAGCCAATCAAGCGCCTGCTCCGCAGCCGCACAATAACTTCAACCGTCTTGAGTAAAAAATTCAGCTAAGACAATTCGATTGGTTGGCGTTGGTAAAATACGCGGTGCTTCAGAACAAAAAACAAATAGAACAGGTAAAATAAACAAAATAATTCGCTGCCCCCCAAATAGGGAAACGACCTTAGCCAATTTAAATACAATGAACTTTTTCATTTAGTAAAATTATACTTTTATCTTATTCGAATGTCAATCTTAATTTTAAAGAACTCTGACAAAGTCAATATTGATTCAAAAGGTATGAGATGCAGAAGCATAATCGATGGTTTTTTCGTATGGGCCTCGGCGTCTCTTGAGTATTTTTCAGGCTTCTCTTTTATTGATCTTGACTACTAACTGCACAAAGTAACTGGAATTTATCCTTCGTCAATATAATTAGATAGCATATTAATAGCAGGTTAAATACCTTTGCCGATACTTTTACTCTTGGTCTTATTTAACAACTCAACCGATGTTTTTCTGTCTCACTGATTCTTACGCTTATTGTCGGAAAATGGCTATTCCTTCATTAACCGGAATTAGTTCCATATATTTCAACCCAATTATTTCCTTAATAATATTATTCCCCTTCACAGCTACACCTGAACAAAACTTACTTGATTTCCACTTAGCACAACTTTTTTAGGAGAAGAGATAGTTCACACTGGGTGCTAAATCTCTATAAGACTTTCCGCCATTTCTTAAGCAAAAATAAACATAAAAACATTAGTCAGGTAGTGTCTGATATTTTGTGTAAAATTAGTATTGATATATTAAAGAAAAAGATGTAACCTCGTCCTCGTTCAATGTTTAAAAAAGGAAACCACACCTATGAAAGAAAAACCAACTCACACAAAAATCTTCCTACTTCCCATTAGTTATAACTAATGTTTTAGATAAGGTAAATTTTAAAATAAGTTATTGGTTTTCTTGAAGATATTGCATTTTGCCGTGAAAAGAGGGTACAGTTCCCTCCCTAGCCCTCCGGGTTGTTTGAAAAACAGGTAAGAAAGTCGTTTTGGTAAACAAAGTCCGAAGAAATTTGGGAATCGTTTGTAGAGTTAATTTGGGTAGAAATATAATTCTCAATTTGTAGACAATCGTCAGAATCAATATGAATGGAACAGCCAAAATCATTCAGAAAATAATGGTCCGGGTTATAGCATCAGTAATTCGGGTCATCATTTGGCTTTCCTAAAGAAGAAATTTTACACTTGTTTTGAGGGTTGATTTTAGCAGAGGGATAAGGATTCAATTTATGAAGAAAACTCTGAAAAAGATTCAAAAAGACACCAATGCCCAT
>FMJZ01016890.1_pt1 | contig 11399 bp, 5 predicted proteins | sample 1987881 | NCBI WGS metagenome assembly FMJZ01 (sample SAMEA4378227, study PRJEB15110) | soil metagenome | biome: soil; feature: Field; material: Soil | place: India | collected 2015-03-11 | depth 0 m | reverse complement strand
GCGACTTGCAAAGCTTTACTTGAATGGCGAGCTGGTAGATCTTAACCCCAACTTCACCAATACACCGGCTGCTTTGGGCAGCACAACCAACAACTGGCTTGGCCGGTCGCAATGGGGTGGAGACGATTATTTGGTTTGTTGGTTTAACGAATTCCGTGTTTATAACGGGCCGATAGATGCGTTGCGGGTCAAAGCCAATTACGCCGCCGGGCCAGATACGATTCCAACTCCCACGGTTACAAATCTGGTGTTGCTGGTTCGGTATCCGTTTTACGTTGGTTTTCCGCGACCTGTCGAGCTGCTGGCCTATGCGCAGGGTTTAACCGACCCGGCTGATGTTTCCGACAGCACCGCAGTAACCTACAGTGTTGAGGACCCGAGTGTTTTGCAGATTAGTTCGGTAGGCGTTGTCACCGGTTTAGCGCCAGGAACGACCAAAATAATAGCGCAGTACGGCTCGCTTTCAGCTACGCAAACAGTCCAAGTAATCGACCAGCCGTATGTATTGCGGCATCGGTACAGTTTTACGACCGACGCAAGCGACTCTGTGGGTGGTCAGCACGGTATGCTAATGGGGTTTGCCCAAATAGTTGGCGGGCAAGTAGTGATGGATGGTTCCGCAGGAACATATGTCGAGCTGCCGCCGTATCTAATCGCGCCCACCAATGTCCCGCATAGCGCCGTGACATTTGAAGGTTGGATTACCCCGTATCCGGTCAACGGTGCGTGGACGCGATTGTTTGATTTCGGTCATACTGTCGGTGGTGTTGGCGGCAAGGATTTCTTCCTGGCACCCAACACTGAGGCAAACGGCGGTCAGGCAAATCTTGCGGTGTCCGATTCAACACCAGGTTGGAGGTCCGAAGACGAGGTATTTATACCTAACATACTAGGTCGGACCAATGTCCATCTGGTAGCCATTTACAATCCGAATCCGAATAGAGCGCGGTTGGCGTTGTACCTTGACGGTATACTGGCTGCTGAGACAGTCACGCGCAAACCACTTGCAACGCTCAATAACCTCGTTAGTTATTTGGGTCGCTCGGCTTATCCAGCAGATGCGTACCTGAATGGTGCGATCAGCGAATTCCGGATCTGGAGCGGTGAGATGGCCCCGTTGCACATTGCCATTAACGGTGCGATTGGACCAGATGCAATCGGTCCTACTGATCCGGGCGCGTTGCAACAGGTGCGATTAGTGTTGAGTCCAAACATGGTCAGGGGCGGAGTCCAAAGCGCCACAGTGTTTGCGGATTTTGCGCTTGTGACCAATGTAAATGTGACCCGTGGCTTGGGGACGATCTATCAGTCTTCTAACACGAATGTGGTTACTGTGGACACCAATGGTGTTCTGAGAGCCGTTGGCATAGGTACAGTTACAATAACGGCTAGGTATGGTAGCATGAGTGATTCGAAGCTGGTTTCGGTGGCTGCGCCACCACTTGCATTGAAGAATCGCTGGAGCTTTAATGAGACCAGCGGCACAACCGCCACAGACAGTGTCGGTGGCAAACATGGTACTTTGATGGGCAGTGCGTACTTTAGTGGTGGTGGCGAAGTAATACTGGATGGTTCATCTGGTACTTACGTCGAGTTACCGCCGGGGATCGTGACGAATTACAACCAGGTTACATTCGAGACGTGGGTCACTGTGTCTTCCGCCACCCCTAACAACACTGCTGCACGGCTGTTCGTGTTTGGCGGAACGCACGACGGTAATGAGCTGGGTCTGGTTGCAAGAACAGGGGGGAATAATACTTACCTGCGCGCGTTTTTACTGCCTACACCTATGGTTCCCGCCTTACGTGGTGGCACGATCGCCATTGACAAAAAGGTGCATGTGGTTGGAATCTTTAACGATGCAGGGGGCCGAATTGACCTTTACATAGATGGCGCTTTGGAGAATAGCGGATTTGCTACCTTCACGTTGAACGCGCTTAGTAATGCATTTAGTAGGCTGGGCGCGAATATACCGCTCGACCAGTTTACAGTCTGCAACTTTGATGAGTTCCGCATTTACGAAGGTGCATTGACGCCCTACCAGATCGCCATAAACAAAGCGGCTGGTCCAGGAACAGTTGTCTTGGCCCCGGGCACGCCTGTATCGGTTAGCCTGGATGTAGACCCGGTGATGATCCAGGGCATGCGGCGGCTTGCGCATGTGGTGGCTAACTACAGCAGTGTGACGAATGTCCGGCTGCGTTCGGACATGGAGGAAGTGGTCCTAAGCTCAAGCAATCCCAATGTAGTGCGAGTTGCAACTGGTGGTTGGCTAGAAGCCGTTGCACCCGGCGGGGCAATTATCACTGTCAACGTGAATGGTCGCACCGATAGCAAGCAGGTGCTCGTAGCTGAGAAACAGACTGCTTTGCTGCACCGCTACAGCTTCGACACGGACGGCAGCGACTTGATTGGTGCTCAAGATGCAGTGCTCTGTGGCACAGCTTCGATTACCGGTGGCAAGGTTGAGCTTGTAAACGACAGCACGTACAAAGCGAATGCGTACGTAGAGCTGCCCCCTGGTATGGTAAGCAGCTTCGACGCCGTCACTTTCGAGATGTGGGTTGACCTCGGTACTCAGGGCGATTGGGCGCGTGTGATTGATTTCGGTGACCACACATCCGGCAGTTCCCAAAATGGTATTAGCTACATTTTCCTGACCAGGCCGTGGGCTGCAACACCGACTCGATTGGTGTTCTCCGACGGTGTAAACCAGCCGAGTGAAGTCGTCTTGGACGCTGGTGGTTTCTCATTGGAAGGGTTCGTTGGCCATATCGCGGCCGTCTTAGACGCGCGGAACAACCAGATGTTTATCTATTCGAATGGTGTTATGGTTGCGTCCGGTGCCATGAACAACAAACTGTTGTCGGGGCTGCGTGATGTGAAGTGTTGGATCGGCCGGTCGCTTTATGCGGCAGACGCTGGCTTAAACGGTAGCATTGATGAGTTCCGCATCTACTACGGTGCGCTTAGCGCCTCGGACCTCGCCGCCAATTACGCCGCCGGGCCGAACACGGTGCGCAGCTCGCTATTGGTTGTGCCCCCCAAACCAACGATGAACATCCGCCTGGTCGGTACTCAAGCGATTATCTCGTGGCCGGTCTGGGCTGCCGATTTCTCCTTGGTATCGAGTCCAGTGCTGCCGGCTACAACGTGGACACCGGTGAGCGGTCCGTTGACAACTAACGGAACAGAAATCAGAATGACTGTGCCAATCACTGGCACGCAGCAATACTTCCGATTGAGGAAGTAGATAACCGAAGGGTTAGTACAGTCAAGGGCGCGCACCCTTCATGAATGCAAACTTGAGGGTGCGCGCCTTGATTTTGAATGACAGATTGGTCGTTTTTTGGCCGGGCAGGTTATGGAAACATATCTGCTATGCGGCCGGTTCTATTTTTTATTATTTGTACTCGCTCGAGCCTTTAAACTGAATTGGTTTCAGACGGTAATGGCAGGGACAAAATCGCTGAGTAGTGGGCCGTTAGTTTAAGCGGCCTCGCAAAATGCGCACTTTCCTGTCCTAGTCGTTAGTAGTGTTCTGTAACAGTTAAATCTTTAGAATAACGGTCTTTCTGATACTGTTGTGGTCATGTGGAATGCCGCACGTCCTTTGGCGATGAGTCCCGAGCAAAAGCAAACCTTGGAGGTCTGGGTGCGAGCCTACACCACACCACAATATGTGGTGCTGCGCTCGCGCATCTGCCTGCTTGCCCATCAAGGGTTGCCCAACCATCGGATTGCCGCCCAACTGGGGACTTCGCGCCCCACCGTCCTGTTGTGGCGCGCCCGCTTCGCCGCCCGTGGCCCGACCGCTTTGGAACAGGATGCCGCCCGCGGCCAGAGTCTGCAGCGGCTGGACCGTGCGCGAACCAAGGCGATTGTGGAAATGACCCTGCACACCACCCCGCCCGACGCCACCCACTGGAGCACCCGGACACTGGCCAAGGCCTGCGGTGTGAGTCATATGACCGTGGCGCGCATCTGGGATGCGCATGGCCTGCAACCCCATCGGGTGCGGACCTTCAAGCTGTCGCGCGACCCGGTCTTCGTGGAGAAGTTGACCGATGTGGTGGGCTTGTATCTGAACCCACCGGACAAGGCCCTGGTGCTGTGTGTGGATGAGAAAAGCCAGATTCAGGCCCTGGATCGGACGCAGCCGGGGCTGCCGATGAAACCGGGCCGCTGCGGGCACCATGACCCACGACTATGTGCGGAATGGCACGACGAGCCTGTTTGGGGCGTTGAACGTGGCGGAAGGCAAAGTGATCGGCGGCTGTTTTGCGCGGCATCGGCATGATGAGTTCCTGATCCCGCAATCGCGGGACTGTGGCAGATCGACCGGCAGACCCCGCCCGAGTTGGCGCTGCATCTGATCGTGGACAACTACGGCACGCACAAACATGCGCGGGTGCCGACGCTGGCTGACGAAACATCCCCGCTTTCATTTGCATTTCACCCCGACGGGTTGCTCGTGGCTGAACCTGGTGGAGCGGTGGTTTGCGGAAATCACGCGCAAGCGGATTCGGCGCGGAAGTTTCCACAGCGTGGCGGAATTGGTCGCGGCGATCGAATCCCGCGCCTGCGGGACGAGTTGAGGAAATTCTGGAGAAAGTCCGCCATTGTGAAGCTGCGTCTGTTACACAACACTAGCAACGGCAGATTGCGCTTTGCGATTACTACAACGGGAACCACAGGCGAGCGAATTGTAGATGCGCCAACCATGTTGCCAAGCAATGTGTGGACACATGTTGCGGTTATGCTGAATGGTCAGCAGGCTGTCCTTTACGTCAATGGGCGCGCAGTTGCAGTTAACAACAGTTTTTATCTTTTGCCCACAGACGTACTAGGGGCTGCAAATTACATCGGCCGGAGCAAGTTTGGCTCGGATCCGTACTTTAGAGGGCAGATTGATTCAGTTTTGATTGCCTCATCGCCTTTGCCAATAGAGCAGATCGCAGCTTCACCTCTTTCGATTGTCCGAGCTGGGGAAAGTGTGACGTTGAGCTGGCCGGCTTTCGAGACTGGATTGGTGATAAACACTGCTACAAACCTTGGTTTGGAGGCGGTCTGGACGCAATTGACAAATGCGCCGTTAACAACAAATGGCATACGCTTCTTGAGCGTCCCGGCAGTGGACCCGAATCGGTTCTTCAGATTAACGTGGCCGTAAAAAAACATTACAGGTAATGTTCCAGCACTTTGAACAACGTAGAGTCTCAAGCCCGAAATGTTGATCGCCGAGTTGTCTGGCGTGTGTTTAACAGCTATGCGTCGGAATGCTTTTTGGGTTTACCGATGGATCGAACTTCGCAGTGCAGCATCCAACAATTTGTCGGGCGCATGAGCAATACCAACCGCCTCTTGCAGGTTGCAAGTACAGGCTTTATCTCAATTTTGTGTGCTTTGTGGGTAACAGCGTCGGTTACCACAAGCGAGCAGACAACAAATTCCGCTGTCGCCGACGAAGCGATTCTTGCGCGGTTTGGCATGCGCCAAACACGTGTGCACGACCCATCGACAATCCTCAAATGCAAAGATACCTACTGGTTATTTGCCACCGGTAACGGGATTGTGTCGCGCTACTCGAAAGAGCTTGTCACCTGGACAAATGGCCCAGCAGTGTTTACGAATCTCCTGTCTTGGGCAACGAATGCCGTGCCTGGTAATCGCGGGCATTTATGGGCGCCAGACGTCATTTTCATCACAAACCGGTACTTGCTTTACTATTCGGTTTCAACGTGGGGGAAAAATACTTCGGCAATCGGCCTGGCCACAAATGTGACGCTTGATCCTGGGGATCCCAATTATTGCTGGACCGATTGCGGTCCTGTGATCCAGTCAACACCAGCCGATAATTTTAATGCAATTGACCCTGCTGTGTTTCGTGACACCGATGGAACGTTATGGCTTGTGTTCGGCTCGTTTTGGAGCGGGATAAAGTTAATACAACTTGACCCAGCCACAGGCAAACGTATTGCGCCTGATTCGCCCATTTACTCGCTTGCGTGGAAGGAACAGATCGAAGCCCCATACATTTGCCGGCATGGCGATTACTACTACCTGTTTGTAAACTGGGGTTTTTGTTGTAGGGGCACAAACAGCACCTATAACATTCGCGTCGGACGCAGCAGGTCAATTACCGGGCCATACTTTGACAAAGACGGTGTTGACATGCTTAAAGGTGGAGGAAGCCTTGTCTTGGATTCGTTTGGGCCGTTCATTGGGCCCGGTCACGCTGCTGTGTTTACTGCTGCTTGTAGTGAAATGTTCAGTTGCCATTTCTACAATGGTTTGCGCGGTGGCGCACCCACTTTGGCAATTTTGGCATTACGTTGGGATCCGACCGGTTGGCCAGTAGTAAAGCCGGAACCAGCGGAGTCTGTTCAGCAAAAGCTTTTCCGTTAAAAAATTCAGTTGTGCGTATGAAAGAACATCAATTCGTGCGAATTACTGGCACAGTTTTGTTTTGGTGTTTGCTTGTGTGCAAGATAAGCTTAGCCGATACGGCTGAAATCGTTGTGCGCACCGATCAACCTGGCCCCCTCATCAGTCCCATGTTGTTTGGAATTTTCTTTGAAGAAATCAACCATGCTGGCGATGGCGGGTTATACGCTGAGCTTGTACGAAATCGTGGGTTTGAAGAACCAACTCGGACAAACGGCTGGGCGTTTTTCACTACTGGTACAGCCGCTGGTTCATTCGGCACTTTTACGACAAGCCCGGTTAGCACGAACAACCCCAATTATGCGGAGCTGCGATTTGCTTCGGGTTCCGGCACTGCCGGTATCGCAAATCGCGGTTACTGGGGGATGAACTTTATGGCAGGCGAAATCTACGACCTAACATTTTATGCACGGCGGAGTGCCGGGTTTAACGGCCAACTGGTTGTCCGATTGGAAAATGCTACCGGTACACGGGTGTATGCGCAGCGGAGCGTTGGCGGCCTGACACTCGAGTGGCAACAGTACGCAGTTGAGCTTGTCCCAAGCGCATCTGATCCGACAGGCCGGCTTGCACTTGTAATTGCGCAACCTGGCACAGTGTGGTTGGACGTTATTTCGCTATTTCCGCGTCATACTTTTAAGAACCGCAAAAATGGCCTGCGGGTTGATCTGGCCAACATGTTGAGTAATCTGGCGCCTGCTTTCGTCAGGTTTCCTGGCGGTTGTTACATTGAGGGAGATTATCTGACAAACGCGTTCCGCTGGAAGAAATCAGTTGGTCACAATGTCGCTCGGCCAGGCCATTGGAACGCAATTTGGAACTACTTTTCAAGCGACGGCCTCGGTTATCATGAATACCTTCAAATGTGCGAAGACCTGCGGGCTGAGCCGGTGTTTGTGATTAATTGCGGCATGGCGCATAACGAAGTCGTCCCACTCGAACAGATGTCGGAATTCGTCCAAGATGCACTCGATGCTATCGAGTACGCAAACGGTCCTACGAACAGTTTTTGGGGTGCTATGCGCGCTGCAAACGGTCATCCTGAACCGTTCAACCTAAAATACATTCAGATCGGCAACGAAAACGGTGGCCCGGCCTACAATGAACGCTACGCGTTGTTTTACGACGCTATTAAGAGCAATTATCCAAACATAAAAATCATTGCTTGCGATTGGGGTGGGTTGCCAACCTCACGCCCGGTCGAGATAAGTGACGAGCACTATTACAGCAGTCCATCATTCTTCGTCAACAACGCAACACGGTACAATTCGTATCCGCGTACCGGACCGAAGATTTACGTGGGCGAGTACGCCGTTACATCCGGCTGTGGCAATGGCAACCTGCGTGCCGCTTTGGCTGAAGCAGCGTTTATGACCGGACTCGAACGCAACTCTGACGTGGTTGTGATGGCATCGTATGCGCCGCTTTTAGCACACCTGAACGCGAGAAATTGGAATCCAGACCTGATCTATTTCACCAGTTCGGATGTGTTCGGCACGCCGTCGTATCATGTGCAAAAGATGTTTGCGCATAATCTGGGGGATGTCGTTTTACCAGTTCAGATTACAATCAAGAGCATGAGCGGTTCGAACCCATTTGCCCGAGGGGCAATTGGTGTGGGTTCGTGGAACACGCAAGTGCAGTTCACCAACATTATTGTTAGAAGCAACGGCATCACGCTTTACCAGAGCGACTTTGTCAGCCAAGGCACAAACGGCTGGCGTTTGTATAACGGTACGTGGAGTGTGAGAAACGGACTGTTGCAGCAGAGCGCAATTGCAACTGATTGCAGAGCCACAACAGGCAGTACCAACTGGGCAAACTACATCTTGTCACTGCGCGCGCGCAAGCTTAGCGGCGCCGAGGGATTTTTGATCCTGTTTAACTGGCTTGATGACAATAACTGGGCATGGTGGAACATCGGCGGGTGGCACAACTCGCAACATGCAATCGAATGGTGTGTCAACGGCAGGAAACTGGACTTGGGCAGCGGAGTGCCCGGCAGAATCGAAACAAATCGGTGGTACGACATCCGAATCGAGCTCAACGGAACGCATGTGTGTTGTTATCTGGACGATGTGCTTGTGCATGATGTGAGTTATCCTGCGAGCCAACGCGGCAACATCGGCCTTGGCACATGGAACACGCACGCCTCGTTTACGAACGTGGTGGTAAGCAAGGCCGGTCAGGTGCTCTACCAAAGCGATTTCTCTTCAGGTGCGTTTGAGTGGCAGGTGTACCGTGGCACATGGTTGACTACCAACAGCGTATACCGACAGACCGCCATTTTGACAGACTGCCGTTGCACAACAGGCGACACAAACTGGAGCGATTACACCATCAGCTTGCGCGCGCGCAAGGACGGCGGGTCAGAGGGGTTCCTAATCATGTTCAACCGGCTTGATGATAACAACTGGACTTGGTGGAACATCGGTGGCTGGAACAACACACAGCACGCAATCGAAGTGTGCGAAAACGGTGGCAAAAGTATTCTGGGCACCGCAGTGTCTGGTTCGGTGACGACCAATCGGTGGTACGATATACGCGTCGAGTCACGTGGAGGCCGAATTCAGTGTTACCTCGATAATGTGCTCATTCATGACGTGAGTTATCCGGCGGCGAGCGCGCTTGCAGCTTCAGCCAGTTACGCATCGAACTGGGGTCAAATCATACTCAAAACTGTCAACGTCTCGGGCAACGACTTCACTGCAAATGTGAAGTTGACTGGGCTGAGCACAGTGACACCGAATGCAGCAGTGTCTGTCCTCACTTCAGCAAGCCCCTTTGACGAAAATACACTCCAGCAACCAAATCGTGTTGTGCCGATAAACAGCGTAATCACAAATGCAGCAACAAACTTTGTACATGTTTTCCCAGCCAACTCACTCACAGTAATGCGGTTACAGTTGCCGTCACCGGTGCCGACCCTCGTTAGTTTGGGCGTCGGGGCCGGGCAGATTGATGCAGGCTCGATTTCAAACGGCATACCCGTGCGGCTCAGCTCGTTCATCACGAACAGTGTATCTGTAAACTACGTCGTGGAAACGCCCGGCAGCGTTCTAACTAATGGCACGTTAGTGTTTGTGCCAGGCGAGCTTGTCAAGCTTATCCCTGTGCAACAGGAGTTGACACAACCTGGAACAATTTTGCGCGTCAGCCTGAGTGAACCTGTTAATGCGCAATTTGGTGAGTTAACTCGCGCGTATGTGGTGTGCGCACCTGACCCATACAAGCCGGTTTGGCTTGGCGTCGGAAAGTTCGCCGATGAAACGCTGCTGTGGTGGGTAGATCCAAACTGTGTCCTACAACAATCGAGCAGTGTAGCTGGGCCTTGGACTAACATGCAGGCTACGCCCAGTCCCTTCAGGTTGGAGTTTATCGGCCAACAACGCTTTTATCGGTTGGTTAAGCACTCGCTTTGATTTGGGACGGAGATACTGCGCCCATGTGACGTGGGTTCGCTTTCACATGGCAAGGGGGCAATATTGAGTTGCGCGCGCCTTTGCGTATTTTGGCGATTCTTTTGCGCAAATTGGCGTTGCTTTTTGTGGGCTGTTTGTGAGAATTGGAAAGCGAAACTTTGATTTGACGCGAAATGGAAGCGCGAAACCATTTCAATTGGAGTGTGTCAGCCGTTGCGTTCTGTGCGAGTTTGGCACTGACGGTTGCCAACGCGGGAACCGTGGCATATTGGAACTATGATCAAGGCCAGGCAGGGGTACCTTTTTCTCAAATCCCAGTCCCTGACCTCTCGGGTAACGGTTACACAATGTATGGCTTTAACCCAACTTACGGACCCTCATACGGCACTGATACCCCTGATGGTTTTGGTTTGAGCCAAAGGTCTGTGAATCAAGATGGCTACACCCTGGACCCTACGCTTAACAGTTGGTCACCTCTGACCTGGACAATTGAGGTTGCAGTTAAGTTGGATAACATAAGCGGGTGGCGGACGATTATAGGCCGAGACGGTGATCCGGGATGCCTGGGCTTTCCGGAGGCGCCATTTTACCTCCAGAAGAATGGCATTGATAATCAGTTCAGGATCAACTTTCAAACTGTAGGCGGACAACGGTACGTGGTTGACTACGGTTTCGTGCCCACGCCGGGTGTTTGGTACGGTGTGGCAGCGGCTTCTGACGGTACAACGTTGAAACTTTATCTCGACAAAAACGACGGGAATGGCTGGGTGCTTGCGCGGTCAGTCGATCTAAACCTCGCGAATGATAATCGGCTGTACACGGTTAATGATCTATGGACGTTTGGTCGAGGGTGGTGGAACGACTGGTTTGTAGATTCGATTGTCGGCAATTTGGATCACGTTCGGTTTAGTGATGTAGCGCTTCCGCCCGAAAGTTTGCTTCCTGTGCCTGAGCCTTCCAGCGTTATGTTGGTTTGTTTGGGTATTTTGTTTGGAGGGCTGTACCTGCGCCGGTGTTCTCGATAAGAGGCATGAGCGCTGGCGGTAAGCGCTGTGGTTATGCGTTGAAGAGACAGGCTGTTGTGCCTGTCTCTTCTTGTATTGGGTTGGTTTAAAAGCGGACGCCAAGCAGGCTATAAGGTTTACTTGCAAACAAACAAAATCGGAACGAAAGCTTTGTTTTGGGTATGAAATCGTCTGACTCGTTGAAACGTTGCGGAGTTAAGTTTTATTGCCCGCGTTTTGTTGCAAAGCGCCTCTACGAGCTATCACTTTCTCTTTGCCTTTTTCAATTGGCGGTTGGCTACGGTCAGGTACCAGTTTCGGCAGTCAACACGTCCAGCAGCAATAATGATGTTGGCCTTAGTGATCGAGAAACAGATAATAGACCCAGTGTGCGAATTGTAGTGGACCAGCCGCGCGCAAAAGTCAACCCGCTGATGTGGGGGATTTTCTTTGAGGACATCAATTTTGCCGGGGACGGTGGGCTATATGCAGAGTTGGTCAAGAATGGCGGGTTTGAGTTTCCCGA
>FMJZ01051215.1_pt1 | contig 11400 bp, 17 predicted proteins | sample 1987881 | NCBI WGS metagenome assembly FMJZ01 (sample SAMEA4378227, study PRJEB15110) | soil metagenome | biome: soil; feature: Field; material: Soil | place: India | collected 2015-03-11 | depth 0 m | reverse complement strand
AGCAGCAAATCCCAGCAAAACGTCCAATAAGTTATCAGAGATTCTCTTTGTAAACAGAACAGGCAAAGCTCCAGCTCCGGTTGCTAAGCCTGCTATTAGACTCGCGATGAATCCTATTTGAATTATTTCCATGCTTTAACGCACTTATCTCATTCTATTTTGACACATAATTGTACAAGTTAAGTTTAAAAGAAAAATTGTTGATGAGTGATAAGCTTCTTTTATATTCTTCATCATGCCGGCGATAAACAGCTTGAAAGGAAAATGGATGTGGTTTGAGCAAAAGCGCGAAGTCAAGCATCTTTCACTTCTTGCCTATGTTTAGAACTGATCTTTCCAAGTTTCACGGCTACAAAACCTGCTTCTTCGTAGTAACCTTTTCTTGGGAGCTCGAAACGAAGTGGCTTTTCAGCCGGGTTCTGAAATAGCGTAGAGTTTGTTTCCACAATTTTAAGCTTGACCTTTTTCACCATAGCTTTTAACTGTTTAAAGCTGTAGAACTTTGCGATTTTATAGAAAACATTACCTTTTCTGCCCTTCCGCTCATAGAAACTTGCCCAAGGACTTTCTCTTAATATTAAACCAAGAATAATGCTACCGTCATCTCTTGAAACTCTTGCAGACTCTTTTAAAACTTTTATGGGTTTATTGACAAAGCAAAGGGTGACAATTAGGAAGACTGCGCCAAAGGATTCGTCTCTAAACGGTAATTTCTCCCCTATTCCTTTAATAACCGCTATTTCCCGTTTCTTCGCGAATCTTAAAACACCAGCAGATATGTCGATTCCATATCCTATTTTTAAGGCTTCTGCAAATCTTCCGGTGCCTGTACCTATTTCAAGAAAAGGTTGCCTCAAATTCTTACATAACAACGCAATACAATCTTTTTCTAGGTTGAACGCTGATTTTCCAAAGGGTTTATCATACCACGCATCGTATCTTTCCGCAAAAGTGTTAAACACATGCGCTACGTTTAAGCTACTTTTGTCTGCTTTGCCATTCATTTATAACGCATACTCCGTTGACAACATCCATCTATTTCCCCCTGCAAAACATCCTCTACGCGAAGAATTCATTCCACACCTTCCCTTTCAGGCGTTTCGATTGGTGACATCATTCTTTCTAACATATTTTGGTTCAGAAGACGAACTGCTTCCCCAATTTTGACAGATTTTGGAAGAAAGTAGACCTGCACTAAGTTGTCTCCTAATACATGGAAAGGGCCTTCTCCCAGACCCCCAGTAAGCACCATGTCAACTTTTTCATTAACTAGAAAGTGAGCAGCAGTTATCCCCTTCTTTTTTGTCAGTTTTGCAGCTTCATTCGCTTTGGCATAAAAATTTTATTTGCCCCTTTTCAACTTCGACAAAGGCGAAAAGAGGCGCGCCTCCAAAATGGAGAGAAGCAACTGATTCTAATCCTTTATCTTCTACTATGGGAATGGCGATTTTGACTTTCTCCTTTTGGGCGGGTCCCATGTGAATAGTAATTGCCTCAATGTCTTTGAACCGTTTCTTAATTTTCGTTTCAATCTTCTCTGAAATCTCGTGGGCTTTGTCTAAAGTGAGCTCCTCTTGTAATTCTATGTGCATTTCACCAAAGGAAACAGGTCCGGATTTCCGCAGTTTGATATTATGAACACCTTTTACTCCGCTCACGCTCTCCGCTATTTCCTTCATTTCTTTGGCTCGTTGCGGGCTTAGACAGGCATCCATCAGAACTAACACCGCATCCTTTCCGAACCAGAGTCCTACTTTAATCACATATACTCCAATTGCTAAGCCCACCAGAACCTCTGCCGCCAAATAGCCGCAGTGAGATAAGAGAACTCCCATGAAAACCAATAATGAAGTATAAACCTCCACCAGCGAATGTTGACCTTCACTAATTAGCGACTGAGAACCAATCTCACGTCCAGTCTTTCCTTTGTATACAGCAAGCATATAGGAAATCAATCCAGAGAGAGCAGCTACAGTGAGTGCAAGCACTGGAAACGAGATAACCGTGGGTTCGAGAAGCTTATCTATCGACTCTTTTAAAATCAAGACGCCAGACGCTATGATTATTAAAGACACCACTAGCAACGAGAAAGTTTCTCCTTTGTAATAGCCATAAGGAAATCTTTCACTAGGTTTCTTCTGTACAAGTCTTAGCCCCGCCCAAACTGCAATTGAGGAGAAGATGTCTGAAAAGGAGTGGATAGCATCCGCCAGGAGAGCCACGCTACCAGAAATTAGTGCTACGATTCCTTTCAAGGAACTGAGCATTAAGAGAACAAAGGCAGACAGTTTCGCTGCTTTTTCTCCTTTCCTAAAGAGAGTGTTCTTCTCACCCATTTTCGACGCTTCCTCACTTTTCTGAGCCCTCTGGTTTATTTCTAGTCTACGAAGATCCGTTGTTTTGTAAACAAGAGTCAATTCCTACTTATTTTAGGTTCTGTCTTGCTCGCTCGATCATTACACAAATGCCATACACTATATCAATACCGTTCTCTTCACAGAATTTGATGGCTTTTTCTGATTCTGAGCCGGGTTGCATCCACACCTTTGTGATTCCAAGTCTCTTGCAAATCTCAACTATCTGCTCTGTGACTTTCGGTGGCACCACAACATTAACAACATCTGGTTTAAATGGCAAGTTTTCAAAACTAGGGTAACATTTGTCGCCTAAGATTTCATCAGCATTTGGATTTATTGGATACACTTCATAGCCAGCGTTTTTCAGATCTTTGTACACTTGATAACCATATTTTTGAGGGTCGCGGCTGGCTCCGGCAACAGCAAAAATGTTTTTGCTGTTCAAAAACGCCTTAATCAATTCCTCGTTCATTCTGTTCCTTTTCCCTTCTTCTAGAGCAGATCAGAGATACCTTTTTATTTTCGGTTCTAGCGTTTGCCTAGGCATTGCACCTATGAGTCTATCTTCAAGTTTTCCGTTTTTAAACACCAACAACGTGGGAATGCTCATTATCTCATGTTGCATACTGACTTTGGGATTCTCATCTACATTCAGTTTTCCGAATAGAATTTTCCCAGCATAATCCCGTGACAGCTCCTCTATGACCGGAGTAACCATTTGGCATGGACCACACCAAGGCGCCCAACAATCGACCACTACCAAGGGATGATTTTGAATAGTTGCTTCAAATGTGGCATCGGTTATCTCAACAGGTTTATTCAAGGTTATTCCTCGTTTTTCGGAAGCTAGGCTCCTTGTCATTTCTTGCAATTTTGCTCGTCTGATTCTTTCTAATTCCTTGTCTTCTTCATTCGTCATTTAGATACCTCGCACATTAGCCTCCTTCATTTAAACGGTTTTCGTGACCTTTTCAACAGTTATTTAGGCGACATATGTGGCTCTTTCAGGCGGCTGCCTTCTGGGTTGTCTTGACTCACTGCATTTTTTGCAGCTTTGTTCACAGAGTTCCAGATATGTTTTCTCGCTTCCTTGAACGGCTTCAGCTGCCTCGGCGCACAACTCAGCTGCCTCAACACAACCAGCCTCTTTGCACAATTTGGAAATAAAACTGCAGCAGTCTTGGGCGTCTTGCTTTTCCAGTACTGCCCTATTTGTTCGGATGAGGAGGCATAATTCCAAAGCCAGCATACATGTCCTCGTATTTTTTGAACTGGTCGAGTGTTTGCTTTCGCGCTTTTTTTACGACTTAATTCTAACAATTTCTTTGATTGTGTTCCTTTGAGTTCGTCGTATTCCTTCAATGATTTCTTTCTTCCTTTTAGCTTTAGGTTGAGGCATTGATAACTATGCCTTTTGGGTTTTCGTTCATTCCTGCGACTTGTTGTCTATTTTTTGGCAGCTATAGATATTATATGTGGATGTTTACTGTAGACCATGATACATTTCTTATAGCTTCGGAAACCGTGATGCCAGGCTTGACTGCAATCATCATTATTTTGTGTTGTTCCAACAGCGCTGAAGCGCCTGGACCAAGCTCGCCTGACAACACCACGTTTACACCTGAGTCTATCAGCATGTTCACTACGATAGGTCCTGCACCATGCTGGTAAGAAACTGCAGGGTTCTTAAGAACCTTAACATTCTTGATCACGCTATCCTCCATGTCTACAACAGTGAAAGTGTTTGCTCTGCCAAAAACCTCAGAGACAATGTCTTCTAGACCGCCCTTTCTTTTTGTTGGGATAGCAACTCTTCTCAATTTCCTCCAACCTCTAACTTGACTTCTACAGTTCAATTTCAAATGTAGAAGATGGAAGAAGCTTTTACTTTCATAGTTAGAGTCCTACTTTTTTAGTTCATCTAGCCTCTCTTGGATCTTCTTCAGTGTCTCCTGCATAGCCTTCAGCTGTTCTTCTATCATTGTTTTTTGTTCTGTGAGCAAGGTTGCTTCGTCTTCAGGCTTCAATGCGGGCAACACGCCTGTAGGCAACACGCCCGTCGGCGGCAAATATGCTCTGTATGGTCCATACAACCACCAGCACGCACCTCTGCCATAAAGCCAGCCGGGTCTTTGCCATGGTGGTAAGTAGCTGAATGGACCTCTTCCTGGCCATGGTCCAGCCCAGCCGCCACCTCTGCCTCTCCAACCCCATCCCATGTTTTTCTTCACCTCTTTAATCTTATTTTGTGCATAAGCACAAATTCAATTATGTGATAACGCACAGAAATATATAAAAGTTGCGGTGAGAACACTAATGAGTGATCAAAATGGGATGGAGATATCGGCATAGACACGGAAGAAGGGGTCGGCTTCCAAAGCCAATCAGCATAGAGAAGGCTCCAACAATAGACAAGTTCACTCCTACCCCTCAAGGGAACCCTGAACCCATCTATATTGAGCCAGCCGAACTTGAAGCCCTTAGGCTGGTAGACTTTGAAGGACTCTCTCAAGAAGAGGCTGGAGAGAGAATGGGCGTCTCGAGAGGGACCGTCTGGAGGCTTGTACAGAGCGCGAGAAAGAAGACCGCTCAAGCCCTCAGTGAAGGAAGACCGATACGCATTGCTCCACCCGTCTCTGAACGTAACCAGAAGCCATAATGAGGATAACAGAAGATTCCGCTCAGCGAGGTTTGGTCGATGGCTGATCTAATTGTAATTCTTGCATCTGTAACTGTGGTAAGTCTTGTAGCTTTCGTAGGCATCCTATTCATTGGCCTAAAAGAGGCTTTCCTAAAACGCATTTTGATGGCTCTTGTCGGCTTCGCCTCAGGATCACTCATAGGAGGAGCGTTCATCCATTTACTGCCAGAGGCGCTAGAAGAAGCCAGCCAAGCTATATTCTACTACGTAATCATCGGCATCGTCTTCTTCTTCACCATGGAAAAATTCCTTTATTGGCGACACTGCCACGAAGAAAAATGCCCAGTGCACATGTTTGCATATCTCAATCTAATCGGAGATGGAATCCACAACTTCATTGACGGAATGATCATAGCAGCCAGCTTCATCCTTTCCTACGACCTAGGCGTCGCTACAACCCTAGCGGTCATTTTTCACGAAATCCCCCAAGAAATCGGCGATTTCGGGGTCCTAATATACGGAGGCTTTACGAGAAGAAGAGCTCTTGCATACAACTTTGTTTCAGCCCTCACAGCAATTGCTGGTTCCCTCGTAACCTACTATTCAACCTTCTATATCCAAGGTGTGGAGCCGTTTCTGGTTCCTTTTGCGGCAGGAGGCTTCATCTATATAGCAGCAACAGACCTCATGCCGGAACTTCACAAAAGAACTCAAGCGAAAGAATCTCTGACCCAGCTAGTGGCCATTCTAACAGGAGTAGGGTTAATGTCAATTCTGAAGGTTCTGTTAGCAGCATAAGCGTCTGATGCAGTTAAAGATTGAGAGTTGAAGGATACGACATCAAGAGATTAGGAGCATCTGATTAAAGACATCGTAGTGGACAACGGTAATATCATGTACGAGAGTAATTTTTTTGGAATCCCTCTTCTAGCGCTAGAATTAAAGCTCCATAGGATTCGAGTAGGTGACTTTTTTCGTGTTCAGCTGTGCTTTCCTTTTTGAGAACTTCACTAAAGGCTTTAATGGCTTCTAGTCTAAGCTTCATTAATTCCTCAATTTTCCTAGGGTCAAGCCTTATTTCTGACATCTTCATATTAAGCTCTCTAAACTTCTCTAGGCAACCTCGCAACTCTCTCGCAAAGACTTCTTCATCCTTCAAGAAGTTTTCAAGCCTCGCCTCTAGTTTTTGGACTTCCCTCGACACTTCTTCAGACATTTCCCTCACCTAAGAAATCTAAAGCTTCTAACATTCCTATTCTCTTCAATTATAACAATGTTCCCTTCCTATGAGATTATTTGACATCATGTTTTTTATGAGAAATATCTTGGTTCATAAGTGTTTGTTGAAGGTGGTATTTTTTGTCGCGAGGCAGAGGTAGAGACCAGGTTTATCAGTCATATGGATCTTGGAGAATCCTGCTTGCTTTAGCAAACGCTTCATCACTGTTTCTTCTGGCAGTCGATCCTCGGCCACTGGGGACGCTCTTTTATGATGTTCCTTTAGCTCGTCGCTGCTGAGGGCGTGAGCTATGATAAGCTTGCCTCCAATTTTTAATACATAGTTCATGTTGTGCAAGGCTTTTTCTTTATTCTCGAGGTGGGGAAAGATTCCGAAACAAGTGATGACATCGAAGTATTCTTGGGGTAAATCGGGTTCTTCCACGTCTTGAAGTATGACTTTAACGTTTTTGAAGTGAGAATACTTTGCCTTGCATATCTGAACCATTCTTTCAGCGTAGTCGATGGCTGTTACTGACCCAGAAGGTCCCACAGCCTTGACAAGGAGGGGGATTAAGACTCCAGTTCCCGTACCCAGATCCAAAACTCTCTGTCCAAACCTGAGACCGAACGTGGACACAAGCTTCTCGAGGAATGCTTCTAGCTTCGGCGTGTAGTACTCCTGATCCCAGGTTTCCGCCGTTTGGTTGAAGTATGCTTTCCGGCTCATTTTTATATAACCTCACTGTATCGCCTTTTTCTTCCGGTTAAGTATGTGAGACTGGCTTGAGGAAGGGTCTTGTGGCTCTACTTTCTCTTCTTCCCTATGTAGAGCCATGCCGCCTCTACTATTGCTACGATGGCGGCTAATGAGGTGGTTATCTGGTAGATTGTTACCTGACCCTTGAGGTTCTCCATCTCTGCCTTCAGTGTTGCAGTCACCTTCCAAGTGTTTGTAGCGTTGTAGAGTTGCTCAGCGTTGTAGCGGAACATCTGAGTCAAGTTTCCAGTTCCTGGTATTGCTCCTGGGAAGTTGGTTAGGACAACGTGTTCTGCTCCCACCTGAGAGGCTATCCCTCCTCCGAAATCTACATCAATTTGAAGATTATCAACAATCAGAGAGACCTTCTCGCTCTTCGCAGTGTTCACTAGGGTAGTTACGTCACCAGCCGACAAAGTCTCTGGCGGATTATACGTGGCTACAACATTATATCCAACCGATTCCACAAAGGTCTTCAGCCACTTCATGCAGATAACCTTCACTGAGGACACTTGCAGAGCCTGACTTCGGCTTTCCATCCAGCTTGTAAACCCGTCTACATCCGCGAGCATAGCTGCGGTTTTAGCGTTAAGGTCAACACTCAGGATCTGACTGAGGTTTCCTCCCACCCACCGTATATAGTTCTTCGCTCCTTGCGGCGTGTTGTATTCTCCAGGAATAGCGACTTGTGTTAGACTCGGGTTTCCAGCAGCGTCGAGTAGACTCTGAAGCCAGAACTCACCTGGAATGTTTTGCTTGAAGAGTATCTTAGCATTGCTGACGGCATATACATCGCTGGGCTTCATGTCGAAGTCGGCGGGGCAGAGACTGGGTTGAACCAACACCACGATATCGACACTGTCCCCAAATATTCTCTAACCACGGAGCCCACAGCACTGGTGGTACACACAATTATGGGTTTGCTGCCTTCCGCTTTGACCAGCGTTGCCAGTGGAACGGCAAAAAGTATAGTTAGGACAGCAGCAATCATCAAGGTTTTACTTATTCTCAAGTATTCACCTCCTTTTCCTCGTTCTCCATTTTTTTCCTTCTCTTAGGTGATATGAGAACAGCGATAGCAAAGACGGTGGTTGACACCAGTACAATGCAGGAGCCCACTGGAAGATCGAGGAGCAGCGAGACCACGAGGCCTGCAAGGTTGGTGGCTACTCCGATTGGAGGTGAAGCTATTATGATCTTCTTCATGTCCTCAAGGAACTGGAGGGCTGAAGAGGCGGGGTTAAAGAGGAGAGCGTAGATGAGCAAGCCCCCAACAAGCTTCAAGGAGAAAGTTATTACAACTCCTGATAGGAAGAAAATGAGATAGATGAAGAACTTGGTGTTTATACCATCCGCCTCAGCCAATTTCCTGTTGAACATGATGGCGAAGAGCTCCTTCCAGACGAAATAAATTATCGCCATCGTGGTAGCACACAGGGTGACCAAATAGACCATATCGCTGTTGGTAAGAGATATGATGCTTCCCCAGAGCACGCTGGCCACTTGGCTGGTGAGCCCTATCTCAGGGGTGAGCGTCAGAAAGACGAAGGCCAAGGCCATATTCAAGGGGAAAATTATGCTCGTTATAATGTCAGCGTGCAGCCTAGCCTTGTCGGCGATGGGCCCAATCAGGACCGCTGTAGCCGAGGCGAAGACCATTGCGGTTACTGATGGATTCACCGAGATTGTTACGCCAAGTGCCGCCCCTGCAAAGGCTCCCGACAGCAATTTTTAAATATTTTAACGCAGTATGCCCTAAAAGGGATAACTACTTTAAAAATCGTGGAAATCCATGGTCACCAAAGTTGAAGCGCTATACAATGTTCTTCTACCAATGAGAGTCGTGAGTTTCAACGACATCATTGAAAAAGCCTTGAGCATCGTCAAAGTTGTTCCAAACCGCAGATACATTTACCGCAAGTACGTGAATAAACTGGTTGAAAACGGCAAGCTTGAAAGAATCCGAAAGGGATTATACATCGTTTTGTCGCCTCTTGAGGAGCCCGAAAAACACGTAGTGGATAAGCTTCTTATCGCATCCAAAATCAGAACTGAATACTATCTAGGCTTCCACACAGCCCTAGAGTACTACGGCGCCGCCAGCTCCCTCTACAACGAAGCCTACACATGCGTAAAACCAAACGATAGATTCAACCCATTCCAATACAAACGCTTCAGCTTTAAACCCGTTTTCGTCAAGAACGTAACATTTGAAGTAGAAGAAAAACACTACCAAAACAACACAGTAAAGGTTAGCAGCAAGGAAAGAACGTTCATCGAATGCATTGAACGAGTCCAATACGCGGGCGGCTGGGAAGAATGCATCAAAAGCCTTCAAGGCCTCGGGGGACTTAACCTAGAAAAACTAGTGACATTATTACACAAATACAAAAACGATAACCTGTTTAGACGAACAGGCTACGTCTTGGAACTCCTGAAAAAACGTTCACCATTCTACGAGCACGTAGATGACCAATTACTGAACGAAATCCAAAGTTATGTAAAAGGATCACCTCGATATCTTGTAAACAGAAAAAAAGGCATTCTCCACAAAAGATGGAAACTGTACATTCCAGTAGATTTTGAGGAGAAATTAAGAGGCATCTAAGTTGAAAAGAATGTACAACTTCAATGAACTTGCGCGAAACTATGGCTTCAATATTCGAGAGATAGAAAAAGTCTGCAGAATCTCCGATCTATTAGAAGACATTTCAGCCGTAAAGTTCCTCGGTGATCGCCTTTGCTTATACGGCGGAACTGCCCTCACCTTCATCTACTGCAAGGAGATCCTGCGTCTCTCAACAGACATAGACTTAAACTATCGCCACCTAGATGTGGAAGATTGGGGAGAAGTAAGAAACGAAATTGACAAAAGAATAAAGGAGCTGCTCTACAGGCAAGGGTACAAGGATTCAGACATTGCCATAAGCCCTAGCTACCCGCTAACTAGATTCACCGTACAATATACAAACATTCTTGGATTAAAAGACAACTTCACAATAGAAATAGGATACATGCGAAGATACCCAATCCTCAAAACAGATACCACGGCAGCCTTCAAACATATTGGCACACAAGAAACTTTCCAAGTAAAAACACCAAAAAAGGAAGAGCTATTCGCAAACAAATGGTGCGCCCTCCTCTACCGAAAGTCATCAAGAGACCTCTTCGACATCTACCAAATAACAAAAATGAACATGAATCCCACAGTTTTCCGAAAATGTGCTATCATCGACAGTCTAATGCGTGGGAGGCCAAAACTTCACGAAATACACATCGAAGAAACAATGAACGAAATTCCCATAGACTCTAGGCTAAAAAACCTACTGCAAACAGCGAAGCTTTCAAAATTTGACTTCAACACAATAGTCAAACAAGCCGCAAAATTCACCAAATCGGTAATCACAAGCTTAACAAAAAATGAAATAAAAGCAATCGACCAATTCTTTCAATTCAAGACGTTTAAACCAAATTTGATCGATAGAAAGGGATTGCTCAACGAAAAAATAAAGGAGCATCCAGCTATACAGTGGGCACTAGCTAACTTAGTTTAGCCAAAACAAAAAAGGCGGGAGTTTGTGAGAGATGTGAGAAGGCAAATCAAACCCCTAAGGGTCTCTGTGTCTAAACTCCCAAAATGAGAACCCTGCAGAAATTAAGAAGAATATTATGAATAAAAGCCAGAAAGTTAGTTCTGTACATGTCGGATTCCATGTTGAAACCCATAAAGTTATCCAAGCGGTTACTGGAAGCTATAGCAGAACACGGAATACCACTCCACGAGGAATCACAGCTTTTGCTGGATGTCTGGGTAACCTATCTCCTAAACGTTCTTTTAATTCGCGGTAGTCAATAGAATCCGAGAACGAAACAGTGGCCTCTCTGTAGAAAATCCCAAACAAGCTGAAAAGAGTGCCGATAAATATCACCCATGTTGGAATCGGATTTTTGTCAAATACGATTGCAAGTATAGTTAAAGATATGGATGCGGCAACAGTAGAAATTACAAGCGTTGACTCCTCTCTTGTATTAATTCTGGCTATAAGTGCCTCTGTTGCTAACTCTTCGTTGATTTGATCATGTTGCTCCATGAACATATGACACCATCAAGACATTTATGCTACCTAATATTAATCATTGTGCAAAGGAAAAGAACCATCTTTTGAAGGATTTTTCGGAATTTTCACTATGCCTCTCACAGCTTGGAAAAGTCTCAGGACCCTTACACTCAATCCAAGGTCAGAAAAAGAGGGGAGTTTGCGGGAGATTTCGCCACCTTGTTGGGGGTTCAAATCTCCCCCAGCATACGTGTTTAAATAACTGAGACTCTTTTTGGAAGATGAGGACAAATTTACGCCTCAAAAATTTACAAATTTATGTTTACATAGTTTGAATCACAGTGTTAATCTAGGCCGGAGCACCAT
>FMJZ01068228.1_pt1 | contig 11421 bp, 11 predicted proteins | sample 1987881 | NCBI WGS metagenome assembly FMJZ01 (sample SAMEA4378227, study PRJEB15110) | soil metagenome | biome: soil; feature: Field; material: Soil | place: India | collected 2015-03-11 | depth 0 m | reverse complement strand
AAAAAAAGCTTTCATTTTTAGAAATTTTGTAAGACTTATCCTTCTTTTTATAACCTTTATTTATATTCTTCCCTTTATTTGGATGCTTTCTACTTCTTTAAAGGCAGATAGGGAGCTTTATCTTTTCCCTCCAAAGTGGTTTCCTTGGCCCTTGATATGGGAAAATTATAATAAGGCATTACAAAGATTCCCATTTTTCAAATATTTAAGAAATTCAGTTATTATAACTACTGGAAATCTAATTGGTATCCTTATTTCCTGTCCCTTAGTTGCTTATGGATTTTCAAAAATAAGATGGAAAGGAAGGGATTTTTTCTTCTACCTTATGTTGAGTACCATGATGCTTCCTGGAGCGGTTACTATTATTCCTACCTTTATGATCTTCAAGACCTTAGGATGGATTAATACTTATCTTCCTCTTATTGTTCCTTCTTTTTTAGGAGGTGGAGCAGGCTTGATCTTCTTGGTAAGGCAATTTTTTAATACTATTCCCGACGACTTGGTTGATGCAGCAAGGGTAGATGGTGCAGGAGATCTTCAAATTTATCTTAGGATAATACTTCCCTTAGCAAAACCTGTCTTATTTCTGATATCTTTATTTACCTTCTTAGGTGCTTGGAATAATTATTTTGGACCTCTTATATATTTAACTGATGAGGATAAATATCCTCTCGCCTTAGGACTTCCTACCTTCTTTTCCCTTTATGGAACTTATTGGAATCAAATGATGGGATGTGCTACAATGACCGTTATACCTACAATAATATTCTTTGTTATTGCCCAAAAATATCTAATTGAAGGTATAAAGCTTACTGGAATAAAGGACTAAGTTTTATGAGCAAAATTTTGATATTAATATTGATTTTATTAATTGTAAATCCTGTTTTCTCATCTTCAGTACAAAGGGTAGAAATTTCAGAATTTTTTAAAAAAATAAAAGAGTTTCTTGAATCTCAATGGGTAGAAGAGGTAAAACTTTTAAGAGCCAGTACTATTTCAAGACCAGATTCTAAAAGGATATATATTGTTAGCGATAATCTATGGGCAAGTCATGCTCTTTCTCTTCTTTCTAGTCCTTTAGGAGAAAAAATTAAAAAAGAACTGGAGAGATATAATAAGGGTTTTGATGAACTTCATGAAGTAATTTTGGGAATAAGAATTCCTGATACTTTTTATACAAGAAAAAATGAATTTATTAATTTCATTTTTTCCAAAAAATTTGGAGTAATAGAAATCTTTTATGAGAAATCTAACAAATCTCAAATTATCCTTGACTGGTATAACTATGCAGATCTTTTAGTTTATAAAGCTTTAAATTATTTATTGGAAGGAAAAACTGATGAAGCAATTCAAATTTATGAAAAATTAATGAAAATGTGGGATGGCTGGGGTTTTAAAGATATTATAGCAGTAAACTCTAAATCTTATGCAACATATAAAGTTGCCTTGGGCCTTTTTCTTTCAAAAAAATTAGAGAGGGTTAATAGGCAAATAACAGAGGAGTATAAAGAGGATATAGGAAAGATGAAAAGTATTATTCTTTCTCTTCAGGATGAAAATGGAGGAATAGTAACAGATTATATTGTCCAAGAAGGGAAAATTATTCTTATTGGAGATTCAAATACAGAAACTACTTCTATGGTAGCTATTGCATTTTTAGAATAAACTTACGATAGGAGGAAGTGATCTTTATGAAAAGATTACTTTTATTATTTTTTATGCTTTTGATATTTCCAACCTTTGGTTTTTCTAAATCTTTAATTGATTATGTCAATCCCTTTATAGGAACAGGTGGACATGGACATACTTTTCCTGGAGCTACCCTTCCCTTTGGGGCTATTCAATTAAGTCCTGATACTGATATAGAAGGCTGGGATTGGTGTTCAGGGTATCATTATACTGATAATTCCATAATGGGATTTTCTCATACTCATTTTAGTGGAACAGGAGCTGCAGATTATGGTGAGGTAAGAATAATGCCCTTAGTTGATAAATTAGCTACGGTTCCAGGTCCTAAAAATGATCCTTCAAAGGGATATAGGTCAAGATTTAGACATGAGACAGAAATTGCACAACCTGGTTACTATTCAGTTTTTCTTGATGATTATAAAGTTTTAGTGGAACTTACTACATCATATAGAGTTGGTTTTCACAGGTATACCTTTCCAAAATCTGATTCTACCTATATTATTATAGATTTATATCATAGGATTGGAGATATGGCAGAAAAGCATGGGTTAGAATTGTAGGAAATGATGAGATAGAAGGATATATTACTGGAGGACATTTCTGTGGAGCAAAGGATCCTCAGACTATTTATTTTGTAGCAAAATTTTCAAAACCCTTTAAAGAATTTGGAACTTGGAAGATGTTTAAAATAAGTCCAAAAAGCAGAGAAGAGATTATGAGAACTAAAAATGAACCCTTTATAGGTGCTTATGTTAAATATTCTACTAAAGATAGAGAACAAATTTTAATGAAAGTTGCTACGTCTTATACAGGAATTGAAGGGGCAAGAAAGAATCTCAGAGAAATTCCCCATTGGGATTTTGATAAAGTAAGAAGAGAAGCCCAAGAAATATGGAAGAAAGAATTAAGTAAAATTGAAGTTTTGGGAAATGATATAGATAAAATAAAATTCTATTCTGCTCTTTATCACACATATATTCATCCTAATCTTTTCAATGATATTGATGGGAAATATATTGGAGTAGATGATAAAATCTATTCCTCCAGTTATGACCATTATACAGTATTTTCTTTATGGGATACCTTTAGAAGTCTGCATCCATTATTTGTATTAATTCAGCCTCAAAAAAATATAGAATTTATAAAAAGTTTTTTAGATATTTATGATCAATCAGGATGGCTTCCCAGATGGCATAAAGGTAATAGAGAGACTAATTGTATGATTGGGACTCATGCAGATTCAGTAATTTCAGATGCAGTAGTCAAAGGTTTAAAAGATTTTGATTTAGAAAAAGCTTACAAAGCCATGTATAAGAATGCTATGGTACCATCAAGAGACTTTAATCAGGGGAGGATAGGGATTGAGGATTATAAAAAGTTAGGATATATTCCTGCAGATAAATATAATCAATCGGTATCAAGAACCTTAGAGTACGCATATAATGATTTTTGTGTGGCACAAATGACTAAGATTTTAGAAAAAGAAGAAGATTATAAATTCTTTTTGAGAAGATCTCAAAATTATAAAAATCTTTTCGATTCAAAGGAAGGATTTATGAGAGGCAAAAGAGTTGATGGGAGTTGGGGAGATTCTCAATTCTTGATTTTTGGCAAAAAATTTGATCCTACAGATGCCACATCTCCCCATTATACTGAAGGAAATGCCTGGCAATGGACCTTCTTTGTTCCCCATGATCCCTACGGACTTATAAAACTCCTAGGAGGAGAGGATAAATTTAGAAAGAAGCTTGATGAATTCTTTACCACTAATGTTCCCATAAAGGGACCACCTGATATAACAGGTATAATTGGACAATATGCTCATGGAAATGAGCCCTCCCACCATATAATATACTTTTATGTATATGTTAGAGAGCCATGGAAAACTCAAGAATTAGTAAGAAAAATTACTGAAGAGCTTTATGGAATAGGCCCTGATGGGCTTTGTGGCAATGAAGACTGTGGACAGATGTCTGCATGGTATATTTTTAGTTCCTTAGGCTTTTATCCGTTCTGTCCTTCGACTCCTATTTATATCTTAGGAAGTCCAATCTTTGAAAAGGCTATAATTCATCTTCCTTCAGGGAAGGATTTTACTATAATTGCAGAAAATGTATCAAAGGAAAACAAATATATACGAGAAGTTTATCTAAATGATAAACCATTAAATAGAGCATGGATATGGCATAGTGAAATTATTAATGGGGGAACTTTAATATTTAAAATGGGAAATACTCCGAATAAAAATTGGGGAATAGAAAATCTCCCCCCAAATTTTATGGAGTAGAATCTAAGACATATTACTAAATTTCTTTATTTATTAAATTAATAAGGGTGTTGGAAAAACCAACACCCTTATTAATTTTTAAGTGGAATACCTATGGGAGATATCTAGTAGTTTTCCTCTTTACAACCACAGGAATTTCTTATCGCCAATTCTACAGGTATTTTACTTCTTTTAGGAACCTCTTCTCCTTTTAAAATTTTAACCATAAATAAAGCAGATTCTTCACCTATAACCTCAAAATTTTGTTTTACTGTAGTAAGTTTTGGTAGTGCATATTTTGCTATATCTCTGTTATCAAAACTTACTATCTTAATATCTTCAGGAGGTCTAAGTCCAGCTTCCCAAAGGAAAAATAGTCCCCCAATAGCTAAAGGATCATGACAAAAGAATATGCCCTCATAAGCTCCTTTCTTTATGTCAGGGATTATTTTCTTTATATTTTCTATCCTATCTGCAATAAATATATCTACGTCATTACATAATCCTTCCTTAAATCCTTCATATCTATCTTTAACACTGGTGACCTCACATCCTTCTTGAGTTACAAAGAGAGCCCTTTTAACATTATGATTTTTTCTAAAGTGCTTTCCAAGGAGAACTCCACCAAGGTAATTATCTGATTCTACAGTAGGAATACTCATATCATTGATACTTCTATCTATAAACACCATGGGGAAATTATCGGAAAGAAGTTTTTTAAAGATGGGAACCTCAAGTAAAGTTTGAGTTGGAGATACTATTAATCCTGAGATTTCCTGATTTATCAAGACTTTTAATTTATGGGAAATATATTTTCCCTCATTTTGAGCTACATCTACCACTATGGGAGCGATATAGAATTTTTCTAAAGTTTTTACAATCCCTCCTGTTATGGATAAACCTCGATCATCAAAGCGATTCATTATTAAAACACCCACTGCTTTTATTGAATTCTTATTGATTCTAGTAAAGTCTGAGACAAAGGTTCCTATTCCCTGAATTCTTACTAATAAACCTTCATTTACCAACTTATCAATAGCTTTCCTTGCGGTAAGCTTGCTTACTTTAAACATGTTTGCAAGCTCATTTTCCGAGGGGATTTTATCTCCAGGTCCATACTCTTTATAAATTTTTTCTCTTAAAAAATCAGTTATTATCTTGTATGGAGCTTTAAGTATTATATCCTTCACCTTCCTTCTTTAAATTTTTTTTATTATACAACGCAACCTTCTTTTTAGAAAATCTGTATTATATAATAGACTATGGGTGATATTTCCTATTATTTTAAACTTTATGGGAAGGAAATATATTCCTACTTAAGAAGGTTAATTGGGGATGATGAAACTGCAAAGGATCTTCTTCAAGAAACTTTTTTAAGAGTTATAAAAATTTCTTTGGAGGAAAAAACTGCAAAGTCATATTTATATAAAATAGCCCATAATTTGGCTATGGATTATTTTAGAAAAAAAGATTATTTTGTTGATATGGATCTTTATGAAAGAATAGAGGAAAATCCCGAGAAGATATTAGAGAATCAAGAGATTTGGAAAATTTTAGATCCTATGGAAAGAGGTGTTCTTATACTTTACTATCAGCAGGGATATTCATATAAAGAAATTAGTGAAAAGCTTGATATTCCCTTAAATACAGTAAAAAGTTATGCTTTTCGTGGAAAGAAAAGGATTTATAATTATATAAAGGGAGATGAATAGATTGGATTGTAAAGATTTTAAAGAAAAGATATTTCTTTATCCTGAGATAGATGAAAACTTCTTTAGACATCTTGAAGAATGTTCTTCATGTAGAAAAATTTTTGAAGATTGGATAAGGATGGAAGAAATGTTGAAAATTCCAGTATTAGAGAAGGAGATAAATCAAGAGTGGAGAATAATCTCAAAGGATATTGAAAAAAGAATAAATTTAGAAAAGTATAAAAGGATTTTACTTATCTTTATTCTTATTTTTTTTGGAGCCCTTTTAACCTTTATCTTTTTTATCTTTCTCTTTAGATATTTAAATATTTCTTTAATCCTCTGGGCTGTTAGTCTTATAATTAAAGAAGTTTTTAATTTATTCTCTTATTTTGCTATTTTGGGAATAATATTTTTAGCAGTTAAAAACGAATTGAATTTTAATAAGGGCAAATGGAAATAGAAAAAGAGCGTAAGAGGATTATAAAATTCCTGCAGGAAAAATTAGAGGAAGAGGGGAAAGAGGGGTATGTTTTAGGGGTAAGTGGGGGTATTGACTCTGCAGTAGTATCTTACCTTTTAAAGGAAGCAGTAGGAAAGGAAAAAGTATTTGGCCTTATTATGCCCGAAATGGATTCTGAACCATCCTCTCTAAAGGATGCATTACTTATAGTTAAAAACCTTAAAATTCCGTATAAAATCTTTTCATTAACTAAAGCCTTATGGATATTGGGAGTATATAGAAGTATACCTTTGTTTTGGCTTTTATTTAAACCTTTAAAGAGAAAGGCAGTAAAATATTTATACAAGGAATATAGTAAAATTCTAAGAAAACCTGTATTTTTTGCTCAAAAAGAGAAATTAAGTGCTAAGCTAAATTGGTTTTATGAGGGGATAGCATACTATAGAATAAAGCATAGATTAAGGATGGCTCTTTTATATTTTTTTGCAGAGATGAAGAATTATTTAGTTGTGGGATGTAATAATCTTACAGAAGAATTAATTGGGTATTATGTGAGATATGGAGATGATTCTTCAGATATTGCTCCTATCTCTCATCTTTATAAAACAGAGGTTAAAGAACTTGCTAAAATCTTAGGTGTTCCCAAAAGAATAATAGATAAACCACCGTCTCCTGACCTTTTTCCTGGAATTTCCGATGAGCTTTCCTTGGGTATAGATTACTCCACTTTAGATATTATTCTTAGGTATTTTGAGGAGGGGAAAACTCCTTCTCAATTAAAGGAATTTGATGAAAATTTAGTGAAATTAATATATGACCAATATATTTGGGGAAAAGAGCAGAGAGAGAAACCTTTAAGATTATTTAGAGTATAGAACCTTTAAATGCTATTTGAAAACTTGCAAAAGGCAGAAGTTATAAGAAGAGAAAAAAGATTTAGATTATATATTTCTTATAAAGGAAGGGAAGAGATGGCATATCTTCCCAATCCGGGAAGACTTAAAGAAGTAATTTATCCAGGAGCAAGAATATTTATAGAGAATAAGGTGAATGGATGGAGAAAAACAAATTGGGAAGCTGTTTTAGGTTTTGAAAATAATACTTATGTTTCCCTAAATGCAGGATTGGCTAATAAAATATTTTATGAAAATCTTGAGCTTTTTCCTGTAAAGGTAAAGGATCTAAGGAGAGAGTTTAATTTCGGGGGTAGTAGATTTGATTTTTTAATAAATCGTAGAATATTGGTTGAAGTGAAATCTGTAACATTAGTAAAAAACAATATTGGTTTGTTTCCTGATGCTCCCACGAAGAGGGGAGCAAGACATATGGAGGAGATGAGAAAATGGGATTTTGAGAAATGGATAATTTTTGTGGTTCAAAGAAATGATGCAAGATTGGTTATGCCTTATAAAGATATGGATAAAAAATTCTTTGAAAGTATTAATCGACTAAAAGAAGAAGGGGGTATCTTTTTTGCCTTTTATTGCGATGTAAGTCCTAAGGGAATATTTTTTGGAGATTTTATAGATGTCAAAATATAAAAATTTGGTGGAAAAATTAAGAGGTATTGAGGAGGAAGCAAAAAATTTAGTGGAAGAAAGAATAATGGAATTTGAAAATCTTGGACTTTATGGAACAGAATTAGATCTATTTTCTGAATTATCCTTTTGTGTTTTAACTGCAAATTGGTTTGCTCAAGGGGGAATAAAGGCACAAAATATTATTGGAAAAAATAAATTTGCAAATCTACCATTGGGAAAATTAATTGAGGAATTAAAAGAAGTGGGACATAGGTATCCAATAAAAAGGAGCGAATACATAGTTGAGAATAGAAAGCTTATTGGAAAATTAAGAGATATATGGGAACTTTCTTCAGCTGAAGGGAGAAGGATTTTGGTTAAATCTGCCAAGGGTATAGGATGGAAGGAGGCGAGCCATTTTCTAAGAAACACTGGAAAATTCGATGTATCAATATTAGATAAACACATATTAAAAATTTTATATAACGAAAAAATAATAGAAGAGATCCCCAAAAACTGGAATGAAAAAAAATATTTACATATTGAAAATTTGTTTTTTAATCTTTCCTTTGAATTTGGCAAAGCTCCAGGGGAGACAGATTTGTATCTTTGGTATTTAATTAAGGGAAAAGTTGAGAAATAAAAAAAGCAAAATATTGTAATTGAAACAAACTTATGATATTATTTTTTGAGTTTTTAAAAATATCCTTCTAAGGAGGAAGAAGAAATGAGAAATATATTTGTGGAAAAATTGAATTCTCTATCTGTGGAGGAACATGGAGTAGAGTTGGTAGAAAGAAAGGGTGTAGGACATCCTGATTCCATATGTGACGCTATAATGGATCAAATTTCTGTTAATTTATCTCAGGAATATATAAGGGTAGCTGGGAATGTTCTTCATCATAATATTGATAAAAGTCTTCTTGTTGCAGGAGAAGTTGAAAGAAAAATTGGTATTGGTGGAAGAGTTATAAAACCAATGCTTTTGGTTATTGGGGATAGGGCAACATCGGAGGTGGACGGAGTAAAAATTCCAGTGGAAGAGGTTGTTATTGAGACTGCAAAGGATTGGATAAGAAAAAATTTAAGATTTGTGGATCCCGAGAAACATATTAAATTTCAAGTGGAATTGAAGCCTGGATCTCCAGAGTTAACAGATATATTTAGAAGAAGAAAGGGATTACTTCCTGCCAATGATACTTCTGCTTCTGTGGGATATGCCCCCCTTACTGCTACTGAAAGATTAGTGATAGATCTTGAAAGATATTTAAATTCTCCTGAATTTAAGGCTATTCATCCCGAAGTGGGAGAGGATATTAAGATAATGGGATTTAGAAGAAAGAGGATTTTACAGCTTACTATTGCTCTTCCATTAATTGATAGGTTTGTAAATAGTGTTAAGGATTATTTTGATAAAAAAGAAGTGATAAAGAATGAAATTGAGAAATTTGTTCAAGAGAAGGATCAATCCTTTGAAAAAATAATTGTTGATATTAATACCTTAGATGATCCAGAAAGGGGACTGGATGGAATATATCTTAGTGTTTTGGGAACCTCTGCAGAGGATGGAGATTCAGGACAGGTGGGAAGAGGAAATAGAGTAAATGGAGTAATCGCATTAAATCGCCCCATGGGAACTGAGGCTGCGGCAGGAAAAAATCCCGTAAGCCATGTGGGTAAAATATATAATATTCTCACTCATAAATTAGCTAATGAAATATATCAAAATATCTCTGGTATTAAGGAAGTGTATGTGTGGTTATGTAGTCAAATTGGAAAGACCATTGATCAGCCTATGATAGCTACCGCACAATTGATATTGGAGGATGGAATTTCAATTTATGATGTGGCAAAACCTGTAGAGGATATAATTAATCAAGAATTAGAGAATATAGGAAGTTTCTGCGAAGATCTTGCAAAGGGAAAATATTCTGTATGGTAGGAAAGACTCCCCATTGGGCAGATTTAACTGCTCAAGAGATAATAAAGATTAAGGGGAAGAAGAATGTAGTTGCAACTGGTATTACCCCTTCTGGTCCTATTCATTTAGGAAACCTAAGGGAAATATTGACTGGGGATGCCATTGCCAGGGCACTAAGAGAACAAGGATCAGAGGTTCGATTTATCTATATAGCAGATTCCTTCGATCCATTGAGAAAGGTATATCCCTTTTTACCAGCCTCCTATGAGGAACATGTAGGAAAACCAATTTCAGAAATCCCAGATCCTGAAGGATGCCATGAGAATTATTCTGAGCATTTTTTAAATCCCTTTTTAGATGCCATAAGAGAATTGGGTATAGAAGCAGAAGTTATAAGAATTCATGAAGCATATAAAGAAGGGATTTATACACCAATAATAGATGCTACCTTAGAGAATAATGAGAAAATTACAAAGATTCTTAATGAAATTGCAGGAAGAAATTTAGAGAAGGATTTTGTTCCTCTTCTTCCAAAATGCGAAAAATGTGGAAAATTAACTACTACTAAGATAATTTCCTTTGATACAAGAAAACATCAGGTGGAATATGTTTGTAAATGTGGCCATCGGGGAGTTGCAGATTATAGTAAAGGAGAGGCAAAATTACCTTGGAGATTGGATTGGCCGGGAAGATGGAAGATTTTTGGGGTAACAGTGGAACCCTTTGGAAAGGATCATGCTACCTCTGGTGGATCCTATGATACAGGGAAGGTAATAGTAGAGGAGATATTTTGGTATTCTCCTCCATATCCCTTTATCTATGAATGGATATATTTAAAGGGAAAGGGAGCCATGTCTAGCTCTAAAGGTATAGCTATATCTATAAATGAGATTCTGAAAATCCTCCCACCTTTTTTAGTAAGATATCTTATTTTGAGATATAAGCCTGATAAGCATATAGATTTTGATCCAGTAAATGGATATATTCTTCTTGCAGAAGATTATGAAAGATTGGAAAGAATCTATTATGGTTTAGAAGGTACTCCTGAGGAAAAGATGGAACTGGCAAGGGTTTTTGAGATATCTCAGGTGAAGGATATTCCAAAGGAGTCAGGGCCTCAGGTTCCCTTGCGACATATAATTACCCTTGCTCAGATCTCCTTAGGAAATGAAGAGGTTTTAAAGGAAATGTTATTGAGAAGTGGATATGGGAAGGAGTTAGATAAGTTTCCAGAGATTTTAAATAGAGTAAATTATGTAAAAAATTGGCTTGAAAATTATGCGCCTTCTTATTTAAAGTTTAAACTGCAGGAGAAACTTCCAGAAATTACTAAAGCCTTCTCTCCAAAGGAAAAGGAATTCTTAAGAACCTTAGGAGAGAAGATTAAAGAAAAGACATGGGATGGGGAAGAGCTTCAAACCTACATCTATCAACTTTCCCAGGAGTTTGATATACCTGGAAAAAGGGCTTTCCAGCTTATATACCTTTCCTTTCTTAATCAAGATTCTGGCCCGCGAGCAGGATATTTCTTGATTTCTCTTCCAAAGGATTTTGTAGTTAGAAGATTAGAAGAAGCAGGAAGTTAATCTCTATTCCCTCATAATAATTTAATCCCTTACCCCTCTTTTAAATTTTTTGATAAAAATATTGACATTTTTAATTTTCAATTTTAAAATTTTTAAAGTTAAATTTTAAAATTTTAAAGGAGTGGGATTTATGAGGGATAAAGATAGGCTCACCATTTTTAAGATAATAAAAGGGAATTTTCCTCTATTTATAGTAATTTCCCTTCTTTCCATCACTTTAGCTTTTATTAATACATCCCTTATATATCTTGAGAAAAATATTGCCGATTCTATTTTAGAAAAGAA
>FMJZ01001962.1_pt1 | contig 11434 bp, 9 predicted proteins | sample 1987881 | NCBI WGS metagenome assembly FMJZ01 (sample SAMEA4378227, study PRJEB15110) | soil metagenome | biome: soil; feature: Field; material: Soil | place: India | collected 2015-03-11 | depth 0 m | reverse complement strand
AAACTAACCAAGTGGGGAGAAGTGAAAAGACCAATGTTATAACCACGAGCCCTCAACATCGAGGCTATCATTGCTGAAACTGAGCCTTTGCCATTTGTGCCCGCTATGTGGACGGTGCGAAATTTTTCGTGAGGATTGTCCAAAGCTGAAAGGATTAGTCGGGTTTTATCAAGTCCTAATTTAATTCCGTGCTTTTGTAATCCATACAAATAATCTATAGACTCTTTATACTTAGATAACATATAAATATATCCTTCTTTATTGCCTTTTTATTGCTTCATTGAGTTCTAAGATAAAGTTTCTGGCTTTGTGAGATCCTTCGTTTAATACCTTTACTATCGCACTACCAATGATGGCACCGTCTGCAAGGCGTGATACAGTGTATGCCTCACCAGGGGTAGAAACCCCAAAACCAACAGCTACAGGTTTCTCAGTCTGGTTTTTTATTAAAATAAGCTGCTCCGTGAATGTCTCATCAAGAGTCAATTTAGCTCCAGTAATACCTGTTATAGAAACATAGTAGATAAAACCTTTGCTTGCCTTAATTATAGTTTTTAATCTCTTTTTTGTGGTTGTTGGAGCAACAAGAAAGATTGTATCAAGATTTGATATGCGAGCAAATTTAAGAAGATTGTCAGCCTCATCAGGTGGTAAATCTGGTACTATGATACCATCAACACCAGCTCGGACCGCATCTTTTATAAACCTTTCTTCTCCATATTTGAAGATTGGATTGTAGTAGGTCATAAGCACTATTGGAATTTGAGAGAATGTTCTAATTTGGCTGACAAGATGGGTAACTTTTACTAGAGTTATTCCTGCTGCCAGTGCCCTTTCAGCTGCTCTTTGAATCGTAGGTCCATCAGCAAGAGGGTCCGAGAAGGGGACACCGAGTTCAATAATATCAGCTCCGCACTCCTCCAAAAGCATGACATTCTCGATAGTCTTTTCTAAGGAAGGGTCGCCCGCCATTATGTAAGGGATAAAGGCTTTTTTATTTTCTTTTTTTAGTTTTTTAAAGGTTTTTTCTATTCTGCTCATGATCTTTTTGTGTTTTTTAATTCTCTATTCTATTCGATAATAGCTTTTGTAAATATTTCTTTTCCTACCCTCAAAGAGATCCGATCTACAACAGAATCTTTTAATAGATCCTTTTTGTCTAAGGACTCTCAATTATTAATTGATCATCTTTAGTGGAACCTTTTATTTTAGCAGTCAATTACCTACAATTGGTATTAGTGCCTACGAACATGAAATAGCGGAGAAATGAATTACTTTTCATCTTTCATCATGGCTCGTTGCCCATTATTTTTGCCACATGCTGAACATCTTTGTCCCCTCTGCCTGATAGGTTCACAATTATAATGTTATCCTTTGGCAATCGTGGAGCTAATTTTATAGCTTCAGCAACTGCATGAGCTGACTCTAAAGCTGGTATAATCCCTTCGGTCTTAGATAGCAATTCAAAGGCATTGAGTGCTTCTTCATCAGTTGCGTAAGTATATTTAATACGGCCGATATCTCTTAGATAAGCATGTTCAGGACCAACAGAAGCATAATCTAACCCTGCAGAGATGGAATGAGTTCCTAAAACATTACCATCATTATCTTGGAGCAAATAACTTTTGCAACCCTGGAAAACACCAATGGAGCCACCTTCAAATCTTGCTGCATGCTCACCGCTCTCTATTCCCTTTCCTCCTGCTTCAACTCCTACCATTTTAACATCGTCATTTAAAAACACGTAAAATAAACCCATAGCATTGCTCCCCCCCCCGACACAAGCTATCAAGTAATTGGGTAGCCTCTTTTCCATTTTGAGAATTTGTTTTTTCGTTTCAACCCCAATTACTGACTGAAAATCTCTAACCATAGTTGGGAAAGGATGAGGACCAAAGACTGTTCCTAAAACATAATGAGTAGTCCTCACATTTGTTGTCCAATCTCTCAATGCTTCATTAATGGCGTCTTTAAGGGTTTTGGAACCTATAGCAACTTCCCTTACTTCTGCACCTAAAAGTCTCATTCTGAAAACATTTAGTGCTTGTCTTTTCATATCCTCAGAGCCCATATATATACAGCACTCAAGGCCTACTAAGGCTGCTCCTGTAGCTGTTGCGACCCCGTGTTGTCCTGCCCCTGTTTCTGCTATTAGCCTCTTTTTGTTCATTTTTTTAGCCAATAAAGCCTGACCTATAGCATTATTGATTTTATGCGCTCCAGTATGAGCAAGATCCTCTCTTTTTAGATAAACTTTAGCGCCACCAAGCTTTTCCGTCAATCTTTTAGCAAAATAAAGAGGAGTAGGTCTACCTATGTAAGTTTTTTGCATCTCTTTCAATTCCCTCTTGAAAGAAACATCAGTCTTAATCTTAAGATAGCTTCTTTCAAGTTCTTCTAATGCAGGTACTAATGTCTCAGGGACGAATCTTCCGCCGTATATACCAAAATATCCTTTTTTTGACAACATACTACTGCCTTTCTTATATACTCTCTTAAGATTTCGTATTATATCACACTTAATTGGCTGAAATGTTTATGTCCTAAAAGGCAAACGAAATTCCCTCATTTTTTGATAGCAAAAAAGTGGCATCTGAAAGAAAGCTTAAGCTATTAGATTTTCACTATCTATACTGTACTCATCTGGGCAAATAAAGCCCTTTACATAGTGAGCATATAGCCCACTTTATCTTTCTAAAAGTTGTTGCTTAAAGAAGACACAGACTAAAGACAGTGTTAAGAGTTATAAAAGGGTAGGGGAGTTTATTAATATTAGGGCATAGAAGATTAAATTTTAGGAAATTTTTTATAGTTGACTACTAAAAATTTACTTTATTTAACTTCTGCCCAGTTTTTTCCTATCTTTAAATCAACTACCAGAGGAATATCCAGTTGAAGAGCATTTTCCATTTGCACTTTCACTATATTTTTAATATTTTCTAACTCATTCTCTGGCACTTCAAAAAGGAGCTCGTCATGAATCTGTAAAAGCATTTTAGTTTTAAAGCCTTGCAGTTTAATATTTTCAGAGATAGATATCATTGCTTTCTTTATTAGATCTGCTGCTGTCCCCTGAATAGGGGTGTTGATGGCAATTCTTTCTGCTTGTTGTCTCAATGCAATATTATCACTATTTATATTTGGAATATGCCTTCTTCTTCCTAAAAGGGTTGTAACATAGCCCTTCAGTCTTGCCTCTCTGATAGTCTTCTCAATATATTCTTTAACAGAAGGGTGTCTGTTAAAATAATCTTCAATCAATTTATTAGCTTCTAATTTTGTTATATTTAGTGATTCAGAAAGTCCAAAAGGGCTAATGCCATAAATTATCCCAAAATTTATTGTTTTTGCCATTCTCCTTTGATCTGCTTTAATAGATTCTAAAGGGGCATTAAAAATCTCTGAGGCAGTTCGTGAATGAATATCGATGCCCTGCAAAAAGGCATCTATTAATTTCTTATCTTTGCTCATATGGGCTAATATTCTGAGCTCGATTTGGGAGTAGTCGGCGGACAAAAGAAACGACCCTTTTGGTGCGATGAATAACTCCCTTATTTTATTTCCCCAAACACCCTTAGCAGGGATATTCTGTAAGTTTGGGTCGCTACTACTTAGTCTACCTGTTGCTGTAACTGTTTGGTTAAAAGTGGTATGGATTCTCCCGGTCTTCTTATTTACTAACTTAGGTAATGTATCTAGATAGGTCGTCTTAAGCTTATAAAGTGTCCTATAATTTAAGATTTCTGCAGGTAGTTCGTGTGATTTTGCTAGTTCTTCAAGAACCTCTATATTCGTAGAAAATCCAGTTTTGGTTTTTTTGCCAGTTTTAAGTTTTAACTTTTCAAAAAGTATTTTTCCTAATTGCTGAGTTGAATTAATATTGAATTTTTCCCCTGCGAGACTATAGATCTTAAATTGAATTGAAGTGAGTTCTTTTTCGATTTCTTTAGACAGCATTTCTATTAGTTCCAGATCTACCATTATTCCAGTATGTTGCATTTCTGCCAATACTTTAATCAGTGGCATCTCTAATTCGAAATAAAGCTTATCAAGCCCTTCTTCTTTAAGTCTCTCAAAAAGAATTTCTTTTAGTTCAAAGGATAGTTCAGCATTTTCTGCTGCATAGAGAGTAGCCTCATTAATAGGTACCTCTTTAAAAGACCTATGTTTACCTAATACATCCGTAAAGGACCTTTTTCTGTGTTGCAGATATTCACAGGCTACTTCTTCTAAGATATGGGTCTGTTTATTAGGATTTAATAAATACGAGGCTACCATAGTGTCATAGAGTTTACCTTCCACTTCAATATTTTCTTGCTTTAACATTAAGATATGGAAATTAAGATTATGTCCTATTTTTGAGATTGCTTTGTCCTCAAAAATATCTTTTAGTATTGATAGAGCATTTTCAAGATTTTTAGCCTTTATATGTCTGATTGGCACGTAACAGGCTTTTCCTTTGCCTTTACATAAAGAAATCCCAACTATGTGATCTAAAAGTGGATTTTTGCCAGAGGATTCAACATCAAATGCAATAGAACTCAGTTTGATTAAATCTTGTTTATTTTGTTTTTTCGTGATATTTTTCTCTTCTATATCAAAAAGAGTCTGTTGAGAAGGATGGACTTTTCCAAGAAAGTTTAAAAGTATCTCTTTATCAGAAATCAATTGATAAGTACCTCGAGGCATAAAAGCATCTGTAGGAATTAATTTAAGAAGACTACTGAATTGTAGTTCTACAAAAAGCTTTAAAAGCTCTTTCCATTCAGGTTCCCCGAGGTTTAAATCTTCTATCTCGAACTCAAAGGGGACCTTGTAATTAATTGTGCTTAATTCTTTACTCAATTTAATTGTTTCAATATTATCAACTACCAAATTTCTTATCCGCTCATTTTTGATTAGACTTGGATTCTTAATCAAAGCATCTATGCTTCCTACTTCTCTTAGAATCTCCTTCGCTGATTTTTCCCCTATTCCCTTTATACCAGGTATGTTGTCAATGCTATCACCTGTAAGAGCCATCATCTCGGGGATGTTTTCAGGCGGGATACCAAATCTCTTGAAAATATCCTCTCTGCTTATTAAAATATTTTTCATAGGGTCATATAGGAAAATATTCTCACTAAGTATTTGCATCATGTCCTTATCACCGCTCACAATGAATACTTTAAGCCCTTTGGATTCAGCCGTCTTAGCTATGGTGCCTATTATGTCGTCAGCTTCATAGCCAGGGATCTCGAAAGTGGGTATTTTTAAAGCTTCAATTATTCTCTTAATGTAAGGGATTTGTATTGCTAAATCATCAGGCATTTTGGGTCTTGTAGCTTTATAATCTTCATAGAGTATATGTCTCTCTGTTGGAACTGGTGTATCAAAGGCTATTGCTATCTTTTCTGGCTTTTTCTCTTTGATAATTTTAAAAAGCATGTTTGTGAATATATAAATCGCATTGGTAGGAAACCCTTTGCTATTGGTGAGTCCTTTTAGGGCATGATAAGCTCTATATAAGTAGGAATTTCCATCGATGAGATAGAGATTTTTCACTTTCCGTTATTTATTTAAAGATGCAGGTGGAGATACTTTAAAAAAAATGAGATGAGAAAGCCCGTTGCACAAATAACACAGCTATCACAGGTTGAACTCTTAATCCTTTACTTAGTCAGTCTATTTTGGACTAATATTTTTATTTGTTTTTATCCTTAAATGTACAATTTATATAGCCTTGCTACAAAATCTCTATCTGTGAGAAGAAATAAGAAATTTCGAAGTCGGCGGATTCCGGCTTATCTGAACCATGTACTATATTTCTTTCAATGTTATCAGCAAAATCCCTTCTAATTGTTCCCTCTTTTGCCATGACGGGGTTTGTAGCTCCTATAATGTCTCTTACTCTTGAAATAGCATTGTCTCCTTCAACAACCATAACAACTATGGGACCTTCAGACATAAAATCGGTAAGACTCTCATAGAAAGGCTTATCTTTATGAACTATATAAAAACCTTTAGCCTGTTCCTTTGAGAGTTTAAGCTTCTTCAGTGCAGATATTATTAAACCATTCTTTTCAAATCTACTGATAACCTCACCAATAAGATTTTTCTTTACTCCGTCAGGCTTTATAATTACAAGAGTCCTTTCCAAAACTACACCTCTTGAGTTTTTTATAATTTTAGAGAAATTTTGATAAATTTCATTATACTTTTAGCTATTGAAAGTCTTTAAATTTCTAAATCTTAAGTTCCTTGATTGTTGCTCTAACGGATTGAGCTGATTTGATGAAGTCGTCCATCTCTTCTTTGTTCATTTTAAGTTCAATGATCTTCTCTACTCCTTTACTGCCAAGGATCACAGGAACTCCATTATAAACATCTCTAACTCCATACTCGCCGTTAAGATAGGCTGAACAGGGGAGGATACGTTTTTCATCGAGCAAGATGGCTTTTACCATTTCGAAGGTTGCTGCAGCTGGTGCATAAAAAGCGCTTCCAGTCTTCAACAAAGAAACTATCTCAGCACCACCTTCTCTGGTTCTATGTATTAGAGCATCTATTTTATCCTTTGGCAATAATTCAGTTAAAGGGACTCCTTTTACAGTAGTATACCTTGGCATAGGAACCATTGCAACACCATGGCCCCCTAAAACAAGAGCTTCAACATCCTTAGGTGATACATTGAATTCCCAAGCGACAAAGGTCCTAAATCGAGCTGAATCTAAGACTCCACCCATCCCTACGACGCGAGATGAAGGAAATCCTGAGACCTTATAGCTGAGATATGTCATAGCATCCATTGGGTTTGTTACTACAATAATAATGGCATTTGGAGATAGGTCAGCCGTTTTTTTTGTTACACCACTGACGACCTCTGCATTAGCAGCCAAGAGTTGTTCTCTCAACATTCCAGGTTTTCGTGGAAAGCCGGCTGTAATTACGATTATATCAGAATTAGCAGTAGGAGAGAAATCGTTTGTACCTTCTACTGCTACTGATGATCCCCAAAGTGGACATGCCTGTGCAAGATCCAGAGCCTTCCCCTGAGGTACACCCTCTACGATATCCTGAAGGACTACATCAGCTAATCCAGATTGTACAATTAACTGAGCTAATGAAGCTCCGACATTCCCTGCGCCAATTATTGAAACCTTTTTTCTCATAGGGATCTCCTTTTTTACAATATTTTTCATTTGGGTTCGACAAAGGTATTAATCCTATGTCTGTTAAAATTTATCACTTTCTACAATTAAAGTGGAATTACTTTTATAGAAAATTATTGGTACAACTTTTTTGAACGGTAGAAGCCTTAATTTTGAATTGCTTTAATTTTTCGTTGTCCACAAATTTCTTTCTAAAAAGGATCTACAAGTTACTTCCTGACCATGAAGGTTTTTACAGTTATCCACATAGGGAAAAGGGAGCTATGATTTTCAATCTTACAAAGTCATCAACAAACTCGATTATATACTGGGCTCTTAGATAATTTATAAATATCTCAAACTTTTTGATATCATCTTTTTTATTACTTAACAAAACTTCTACATCCTCGTTAATAGTGCACAAGCCCTCAAAATGTTTTTTAAACTCTTGCAAATGTTGAGGATGTTCTAAACCACGTAAATCGATGAGCATTTTACTAAGGCTCTGCAAAAACTATTCCGTTATTAAACAAACTCTATGTAAAGCAATAAAAAAGATGTTTCACGAAGATGTTTATCTTCCTGAATCTTCCTCCCATGCATATTTTGGATACCAGACAGGAGTTGGCCTTTTAAATTTATGAATAATCATGTCTGAACCGGTCACATTAAGTTTTTCAACGAGTTTTATACCATCTACAGTCTTTGTTAGTGACTCAGAGTCCTCTACATTAAAAATATTAGCTGATGGTTCTATTCTTTTAATCAATCCTGAAAGAACTTTACCTGGTCCAATCTCAATAAAGTTTTTTATCTCTTTTTGCAAAATAGTCTGAACGCAGTCTTCCCATAATACTGGGTTGTTCAATTGAGAGATGAGAGACTTTTTAATTTCATCAGGCTTGGTTAGTATCTGAGAGTTAGTATTTGTAACAAAGTATGTCCTTGGCTGTTTTATCTTATACTTTATTAAAATCTCACCAAATCTTTCCGCAGCCTTATCCATTAGACGACAGTGAGGTGGGACACTCAGAGCAAGTATAACAGTCCTTTTTGCACCTAATTTTTTGGCTTCGTTTATTGCGTATTCAACCGCCTCCTTTTCACCAGAGATCACTGTCTGTCCGGGACAATTATAGTTAGCAACAGCAACATAACCACCATAACCATTATTAGAATTTCTGATTTCTCTACAGATATCATCTATTACTTTTCTTTCTAAGCCCAGTATAGCTGCTATCAATCCTTTTCCTAAGGGAACCTCCTCTTGCATAATTTTGCCTCTAATCTCGGTCAACTTAACAGCATCTTTAAAGGAAAGACTACCTGCTGCAACAAGTGCAGAATATTCACCAAGACTATGGCCAGCAACTATCGCTGGTTTAATCTTTTTTGAAGTAAGAGCTACATAAGCAGCAATACTTGCAACCAAAATACAAGGTTGAGCCCTGTAAGTAAGGTTTAACTCTTCAGCTGGACCATTGAAACTTAAATCAGCAACATCATAACCCAATACTTTTGATGCTTCCTTATATAACTTTTTAACACTATCAAACTTTTCGTACAGATCCTTTCCCATGCCCACATATTGTGAGCCTTGACCTGGAAATACGAAAGCTATTTTCATGCTCACTGTTTTGCCTCCTTTAACTTCTTGATAAGAAGAGGGATAACCTCATAAAGGTCTCCTACTATGCCATATGTTGATATATTAAAGATAGGAGCCTCAGGATTTTTATTGATAGCTACAATGATATCGGAAGATTGCATACCCACAAGATGCTGAACTGCACCGGAAATACCACATGCTATATAAATCTTTGGAGAGACTGTTTTACCTGTTTGCCCAACCTGATGTCTATAAGGTATCCATCCTTCATCTACAGCAGCCCTTGATGCCCCAACTGTACCACCCAAGAGCTGGGCAAGCTGACGTAACATATTAAAACCATCAGGACTGCCAAGTCCTCTTCCTCCGGAGACGATAACTTCAGCATCCTGAAGGTTAACTGTGTTTTCAGAAGATTCATTAATACTTAACAAAACTTTGGTCCTTGATTTTAAATTTTGAGTTGGAATAGAGATAATCTCACCTACTTTATCTGGTTTATAAATATTTCTCTTCATCACTCTAGGTCTAACAGTGGCCATTTGAGGTCTATGATCGGGGCAAACAATAGTTGCCATTATATTACCACCAAAAGCCGGTCTTATCTGAAGTAAATTGCGAGTCTCCTTATCTACATCCAGAGAAGTGCAATCAGCAGTTAGACCTGCCTTTAACCTCCCAGCAACTCTTGGTATAAAAGAGCGCCCTATAGCAGTGGCTCCGGCAAGGACGATCTCTGGCTTATATTTTATTATTAACTCATATAATAACAAAGAATAAGGTTCGTCGTTGAAACTGTCTAAAAAAGGATCATTTGCATGATATACCGTGTCTGCTCCCCACTTGATAAGTTCCTTTGCTTCCTTTTCAGATGAACCAAAAAGTGCAGCACTTAGATTTACACTTAAGTCATCAGCCAATTTTCGACCTATACCCAAAAGTTCTAAAGAGACCGAGGCTAATTTACCTTCTCTTTGCTCAGCAAAAACTAAAACACCTCTATACTCATATTTTGAGATAGAACTCTTAGACTTTATAGCTACCTCAGAGATTGCTCCTTCTGGACATATCCCCAGACAGAGACGACACTCGTTACAAAAAGCGGTTATAAAAGCCTTGTCTTGTTTAATCTCTATTGCGCTATATGGGCAGGAATCAACACATTGGCCACAGCCAGAACACTTTTCTATTTTAATGATTATAGACATTTTAGATCTTTTAGGATTTGGATTAGCTCATCGATCTGCTTTTCTAAGTCTCCCTGTAAGATCTTTCTTTCTCTTTTAAATTGTGGAGTGAAAATATTCATTACCTTTGTAGGAGAACCTTGAAGGCCAATATTTTCATCCACGACATCCAGGTCATCTTTTGTTATTCTGGGAATGGAAGCTTTTTTAGCAGAAAATTTACCCCTTAAAGAGGGCAGTCTCGGCTCGTTTAACTCCTTTACAACAGTCAAAAGTACAGGTATAGATGATTCAACAACATCATAACCATCGTCCATCAGCCTTTGAACTATTATAGAGGAGTTATCAATCTTTTCGATCTTTCTTACATAAGCAACGTGTGGAATATCAAGGAATTCAGCAATTTCAGGGCCTACTTGTGCAGTGTCTCCATCAATTGCTTGTTTTCCACAAATTACTATGTCGTATCCTAATTTATTTATTGTTTTAGAGAGTATATAGGAAGTTGCCCAGGTATCAGAGCCTGCAAAGGCTTTATCAGAGATAAGATATGTTTCATCTACTCCCATTGAGATAGCCTCTCTCAAAGCTTCTTCTGCTTGGGGAGGTCCCATAGTGATAACTGTAACTTTCCCACCCTTAGCTTCTTTAATCTGTAATCCTGCTTCAATAGCATGTAAATCATAAGGATTAATAATACTCGGTACCCCTTCTCTTATTAAAGTATTAGTTACTGGGTCTATTTTGATTTCAGCAGTATCAGGTACCTGCTTTATGCATACAATAATTCTCATCAACTAATTTAAACCGCTACGAACAAGTAAAAAAGAAGGAAGACTAATTATAAAATTTAGTTAAAAATTTTTCAATACCTTTTTTTAATTCCCTAAAATTTTATGAAAAGCGAACCAAAAAATAATCTTCATAAGTTTTTTACTATATAAAATCATTAAATTATTTTTCAACCTTATGCATAAGTCCAGAAAAATAGAGATAGACTTTGGCATATCTATTATTTAGCCTTTTTGAAGCATCTTAAAGCCCTCTTAAAGAGTGTTTCTACAAAAACATATTATTAAAATTTTAATTAATCTATCCTCAAGTGCCCAAAAATTTATCAGAAATACTCTTTCAAGACGCACCAGTACTTATAGAGTCTTTGTTGGCAAGCTCTTTTTTCCTGTTAGCAGGGTAAGGCTGCTATCACCTCCGTCTTTTTTATCATCCTTAGGTAATGGTTAAACTTCTCTAAGGTAGTGGCTATTTTGAGTCTTACTCTATTGCTACGTTCTGTTATCCAAGCCGTAACCTGCACAAGCCTCCATCTAAATGTCGCTATTGTGCTTTTCTCCAACCTCTTCTATATGACAAAATATTTCTGTGCTACTATAAGATTGTAGATCAATACTCCTATGCTGAAATACATTGCGAGGATTAAAAGAAAAATTGTTAAAGGGTTACGGTAAATTTTAAAAAGCTAAAGAAAAAGCATGGCAAGAAGAGGAAGA
>FMJZ01018198.1_pt1 | contig 11435 bp, 10 predicted proteins | sample 1987881 | NCBI WGS metagenome assembly FMJZ01 (sample SAMEA4378227, study PRJEB15110) | soil metagenome | biome: soil; feature: Field; material: Soil | place: India | collected 2015-03-11 | depth 0 m | reverse complement strand
GGGATACTTCGGCGTCTACTCCGACCCCAGCACCCGAACCCTTGGACAGGGGCGGCTTGCCGCGCTGGTCACCCCTGAACACAGGCGGACACTTTGACCCTGTGACCGCGCAGGAGATGCAGCGCAATCCCGCTTCGGTGAACCCTTATGCCCGGTTGTATCGCTCCGAGAACTCGCTGGCTGACCGCGTAGCGAACCTAGTGTTCTTATGGGCGGACGCAGGCTGGGGGTGGGTATACTCAATGCTGCCGACGGCTGGCAGGGAACCTTTACCGAACTCTCACCTACGCCCGAAAACACAACCAGTACACCACCCAAGCCGCTATCGCTAGACATCCCACAGGGGGGATTGGCAGAAAATCTGCCACCAGCAATAAAATCACCGCCGCCATCTGCCACCATGCTATCTCCTGATCCACCGCGTCCAGTATCCACCACAGTACGAGCAACAGACCTGTCAACATCCTGAACACACTGGACGGCACGAGGTAGGGACCCAAAAACCACAGCAGGAACAAGCCCCAGCCAATCCACCCCCACGAACTGCCAAAGAAGGCGACCACATCCATGCACCATTGTCGCATGGCGGAGCCCTCCAGGATTGGAGCACAAGGCTCTTGCGCCCACGCCCCTTTGGATACTCTCATCCTACTCGGTAGCATGTTAGTTTGTCAATAACCATTCTGATATGAAGACTCTATTGGGGCTATAACAGTGTGCGTCTACAGAGGCTGACCTGCTCCAGCAGGTTTTGTCATGTGTAGCCTGCGATTTCCAATCGCAAGGATGCCATTTTGGGTGCTGAAGCACGGCTTCAGCGCTCCACATTGCGGAGTTTAACCTGATTGAGTTCACATGGAAGGTTTCTCACGCGCCGTAGCCGAAAACTGTTTCCATCAGAAGATTGTGGCGTGATGGAGACTGGCAGACGATGTTCAGCAGAACACAGCGACGCACACTCTGGGTAGCCCTGTGGACTTACCTGCTCTGGCTTTCATGGCTACCCCTGCACGCTCAGACCGCCGTTAAAACGCTGGGCGAGGGGGTGGTGCTCAAACAGTATGTGCAAACCTTCTACAACAGCCCGCAAATCGTCAACGTGCTGGAGGTAGACCTGCGAAACCCTGCGGTGCGTGTGGAATCCGCGCTGGCAGGAGGGACGGTGTACCGCCAGGACCCCACCCTGGGGCGCGAGACAGTGAGCGAAACCGTCCAGCGTCTGGACGCACTGGCGGGCGTGAATGCCGATTTCTTTCCCTTCACGGGTGACCCGCTGGGCATCCATATCCAGGGCGGCGAGCTGGTCAGCGAGCCGTCTCAACGGGTGGCGTTCGGCATGACCGCGCAGAGGGAGGTCATCTTTGGCGAAGTGGTGGTGCGGGCAGAGGTCACCCCGGAAGGCGGCAATCCCCTGCCCCTGAGCGGAATCAACCGCACCGTGCAGGCGAACGAGTGCGTGCTTGTCACGCCGCGCTGGGGCGAGGTCTATCCCCTCCCGAACGGCGCGGTGGTATTGAGCTTGCGCGAGCTGGACGGCGTGCCCATGCTGGGCAAAACCCTGCGTGCAAAGGTCGGAGAACCAATCGCGGCTGGGTCAAACTGTGCCGTACCTGCTGATGGCGCCCTGCTGGTGGCGACAGGCACGCAGGCGGAGCGTATCAAAGGCTGGCAGAGCGGCACCGTGTTGAGCCTGCGCTTCTGGGTAGACCCCGCCAGCCAGCAGGTGGTGCTGGTTCCCGAATCGCGGCGTGAAGGTGCAACGCAGATGGCATCGCGGGGAGGCTTCCGCCGACGGAACGAGGCAGATTTCTGGGCGCAGGCGGTGATGGCGGTTGGAGGCGGTCCCTGGCTGGTGCGCGAGGGCACGGTGCTGGTGGATGCGCCCCGACAGGGGTTCCAGAGCGGATTTTCGGATAACCGCCACCCGCGTACCGCAGTGGGCATCACCGCTGATGGCAAACTCCTGCTGGTCACCGTGGACGGCAGACAGCCCATGGCAGGGGGGATGACCCTGCACGAGCTGGCTCGCCTGATGATTGACCTCGGGGCGACCGATGCCATCAACCTGGACGGCGGCGGCTCTACCACGCTGGCGGTGCGCGGCGGGTTAGTGATTAACAGCCCATCGGAGGGCAAGCAGAGACCGGTCGCCAACTCGGTGGTGGTGTTTGCGCCGCGCCCGGCGGTTACCGAATCGGCGCAGGTACAGATAGAACCGACTTCAGTAACGGTGCGTTCAGGAGAGAGCGTGCGGTTTGCGGTGCGCTCCCCGGAAAAGGGCGAGCCGCTCAACCCCGACAAAGTTATCTTCGGCACGACAGGGGGCATCGGCTTCGTGGACCAGGCCGGACTGTTCACCGGAGTAAAAATCGGCAAAGGTACGGTAACCGCACTTCTACCGGATGACCGGCTGGTGCAGGCGGAAGTAACCGTATTGCCCGGTGAGCCGGCGCGTGTGGTGCTGGTTCAGCCCACCACTGTTCCGTCAGGCGGTGAGCGTTTTGAACTGGTCGTGCGTGTTGCCGACCAGGCAGGCAACCCGTGTGCGGGCGTGAAAGTACAGATGCGGGCGCAGGGCGCGTATCCTGCGGAAGATAGCACGGTTGCGGATGCCAGCGGTGTGGCGCGGTTCACCGTCGCATGGGATGCGAACCTGCCCACGAGCCAGTGCTCCATCACAGTAACGGTGCCGGAGAGCAAAGCGGTTTCACCACTGAAGGTCCAGCGTCGTTGAAATCTTACGATAACAGGAGGGAAAGCAAATTGCGTGCAGGTGTGATTGGACTGGGTATCATGGGCGGAGCCATCGCCGAACGACTGCTCGCTACCGGGTACGAGGTCGTCGTGTATAATCGCACGCGCGAGAAGGCGGAGCCATTGATTGCGCAAGGGGCGCGCTGGGCAGACTCTCCCGCCGAGGTCGCCCGGCAGTGCGAGGTGGTCATCTCTATCGTCACCGACCCCGCGGCGGTGGAGCAGGTCTCCTTTGGAGATAGGGGCATTCTGTCCGCCCTTTCTGCCGAGAGCGTGCACTGCGACATGAGCACCGTATCTCCCGCGTGGTCACGGTATATGGCGCAGACCTACCGGCAGGCGGGCAAACGGTTTGTGCAGGCGCCCGTACTGGGCGGCAGGAAGCAGATTCTGGAGGGAACCCTGCTGGTGTTCGGCGGCGGAGAGGAAGACGACTTGAACCGGTGTGAACCGGTCTGGCGTGCCTTCTCGGATAAGGTCTGGCGTTTTCCCACCGCCGACCGGGCTACCACCACTAAACTCGCCTGCAACATGATGATTGCGCACATGATGGTGGGGCTGGGGCAGTCCATGCTGTTTGCGGCAAAAGGCGGCGTTTCGCCCGCCACCTTGCTGGACATCCTTTCCAAATCCAACCTGGGCGCACCGATGTATACCACCAAGGGCAACGCGGTGCTGGAGCGCAACTTTCAGGCGAACTTCTTCGTGCGTCACCTGCTGAAAGACCTGTCGCTGGCAGAGGACGCCGCCCGTGAGACCAGCACCATGCTTCCCCTGAACGCCCTCACGCGCGAGCTGTTCGTCGCCGCGATGCAACAGGGCTTCGCCGACGAGGACTATTCGGCGGTGGTGAAGGTGATGGAACGGCTGGCAGGAATAGAGCTCCGTAAAGACCTGTACGGAGGACAGAGGGATGGAAGACCTTATCGCACGCACCTTTGAGGCATACCGACGGCTACTCAGCGATATCGAGCAGGCGCAGTCCGCCAACATCCGCAAGGCGGCAAAGACTTGCGCCGACAGCCTGGCGCAGAAAGGCGTTATCCACGTCTACGACACCGGACACCTGGTCTCGCGCGAGCTGATTAACCGCGTGGGCGGGCTGGCGGCGATGTCGGCGTTTAACTTCTCATTCTCGGTGGAAAATCCCAATCAGCACCGACAGGCGCAGGGCGAGACGGGCAAAGCCAGCTTCGAAACCGATGCGATGCTGGTCTCAGCCGCCATCAAACGCAGTCACATGCGCGCAGGCGATGTGCTGATTATCGGCACGGTGTCGGGCAAGCAGGTGATACCGGTGGAGCTGGCGATACAGGCGCGGGACAACGGCATCACCACTATCGGCATCACCTCCCTGCGCTACTCTTCGCAGCTTCAGTCGGTGCATCCTTCGGGCAAGCGGCTGTTCGAGGTGGTGGACCTGGTGATAGACAACGGCGCGGACTACGGCGATGCCATGCTGGAGGTGGAGGGAATGGACCGCAAAATCTGTCCCGCCTCCGGTATCGGCGCGGCGGCTATCATGTGGGCGCTGGTAGCGGGCATCGTGCAGGAGATGCTGGCGCGCGGTCTCCAGCCCACCGTGTTCAAGAGCATCAACCTGCCCGACGGACCTGAAATCTATCGGCAGACCGTGGACGACTACATCCGAAAGGGGTACTGAGCGATGATAAAGAGGTATTTGGACGAAATCCGTCGCCAGTTAGACCTTGTGGAGCAGACGCAGATGGATGCGATGCAGCGCGCCGCGCAGGCGATGGCAGATGCCATCCAGAACGACCATCTGATTTACATCTTCGGCGCGACGCACGCCGGCATCCTCGCGCAGGAGCTGTTCTACCGGGCGGGTGGACTCGCCTGCATTTCGCCCATCCTGCCCCCCGGTCTTACCTGCGACGTGCGCCCCATCACGATGACATCTGCTCTGGAACGCCACTCCGGCTACGCGCAGATTTTTATGAGCGAGGTTCCCATTCAGGCAGGCGACGTGCTGATAGTGCACTCGGTATCAGGGCGCAACGCGGTGGCGGTGGAGGTGGCGCAATACGGTCGCGAGAAGGGCGCGCTGGTCATCGCGCTGACGTCGGTCACCTATTCCCAATCGGTCACGCCCCGTGCGGGCACAAAACGGCTGTTCGAGGTGGCGGACATCGTGCTGGATAACTGCGGGGTGATTGGCGACGCGGTAGTGGAGATTCCGGGTATGCGGCAGAAGGTTGCGCCCACCTCCACCGTTATCGGCGCGGCGATACTGAACGCGCTGGTGGCGCAGACGGTGGCTATCCTGCAGGAGCGCGGGGTGGAGCCGCCTGTATTCCTGAGCGCGAACCTCGACGGCGGCGATGTCCATAACGCCCGCCTGCTGGAGCGATACCGGGGCAGGGTGCTGTATCTGTAGGAGCGGACGAATGAGCAGGAGGCAGGAAACTGCCTCCTGCTTCGCGAAAGAGGTCGCCGTGAGACACCAAGACCAGGATAGCCCATGGAAAGAACTCAATCGAACGGTTCCTTGAACCCTTCCTCCAGCTGTGCCTGCCACACCTGCACAGTCTCATCGACTGGACACACAAACCCCAGTTCTTAGACAAAGAACTGCAACGCCTCCTGCCCAAAAGCCACACCGGAAGACAGGTCGTGGACAAACTGGTGCAGGTCACCCTCAAAGACGGAAACGAACAGTGGATTTTGCTCCACATTGAGGTGCAGGCGCAGTCCGAAAGCGAGTTTGACCGGCGGATGTTCGCCTACTATGCCGCATCTGGCTGGAGAGGCAGGCTCCGGTGGTGAGTGTGGCGGTGTTGGCGGATGACAACCCGCAGTGGCGTCCGAGCATGTATCGTCAGGAGGTGGCGGGTTGTTCGGTGGAGTTTCGGTTTCTGGTGGTTAAGTTGCTGGAGATGGAGGAGGAGGTGTTGCGGTCGAGTGGGAACCCTGCGGCGTTGCGGTTGCGCGGCAGTCCTGAGTTGCTGTTGGAGGAGAAGATAGCTTTAACTCGCCAGATGGAGGAGTTTGGGTATAATAGGGATGTGGCATATCAGTTATTCCGGTTGCTGGACTGGTTGGTTCAGTTGCCGGAGGTTTATGAGGTTCGTTATGAGCAGTTTTTGGAGGCTTATCATTCGGAGGGTAAGATGGCATATTTGACGACGCTAGAGCGGTATGCGTTGCGGCGTGGGATGGAACAAGGCATCCAGCAGGGTCTTCAGGCTGGGATGCGCCGTTCCATTCTTCGCGCTCTGCAGAAGCGGTTTGGGGATGTATCTGCTGAGCTGGAGGAGCGTCTGGAGCGTGTTCAGTCGGAGGAGGCTCTTCAGCAGTTGTTTGACCTGGCGATGGAGGTAGAAAGCCTCTCCGCCTTTGAGCAGGCGTTGGAGCAGATGGCATCCTGACCTAATCGCTCAGCCATTCCAGCAAGTCCTCGACACTGCATTCGGCGCGTCCCTCCAGCCATGCCGCGAGCTGCTGGAGGCGTACCTCGTCCATCTGAGCGATTCCACCGACGTTCTGCTCTGGCATGACACGCACCTGTACGGCACAGTTCTCGCCTATCCGCACAACCGTATCCTCTGCGAAGAAATGGGGTAACTGCAGGGCATCCAGAAACAGGTTCCACCACAGCTTACCTGCGCTGTTCGGCGCAACAAACACCAGATGCTCGATGGCGCGGGTCATTGCCACGTACCACACGCGCAGCTCCTCTTCGCGCTCGCGCTGTCTGCTCCATATGCTCGCAGCTATTGGCAGGGGCGAGTCTCTGGTGAAATCGTGGGCAAGAAACTGCTGAGATGGAATGCATGCGACCAGCCTGTTCTGAGGCTTGCGGTAGATAGGACGCGCTACGTCGGACAGGTAGACCACCGGGAACTGCAGACCCTTCGCACCGTGCACCGTGTAGATGCGCACTACGTCCGCCATCTCCTCCAGCACAGGCGCCTCGCCTTCGCGCAGGGCGATACGCTCCAGCTCGTTCACCATCTCCACAAACGCGGTAACAGGCATCTGGCGGTTCTCGGCAGCGATTTGCAAAAGCTTGCGCACGTTCGCCACCCGCTGTTTGCCGTCAGGTCGGCAAAGCAAACGGGTCTCATACTGCGTCTCATTCACCAGGGTAGCCAGCACTCGAAAGACGTCTGCCGTGCCTGCCTGCGCCTGCAATCGCTCTATCAGCGTCAAGAAATCACGCAGGGCATCGGCATCTGCGCCGGTAGCCCCCTTCTCCAGCCACCGTTTCACTCCAAGCCACAGCGGGGTTCCTTTCCCCAATCGCTGTGCTTCCAGCGCGCAGGCATACAGCGTATCCATGCTGACCCCTACCATTGGAGAGCGCAGGGTCACCGCGACCGCGACGTCGTTGGTAGGGGAATCGAACACCGTGAGCGCGAACACGAGGTCGCGCACCTCCGGCTGGACGAAGTAGTGGCGACGTGCGGTGTTGTAGAACGGCACTCCCGCACGGGCGAGAGCCTCTTCGAACAGCGCCACCTGACTCGTCTGCCGCAGCAGGATGGCGATGTGGCGGTAGCGCAGGAGCTGTCCCTGTTCCTCGCCGCGCGCGGTAATCCGTATGCGCCCTTCCTGAACAGTTTGTCGGATGTGCTGGGCGGTCGCTTCCGCCAGCAGTGCCCATAGCATATCGTTCATGGCAGGCGGCACCAGCACAAACTCCACGCTGGGCTGCTCTTTGGGCGCAAAGTGTCGTGCACTGTACATTCGGCGGTATCTGTCGCCGCCGATGGAAGGGGACCACACCGCCCGGTATATCGTCTCCACCAGTTGCAGTATCTCCGGGCGCGAGCGAAAGTTTCTGTCGATATTCACCAGCAGAGCTTGTTCGGGATTCTGCCGTGCCTTACGCTCCATCTGACGGAACAGCGCGACATCCGCGTGCCGGAACGCATAGATGGACTGCTGAGCATCACCCACCACGAACAGGTTTTTACCACTGCTGAGCAGGGTAATCAGCTCCATCTGCAGGTGGTTGGCATCCTGAAACTCATCCACCATCACAAAGCGGAACTTGCGGCGATAGCGCTGACGCACCGTGCGGTGTTCGCGCAGGAGGCGTATGGCTTCCGACATGATGTCCGCAAAGTCACACTGATTCGCGTCGGCTTTCACCCGCTGATACTCGTCCCATGCCTCTACCAGCAAACGCAGGGTTGTGCTCGTGCGCCAGGATTCCTCTATCTCCTTCTGCAGTTTCGCCTCAGCCAGCACCGGCAGCCACTCCTGAACCCGCCCCAAGCACTCCGCAACCACCGGGTGCTGGATGTGAGTATCACCCTGGCGCACCAGCAGAGCCTGTCGCAGGGCAGAAACCACCTGAATTGGGTCGCCCTCCATGCGCAGGTTTTCCAGCGCAAGCTGTAGACGGCGCAGTTCGCCAGCCAGCGAGTCGTCGTCTGGCAGGATGTGCAGTGCCGCCTTGACGCCGGGAAGCAGGGCATGGCGCAGAAGTTTCATTAACTGCCACACGATGTTCTGTGGATGTTGGTCAATCTCGTCCGCCCACTCTAATAACTGCTCGCGTGTCCATCCGAACAGGCGGATGGTCTCCATCGCCTGATACAGGTCCTGGCGAAGGGTGTGCAGGGCGTCATGGGGGTCACTTCCGAAGCGCATCCTGCCGAACGCCTCGCGCAACAGCCTGCCAATGGCACTATCCGACTGCACACTGTGCCTGTCCACTACCCGGTCAAAGGCGTGGTAGAACTGCCGTTCCGCATCGTGTTCGGACAGCTGCTGGAAGAAGGGATCGAGCACGCTCTCAAACGGATTCTCGCGGATCAGGCGGGCACACAGGGAGTCAATCGTGCTGATGTAGGCATTTTCCACCAGCCAGCTGGCTTCGGCAATCCCCTCGCGCTCCAGCAGGTGGATGATGCGCTCCTTCATCTCGCGCGCTGCCTTGCGAGTGTAGGTGATGGTGAGTATCTGGTCTACCCGCGCCCGTTCGGTGCGCACCAGATGCACGAACCGCTCCGCCAGCACCTGCGTCTTACCCGAACCTGCCCCCGCCGAGACTACGATAGAACGGTCGTCGGTCTCTACGGCGATTCGGTGCGAATCGTCCCGAATGTTCTCCTGGGAGTGCTGGGTTACATTCATAGTGTCTATCTTAATCGGGCAGGGGACTGGTTGTCAAATTGGATTGGATGGTGAAACCGTCTGTAGGGGCAACCCTCTGTGGTTGCCCCATCCTCCTAATGAGCCTATTCGTAGGAGCAACCCCTGTAGTTGCCCACTCAGCGTTACGGCAGATGGTGTTCTTTAAAGAACTTGACGATACGCTCTGTGGTGTCCGGCGGCCATGTATGCCCGCCATCGTGCGCACAGAAGACCACCGGATTCTGCCCTTTGGCGGACGGATAGAGAACGCACCCCTTTGCCCACTCTTTACCCTCGCCGGGGCAGCCGTTCAGCCGAAGCAGGAGGTCGCGTGTGCGCTCTGCCGACTGGAAAGATACCAGCCTGTCCCTCTTACCGTTGACCATCAGCACGGGGCGTGAAGTGCGCGCTCTCAGCAGGAACAGTTCGCCCGCACCGGCTACCGGGGCAAACGCTGCGAAGTACTGTGGTCGCTCCGTCAGCAGGAGAAAGCAGAACAGCGCGCCGTTGGACATCCCACAGGCATACACCCGTTTCTCGTCCACCCGGTAACGAGCCTTTACCTCTTTCAGCAGTGCGTCCACAAACTTCAGGTCGCGGTCGTCATATTCACCCGGGCGATGTTGCCAGCCTGGTCCATTCCGCATCAGACGAGGACTATACACCGTTAACCCCTGCGGATAGACAACCGTTGCCTCTTTCCATGCAGTGTGCAGACTGTATCTCCGGGCGGCGTGCTGGGCGTTGCCGGTAAAACCGTGAAACACAAACACCACTGGCGAGGGCTTGCGCTGGGCGTCTGAGCCCGGATACACCAGTGCAGTGCGCCCTACGCCGTCGACAGGGATCGTCCACTGTTCAGGTTGCTGGGGCATTGAAAATCCACCTCCACACCCTTCAGACGCGCCTGGCGACGAAAGGTTCAGTGGGGCGGGCAGGTTTACTTCCCGCGCACCAGCGCTTCGCCTGCCCGCAGAAGTCGCTCCACCAGCTCGGGGCTGGAGGCTTCGGCGTACACACGTACCACCGGCTCTGTGCCCGAAGCACGCAGTAACAGCCACGCCCCGTTCTCAAAGAGGAACTTGGTGCCGTCCATGCGGTCGATGCTGGCGACCGGCAAACCAGCGACCTCCCGCGCTTCCGTTTCGGCGACACGCTGGCGGGCAGCGGGCATCTCCTCGCGCTCCAGGTGCAGGTCAATGCGGTTGTAATGGTGCTCGCCCACCAGGTCAAAGACTTCTTGCACCAGATCGCTGAGCCATTTCCCGCTGATTGCCATCGCCTCGAGAAGCATCAAGCCCATCAGCACGCCGTCGCGCTCCGGGATGTGGTGCTGGATACCGATGCCGCCGCTCTCCTCACCGCCAATCAGCACATCACCTTTCAACATGTTCTCGCAGATGTACTTGAAACCGATGGGCGTGACGGTAAGCGGCAGGTCAAAGTGCCGGCACAGCGCGTCAATCATGTTGGTGGTAGAGATGGTTTTGACCACGCGACCGCGCCAGCCCCGACGCTGAACCAGATGGTACAGGGTGATGGCGAAGATTCGGTGGCTGTCTACAAAGTTACCCTGCTCGTCCACCGCGCCCACCCGGTCAGCGTCACCGTCCAGTGCGATACCGATGTCTGCCCGCTCCCGGCGCACCGTCTCCATCAGCGCACCCAGGTTGGAGGCAATTGGCTCGGGGTTGACGCCGCCGAACTGCGTATCGCGGTTTTCACGAATGGCGATAACCTGCGTGCGCCCACCGGTAAGCAGGGTGCGCAGATAGCCCGCGCCCGAACCGTGCATGGCATCGGTGACTACCTTGAAGCCGGTATCCAGAATGTTCTGCAGATTCACCAGTGTTTTGAGGTGCTGGAGGTATTCGTTTGTGAGATTTTCGATGCGCAGCTCTGCGGGAGAGTGCACGCCTGCCTGTTCCCCAGCCAGCAGACGCTGAAGGTGCGCCTCAATCTGTTCGGTGATTTCGGGCAACGCAGAACCGCCGTAGTTTGCCTTGAACTTAAAGCCATTGAACCGCGGTGGGTTGTGGCTGGCGGTTATCATCACCCCTCCCTGCGCCCGCCGATGGTGAACAGCAAACGACAGCGCAGGCGAGGACAACGAACTTTCGGAAAGCACCGTGGGCAAACCGCACTGTGCCAGCTCTTCGGCTGCCGCGCGGGCAAAGACCTCCGACTTATACCGATTATCATATCCAACCAGCACGCCATGCCCCTCGGGTTTGGCATGATGCAGGTACTCCGCGACCGCTCTGGCTACCAATCGCACGTTCGCCTCGTTAAAATCTTCGTCAATCACTCCACGCCAGCCATCGGTGCCGAAACGAATTTCAGTCCCACTCATCCTGTCATCACCTCCGTACACTGGAATCTGCAAACATTTCCAGTATCTGTTATACCACGTCTTTGATACGGGTGCGCTACCCTGAAGGGTGAAACGGTGAAAGCCTTTGCTCCGCAAACACGGCTCGGCGGGCGGCTCGCCCTCCAGGGATAAGACCCCTCTCCCAGCCTCTCCCCGACACGGGGAGAGGAGAATCTCCCCTTCCCTCGCAGGGAAGGGG
>FMJZ01015517.1_pt1 | contig 11450 bp, 9 predicted proteins | sample 1987881 | NCBI WGS metagenome assembly FMJZ01 (sample SAMEA4378227, study PRJEB15110) | soil metagenome | biome: soil; feature: Field; material: Soil | place: India | collected 2015-03-11 | depth 0 m | reverse complement strand
TTTTTTTCTTACTATTACTCTAAACGTGATTATTTAACCCTTACTACATGAAATAGTAACGTTTATAAAGGATGTTACTACCAATTGTAGTAACAATGAAAAACGGGGATCTAAAGAAAATAGGCATCGCTAAAACAAGTATTAAACGTCAAACCCGGTTTATCATCCCCATAATAATGCTGCTGGCTTCCTATCAATTAATCCCTGTCTCCGGGGAATCATACACTGTTCTCGGCTCCGTGAAGGATGTCAACGGTAATCCTTTAAGCAACGTGGCTGTCACAATTTACGATTCCTCGGGAGCGTTCATAACTAGAACATGGACTCTTCTCAACGGGGGGTTCGCGATCAGCCTAGACCGCGGAACCTATAGGATTCAGCTCGAGAAGAAAGGGTATGAGGGTAGAACTATAACCGTTAGCCTAAACAGGCCCTCCGTAGATCTGGAGGAAATCATTCTAGACTTTTCACCAAAGGTTTCAATATCTCAAACCTACCTGAAGGTTGAGTCTTTCTCGGAGGTCAGTATCCCTGTATCGATGGAGAACAAGAGGTTGGAAGAGGAGACGGTGACAATCTTGGTTGAGGCTCCTGAGGGATGGGAGGCAGGAGTCTATTCGGGTTCGGCTGAAATAGTGAACCTGACGCTGAGCCAGGGAAGCGTTCAAAACCTTAACTTAAAGATAAAGATTCCATACAACGCGCAAGGACTCTACAGTCTGAAAATAAGATTTTTAGGCTCAATAATCCAGGAGAAAACCGTCTCCTTATATGTTGAGAAGAAAGTCTTCAAATCTTAACCTCAACCTACCCGGTTGCTCAGGCTCAACCCGGCTCCACAATAGTCTTCGATCTAACCATCAGGAACGTTTTATCCGAAAGGTTAACGGGAACAATATCCCTAAGTCCTCCAGCCAGCTGGACTGGCAGTGTTGTTAAAAGCGACGGCAGTGTCCTATACGGTGTCTCATTAGGATCAGGTGAATCAGTTAACATTAAGGCGAAGATAAATGTGCCTTTAGACACGGCTTCAGGAAGTTACAAAGTTATTGTCCTCTTTAAAACAAATGATTTTGATTCAACATTCCCCCTTACAGTGATGGTTGTTAAGGGTACTCCTAGGTTGAGACTTCGAACGGACATGCCTTACGTTGATGCTTACGCTGGGGGTACTAGTAACTATCCAATAGAGGTTGAAAACACAGGTGACTCAGACGGGGTTGTAAGCATCAACATAACTGGGCTTCCCTCAGGCTACAACTGGATGGTGAAGGATTTTTCTGGAAGCGTTGTATCCAAGATTTACGTGAAGGCCGGTGAAGCCAAGAAGCTGAACGTGATTGTAAGCATACCTCCACTGGCTGAGCCAGACGTGTTGTCAATAGTTGTGGAGGCTAATACGGATGGATCTGTCGGCAGGCTTAACCTAGGATTGGGAATACTGGGATGGTATAGCGTCACATATGTAACTCAGAATTTCTACTGCGAGACAACAGCCGGCGAAACAATGGTTTTTCAGGTTGAGGTTAAGAACACCGGTTACAGCTCGCTTTCGAATCTCAAGCTTGAGGTGTCCGACGTGCCAAGCGGGTTCACCATTAAGGTTGACCCGAGCCTCGTGTCGTTGCTTAAGCCTCAGGAAAACGTTGTTTTCTCACTGACCGTTACTAGCGATGCTGACATAAGTGCGGGCGACTACTACGCTACTTTAAGCCTTAAGGCAGATCAGAGTCAGGCAGCTACCCGTAGCCTCCATATCTACGTTAAGCAGAGAGGGGAAGTTGTGCTAATAGGAGCGTTGATCGTGGTTATTATGGTTGGGGCAATGCTACTGATCTACCGTAGGTATGGGAGGAGGTGAAAAACCATGAGTCTAGCTGTAGAGACTGAGAAACTGGTTAAGATTTACGGTAACGGAAAGACTATGTTGAAGGCTCTTAATGGCATCAATATGAAGGTGCCTAAGGCAAGCGTCTTCGGGCTCTTCGGTCCCAATGGCTCTGGGAAGACGACTCTAATCTCAATCCTAGTCGGATTATTGTTGCCGACGAGCGGAAGCGCTAGGGTGCTGGGCTTCGACGCTGCTAGAGACTCCGTGGAAATAAGGAGGAGGGTCGGCCTGCTTCCAGAGGGCTTCGGCTTCTACGACCATATGACTGCTCTTGAAAACTTGGTTTTCCTCGCAACTCTCGACGGTGTTCCCCCTGACCAGAGGGAGAAAAGAGCGTTAGAGGTGCTTGAAACGGTCGGTTTAAAAGATAGGGCTAACGCTAAGGTTTCAACTTTCTCACGTGGCATGAAGCAGAGGCTGGGAGTAGCTCAAGCCTTGCTGAAGGATCCTGAGCTTTTAATATTCGACGAGCCGACGGTTGGGATAGATCCAGAGGGTGCTGCTGAATTCAGAAATCTAGTTAGAAGGATGAACAGAGAAGGGAAGACAGTCCTACTGTCTACACACCTCTTGTACGAGGTGGGTATGATATGCACGCATGCTGTAATAATACGTGAAGGAAGACTACTTGTGCAGGGAAGCGTGGATGAACTATATCGGTCAGTTAGGGAGGCGAAGGGTTTTCGCTATGAGATTCGCGTTAAACCTGGAAGCGAGATGCCGTTGCAGGAGATAAGATCTATACTTGGCGTGATAGAGATAACACAGAGGGATAATCATGTAACCGTTTTGACCAGGAACGACATAGGAGGTAGCCTCTTCTCACTATTAACGAGAAACCCGTATAAGGATATTGTTGAATCCTTAACACCTGTAGAGCCATCTTGGGAGGAGATATACCGTTTCTATCAGGAGGATGATAAGAAATGATGGAGAACGCTTTTTCAATCGCGCGTAAAGAATTTACCGACGCTGTAACCAGCAAACGGCTCTGGCTGATCGCAGGCATTTTCCTACTTTTTTCAATAGCCAGTACCTATTCAACATCCTTCGGCTTCAGAATGGGTGTTCAGCAAGCAACTAGGCCAATGGTTCAGATAGATTCATCAATAGCTTCAGCAACAGCATACATGGCTCCATTGCTCGGTCTAGCACTGGCCTTTGACGCTGTATCAGGAGAAAGGGAGCGTGGAACCCTTAGAATCCTGCTCTCAAGACCAATATACAGGGAGGATGTGATAAACGGTAAGATACTATCGGCGTTAGCTGTAATAGGTTTAACCATAACCGTATCATCCTTAGCGGCAGTATCCATCTCAATATTGCTGCACAATATTTCGGTGACTGTTGACGACGTATCGAGGATTGGGCTCTTCATAGTTTTCTCAATAGTTTTCTCGTTTGCATACTACGCACTCGCACTCTTCGTCTCAACATTCTCGAGCAAGTCAAGCCATTCACTTGTAATCAGCATAGGCATCTGGATTTTCTTCGCGTTCATATTATCCATAATGAGCAGCTTCATCGCGACAGCTATACTGGGTCCTCCTCCAACTAGAGCCGTTACAGTTTTTAACGTGAGTAGAAGGCAATTCGGAAACTTCACGACCCCAGGGGGTGCTAGCCCACAGGAATTGGAGGAATACTTGAGCTACAGTAGAAAAGTATCTGAAATTTCGAGCGCAATACAGACTTTTTCAATAAACTATCATTATACGCAGATCGCCAACTCGCTTTTCGGCTTCGCTGCCGGGCCTCTCGAATTTGGGCAGGGGGGTGGCACGATAGCCAGCATCCCTACAGTGCTTTCAACACGCTTGATAGACATTATAGTGCTCATTGTTTTTCCAATAGTTTTCCTGGTGGCTTCATACATGGTGTTCACGAGAAGACAGGAAAAATAGTGAGCGTATATCAAAAGTCGTTTTTTCATATTCCATTATTAATGCCCCCGTTCTACCTGTTAAAGGCAACCTATTAGCCACAGGGTCTCCATCATAGGTCTTGACATGTACTTCTCCAGTCGACAGCAAGTAATTCACTATGCGAGCCAAGTCTTCTGTTCTAGGCTCGATATAAAAAGGGTTTACTTCAACAACTCTTCTCGTCATGTCTATGCCACGCAGGTTCCTAACTATATGATCGTTGAAAGTGTAGAGATGGTCCCCAACAGTTACTCCGTAAGAATACTCGATGATTGTTATAACATTGTCACATCTTAAGATCTTGTTGTCAACTCTTAGGTCTTCAAACATTTTCTCCGTTATCTTAACAGGGTAATAGCCGATGTTAACAACCCCGTTTCTTTCATTGAATCCGATGCTCTCCTTTAAAGAGAGCCAGTCGGCATCAGTAGTTATTATCGGGCTTCTTGGAAAAGCCTCATTTATCGGAGCTGTAATAATGTAACGGCGCCCTTTATAGATACTTTTAAAACCTGTTTTTTCAACCAGCCTTACTCCCGTAGTATTCTTTTCCTCAACGAAGAGGTAAACGTGCCTCGTGTTCAAACTGTTTAACGCTGTATTCAATAGTCTTCTACCAACTCCTCTCCCTCTGAAGTCTTTATGGACTAGAAGCCCCCCAATATATCCGCAGTCGTAAATATAGCTTAGAGAATAAATGCAGCCAACTGTTTCACCATTAACCTCTGCCACAAATATTTTGAAGGATTCCAGTTGGCTCAACATTTTCACGAGCGGAATATTGGTTAAATATGTGAACGGGGTGTCCCTATGTTGCTCAAATAGTCTGGCAACCTTCTCCACGTCCCAGCTCTCTTTAACAGTAACATCCAATGTAATGCAGACGTTCAATTAACCGTTTATTAATATTCTTGCTCCAGAACTCCTTTTCTCTTCTTCTGACTCTCGTAGAGTTCCCTAACCCTTTTTAAAGTATCTGCTTCAGACGGAGCCTTGTCGCTCCTTATCCTAGTTATCCTCGCAAACCTCAGTGCGAAGCCAGACTTGTATCTTGGGCTCCTCTGGATTTCGCTGTATGCTGCTTCAACGACTACCTCCGGCTTAACCCAGACAGTATTATCCTCCTCTCTTATCTTGAGCTCTAGCAGCCTTCTAGTCATTCCCTTGAATTCCTCGTCAGTTAGGCCTTTGAAGGTCTTGCCCACTATCTCATAGCCTCCACTTTCCTCATCCAGTGCCGCGAGGAAATAGTCACTTAACCAGCCTGCCCTCCTTCCGTAGCCCCATTGGGCACCGATAATGACTAGGTCAAGGTAATCGGCTGTCTTCAGTTTAAGCCACAGCCTCCCCCTGGTGCCTGGGACGTAAGGACTGTTGAGAGCCTTGGCGACAACTCCTTCATGACCCTCCTCTAAAGCTTTCTTAACGAACTCCTCAGCCTCGTTGATGCTTGACGTTACTATCCTCGGAGCAAGGTTCACATTTCTCCCAATTTGTTCAAGCATGCCCCATCTCTGCGAGTAGGGCTCATCTATCAGCTGCCTACCGTTCAAGTAGATCACGTCGAAAAGATACAGTTTAAGAGGTATTCTCTTCATCTCTTCTTCAATATTCTTAACCTTAGTGAACCTTCTCATCAAATCCTGAAAAGGCAGTGGTCTACCGTTTAAACCGACAGCTATAACCTCTCCGTCAAGTATCGCCTCCTCAGCGTTAACCCTGTTTATAGCCTCATCAACTATTTCAGGTATGCTGACAGTAACGTCTATCAAACGCCTGCTGAAAATCCTAACCGCGCCGTTCTTCTTATGAATCTGTACGCGAGCCCCGTCGAACTTGTATTCGAAAGCAACATTCTTATGATACTTGAAGACCTCTTTCACGCTGTAGACCATCTGTGCAAGCATGGGTTTTACTGGACTAAAGAGGGTTAGGCCTATCCTTCTCAAGCCTTCTTCGCCAGAGGTTAAAGCCGCCTCAGCGACCTTTCCCAGGTTGCCCGAGAACATGAGAGCTCTCCTTACGAGGTCCAGACTAGTTCCTGAGGCTCTCGCAATAGCCTCGAGCATAACTCCCTCTCCAACTCCATGCTGCATTTCTCCAAAAATATTCTTAACAATATATTTAGCTTCTAGCTCAGAGGCTCTCTCAAGCATGGATCTTAATACGAGCTCCTTGTTCTCCCTCGACCTTGAGCCGGTGGCACTTGCAATCTTTTCAAAATATTCTGCAACGTTCAGGATTGTCAGAGGCTTCTTAAAAAGGGGGGTCTGAAAGGGGGTTTCGATGATCTTGCTTATCGTAGCGTATCCTATTTCAAGGGTCTTGGAAGAGGCTTCTGGGAATGTTTCTCCAACTATCAGCAGAACAGCCGGACATATTTCCTCTTTTCTCAAACCCTTCAGAAACTCTCCTATCATCCTAACCTTCTCCAGCCTACTGCTCGTCTCGGAAAGCTTCTCGCAAAGCTTAGCGAGTTCGACGAATAATGTTTCCCCGCTTTCCTTCATTTCCTCCTCGATTTCCGTCTTAAAAATATTCGTCAGACTGATAAACCTATTCGTTTTTAAACGAGATTCTTAGCCCGAGTGCCTTGTGATATTCTCTCAGCGACCCTCCATTCAACAGGGTTTTCAGGGAAGAAGCCAGTTTAAAAGCCATGCTTCTCTCCCAGTCCACCCCGTATTTGCCCCTTAGTTTTATCACGGCCCGCCTAAGAGCCTCCGCATTATTCCAGTTTTTCTCAAGTAGGTTAAAGACTTCGACGACATCCTTGGGAATATCCAACATTCCGGCTTCTTCACTGTAGTTGTCGAGCAGAAGCGTTAAGTATTCACCTACAGTAACATGGTTTCCCTTCCAATAGAGCTTTGCAGCGGCACCTCTTCGCGCAGCCTCAGCTCTTGTTTCAAGATACGTTTCATGCGTCAAGTTGTTGCAAGGTTCTCTACCATTTCTCCAAGCTGAAGCCAAGATCCTGAGTATAGTCATGACGGTGCAAACATAGGGTGGAATATTGCTGTCGCAAACTCTGAGTTCAAGCGTTGAAGGTTTATGTTTATTCTCAGGGTTAAAATTCAGCTCCCTGTAATGATTCTGGTTTAAACCCCCTTTAGTAACAGGGATACAGTATTTACCGCCGCCGCGCAACAGCCTGTTAGACGAGTATGGCGTTATTCTCCTTCTCCAGACAGGCGAGTTGGCGGAAACCGCTATGATGAAAGGAATATGGTCGTGAATGTAGCTTGCAAGGCTTCCAGCTTCCTCCCTGCTTAAGCCCTTATCCTTAAAGCCCAAGTGGAAATGGGTGCCTGCAAACCTATCGTTCCATCCCCCTACTGGCAGTGGAAGAGCGTTGTCAACGATGGGTGAATCAACATAATTCTTGAATCCGCTGCTTATGGCTTGTAGGGCCTCTCTCACGCTTCCAAAGGGCCTAGAAACATATTCTGTGCCTATGCTCTTGTCAATGGTGAACCTCTCCCCTGCTTTTGAAGGCTTTACGTCTGGAATGATAATGCGTCTTGATATTTTTCCCTCTCTACTTAAAATAGTATAGCATTCTATTTCAACACCTATTGTAATGGGCTCTTTCTCCTCAACTAACACGTAGGATATGCTCTTCGTTTCCAGTAGGATTGGAAAATGGCAAAATATAAATTTTATCCTATAATTAAATCTATTTTACTGTTTAAAAAGAGACTCTTCTTTCTTCTGATCAATAATTTAAAAGGCTTTTTCTTTTTAAAGGGAATACAGATTCTTATGGCCGTCATTCTCCCATAAAAACGATGTTCACATTTTCTCGCCTTTATTGACGATAATGCTTCTGGAAACACTTGTAGAAAATCAAACAGTCAGAGGATTCTTTAAAGAATAAAAGTTGTTTATGAAACAGGCTGAGAATTAAGCCTAATTGACGATGACTACATCGAGATGGGTTGTTTTTAGAAAACGTTTTTACCATAGAACAGTTAATTTGTAAAATGCTCGACATCAGAATATTTGTTTTTAAAGCAACACTGCACCCTGTTTTCAAGCAACGCTAAATCTGAGAGATCATAAGGTTTAACAAGATTTTCGGATAAGTAGCTTAAAATCAGGCTTTTTTCCGAAACCATAGGTTGAAACGTTTAAAAGATTCGTAGTGAGTCAGAAATTTTGGGGAAAAACTGCTGTTATGGGCCAACAACCCTTTTTTTATCGTCTACGCTGTTTTACTCTTAGGAATCGCGCCTCGGTTTCTCTAAGCTTTTTAACCAGCGGCTTCAGAGAACACCATTATTCACTGTTAATAAGAGGGAACACCCGTAAGCAAGTTTGACAGTTTATTTTTTTATATTATCTTGTGATAAAAAGCCTTTAAGGGTGCTACGGTTAGGAATTTTCATAAGTCTAAAAAATGTTTAATGGGTTATACCTATTTTAGTGTAGAGTCCCCTCGGGCTCTTCGCCTCCACCACTAGGTTCACAAAGTCAGCCCGGTTGACAAGCTCAGGAGGCACGTACCTGCCTGTTAAAACAACGTCTGTTTCCTCAGGGACTTCGTCTAACAGCTTCAAAACATCTTCGACGGAAACTAGGCCTATAAAAGCGGCTAGGCCGATCTCGTCTAACACTAGGAGAGCCGGCTTCTCCCCGAGTTTTTCTCTAGCTAGGTTAATGCCTTTTCTCGCCATCTCCATATCCTCCTCAGACGGGTTTTTAAGGTCCACCCAACCCTCTCTCCCAGCCAGATGTATCTCATACTCGGGCTGTAAACGTCCAGCTATCAAGTATTCTCCAGTATTCCTCCACCCTTTCATAAACTGTATTATCACGACTTTCAAACCGTGGCCGACTGCCCTGACGGCTAAACCTATCGCGTTAGTCGTCTTTCCCGCCCCTGTTCCAGTATAGAGAAATACTTTACCCAAAGTCATGCCCCCTCTATGAAACAGGGCATATGCTCCATCCGCAGTCTATGCAGGTTAGGCATCCGCCCTCCTTGATGAGCCTTTTACTGCCGCAGCTTGGGCATTCAGCATTAGCACCATTCTTGTTAAGGATTAGAACGGGTTTCTCTGAGGCGGGCGTTGTTTTAGAAGTGCTTTCAGATTCTTCTCTGAAATCCTTTATCTCAACCCCTTGGGATCTCGCGATTTCAATAGTCGAGTTGCTAACGATCCTAGCATACTTTCCGAGCTTCGAGGAAGGCGTAACCAAGACTTGATACGGAAGAGAACCGTCACGGTAAATAGTAATCCCCTTGACTCTCATTGCACGTGCCAGAGTAAAAGCTTTCTGAACATCTTCTACAGTAACCCAGTTCGGCATGTTTATGGTTTTGCTGACTGCAGCGCAAAACCATTTCGTGAACTCTGCTTGAGCCCTCACGTGATCCCACCAGGGTATATCGTAAGCAGTTAGGAACACGCGACTCATCTCCTTGGGAAATTCGAGGCCCACGAGCGACCCGCCGTTGTCTGAAATCAGCTTAAGCGTCTTCTCATCGTAAAGCCCGTTTTCCCTTAGCGCTTTCTCAAACTCAACATCCACGTAATAGAAGGTTCCTAAGCTAACCCTCTTCTCATATATTAAGGCGAACTGAGGCTCAATCCCGGAGGACACGTCAACCAGCATGGAAATAGAGCCGGTTGGAGCTATAGTGGTCACCTCCGCGTTCCTAACTCCAAACCTCATTATCTCCTGCTGAAGGTCGCTCCAGGGAAGAGTCTGCCAATCCTTATGGTAGAAGCCTTCAACCGGCATCTCGCCGTCAGGGTAGGATGAGTCAGCATACAGCGGGAAGGCGCCGCGCTCCTTGGAAAGCCTGCAGGATTCTTTCATAGCGAAGAAAGTCAGATGCTCCGCTATCCTACTCATCATCCTAAAGCTCTCCTCGCTATTGTAAGGTATTCTCAGGGCGAAGAGTAAGTCAGCTAGGCCCATGACGCCTAGGCCAACCTTCCTAGTAAGCTTGGTCGCACGCTCTATCTCGCTTAAAGGAAACTTATTCACATCTATCACGTTGTCCAGAAACCTGAGGGCGATCCCGATTACTCCGCTAAACTCCTCCCAGTCGAAGACAGCTCCATCCCTATTTCTCTTCACAAACGCGTACAGGTTTATCGAACCCAGGTTGCATGACTCATAGGGATAAAGGGGTTCCTCTCCGCAGGGGTTCGTGGACTTTATTGGACCCTTATGCTTACTCAATATGTTTCTTCTATTGATGTTTTCCAAGAAGAGAACGCCTGGGTCACCTGTCCTCCAAGCCATCTCCACAATCTTCCAGAAAACGTCTTTGGCGCGAATGGTCTTCCAAACCTTTCCATCCCTCGGATTTATAAGCGGATACGGCGCGTCTTTCTCAAAGCATTCCCAGAAATCATCCTTTATAAGGACGGATATGTTGAAGTTTTCAAGCCTCCCCCGTTCAGACTTGGCTGTTATAAACGTCTCTATATCCGGATGGTTAACCTCAAGAATCCCCATGTTCGCCCCCCTTCTCTTACCCCCCTGTTTAACCACATCTGTAACAGTGTCTATTATCCTCATGAATGAAACAGGGCCGCTTGCCACCCCCGAAGTGCTGGAGACAATATCCCCGGCAGGCCTCAGCTTAGAATAGTTTATCCCAATGCCTCCGCCGGATTTGAAGATGATCGCCGCCTGGGTTGCAGCATTCATAATAGACTCAATATTATCCTCAACATCCAACACGAAGCAGGCTGAGAGCTGGCCTAGCCTCGTGCCAGCGTTAAACAGGGTCGGCGAATTCGGCATGAATTTCTTAGAAACCATAAGATCATAATAGGCTTTGAAATTCTCATAATGGTTTTCAAACTCGCCTGAAAGAAGCATTCCGAGAAAACCGCTACAGGAAACCTTCATCCTGCCTTGAGAATTAAGCTCATCGTAAAGAGCCTTCATTCGTTCCAAATGATGCTCGTTCCAAGTGACGGCATACCCGTTGTCGCTTTTCCCTAGGCCAAGCTTATTAGCATATTGGCTGGTGTTAAACTCTTCTCTTGGAAACGCCGGCAGACCCCCCTCCTTGGAGAAAATCCTCGGGTCGTGAAGAATATCCGGTATTACAACAGTTAAAGCAACTCTTTGAAACAACTGTTTAGGAGACTCTACGAGCTTCCCATTCTCATCCTTAAGAAGGTAACGGTTCACAAGCAGCCTGATCGCGTTAACAGAAAACTCCTTGTCCACCTCGTCCACAAAGCTTTTCTGCAGAAGAGCCTTCTTCTCCTCCCTTATCTTCTCCCTCTCCTTCCTGTAAAGAATATAGGCTTTAGCAACATCGTAAAGATCAAACTTCATAAGGGCGAACTCCACCACGTCCTGAATATCCTCGACATGCGGAGTCTCGCCGCTCTCATACTTCCCGTTTAACACGTTTAACACGTAGTTAACAACCCTCTCCAAAGCCTTCTCATCATACTGTTTCACGCTCACCATGGCCTTCGCAATAGCATTCCTAATCCTATCCGGGTCAAAATCAACGACCCTACCATCCCTCTTAACAACCTTCCTTTTTTCCATGCAAAGCCTAAACACAGCTATGAGTATTAAAACATTAAACGATTTTCTTTCTGCTTAATCAATGGGAGAACCATAGTAAAACAAGGCTAACACCCTTC
>FMJZ01034694.1_pt1 | contig 11457 bp, 10 predicted proteins | sample 1987881 | NCBI WGS metagenome assembly FMJZ01 (sample SAMEA4378227, study PRJEB15110) | soil metagenome | biome: soil; feature: Field; material: Soil | place: India | collected 2015-03-11 | depth 0 m | reverse complement strand
ACCTCTTCAAAGCCCTTCTTGGCTGCTTTAATATCTGAGTCTGTTGGCCTTCCCCCTTTTAGAAATCCCGTTCCATACTGTTTAACCATAATCAGGTCCTTAAATCTTTCAAGTGCCCTGTGTTCGCTACTTTTCCTTTTCTTAATAAACTGAGCTATGAATACCTTTAGCCCCGCGCCTGCTGCCCTTAATGCAAGACCAAGGGCTGCTGTAGTTTTTCCTTTGCTATTGCCAGTATAAACCTGTACATAGCCTCTTCTCATGCCTTTAACCCATCACGAATTATGGTTTTTATAATCTCCCTTCTTGCTTCACCAATTGTTAGAGGGATCCTCTCAAAGGGCATTTTATCTTCATGCTTTAATTTATAAATCAGTTCTGCAATCTGGGGTAGCCTTAATTTAACATCTGACATGTCCTCAGGTGCTGTAAAGACATCCTCTGGAGTGCCTCCCCTAAGGATACGACCCTTACTCAAAATATAAAGCCTATCAAGAAACAATGGTACAAGGTCAACACTGTGTGTAGCCATAACAATGGTTACTCCCTTTTCCTTGTTTAATTTTAAAAGAAGGTTCATCATTTTATACTCCCCCATTGGGTCTAATCCTGCAGTTGGCTCATCAAGAAGTAAGATCTCATGGCCCATTGCAAGGAGACCTGCTATACAGACCCTTTTTTTCTGTCCGTAACTCAGGCACTGAATTGATTTTTTTTCATATAAGTCCATCTCCACATCTCTTAAGGCTTTTTTTACCCTCCTTTCAACCTCATCATTAGGAAATCCCATATTTATAGGCCCAAAGGCTACATCCTCAAAAACATTTGAGGCGAAAAGCTGGTCATCGGGATTCTGAAAGACAAGCCCTACCTTTCTATAAATATCCCTTGGGGTAAGTTTTCTTATATCAACGCCATCAAGATAGATGATGCCTTCAAAATCCTTCATAAGGCCATCCATTATCTTAAGAAGGGTTGTTTTTCCTGAGCCGTTTGAACCGAGAATGCCTATGAATTCACCTTTATGAACATTAATGTTTATGCCAGATAGTGCTAAAGAGCCATCAGGGTATTTAAAGGAATTAATATTCACTGATAGCCGTATCTGATTGTTTTTTATATCTTCCATATAATTCCCATTGCTGTAATAATTATGGCTGAGACAAGAATCTCTGACTTATTGAAAGGCCTATGTTTGAATATTGGGATATTGCCGTTATATCCCCTCTGTATCATTGATTGGGTGGTTGCCTGGCTTTGATCAAAGGCCTTAATGATCATTGAGCCTGTGAGAATGCCGAAAGACTTAAGTCCGTACCTAACACTTGAGTATCCGAGCCTGTTTTTCTGGGCATTGTATATGACCAGGGCATCTTCAATTAAAACAAATATATACCTGTATGCAAATAATAAGATCTCTATAAAACCTTTTGGAATCCTAAACCATGAAAGGGCTGCAATAATATCTGTGAATGAAGTAGAAAATCCAAGCAGGGCAACAATAGAAACAGCGCCTAAAATCCTGCTACTTATCATTAGACCTTCCTTAAGACCATCTTTTTGTCCTGTTAAATGAATGCCAAAAAGCTCTATGGAAAGGATGGTATCATGACCTGAAAAAAGGAATTTGATAAGTATCAAAACAAGGGAAATAAAAAGAGGGGCAGAAAACCTGATAAAAAATGTCTTTAACGGAATTTTTATCCCTATGCAAAGAACAAGGCTTATGCATAATATAAACAAAGGGAATACAAGTCCTTTAGAACTTAATACCATAACTATGATAAGAAGGCTCATTCCAAGCTTTACCCTTGCATCAACCTGTGAGATAAAGGGATTTTTTTTGAGATATTCGTTGAAGATCTCCATTTATTTAAATATTTTACATGAGTTGTCTTATTTTTTCTTCTGCCATATATTATTTTTGATCATCTTTGCCAAGTATGGGTTTATTATGTTAATATTTATCTAATGCTGTAAAGGCTTTCAGAGATCACATCGGCTGCTCACCTGATTATGTACCAGCCAAGATTTATTGTGCCTTGAAAGATAAAAACTTATATATTGAGAGGGTTTATGAGAAGAGAGGATTTAAGGAACATTGCTATTATTGCCCATGTTGACCATGGGAAAACAACCCTTGTTGATGGAATGCTAAGACAGGCAGGCATATTTCGTGCTAATCAGCAAATCCAAGAGAGGGTGATGGATAATATTGATCTTGAGAGGGAACGTGGTATAACGATTATGGCAAAAAATACGGCTGTGAGTTATAAGGGAGTAAAAATAAATATTGTTGATACCCCTGGTCACGCTGACTTTGGGGGAGAGGTTGAAAGAACACTTAAGATGGTTGATGGCGTTCTTTTGCTCGTTGATGCATCTGAGGGTCCATTGCCACAGACAAGATTTGTATTAAAAAAAGCCCTTGAGTTAAAACTACCCCCTATACTTGTAATAAATAAAATAGATAGACCAGATGCAAGGATTCAATCTGTATTAAATGAGGTCTATGATTTATTTATTGACCTTGATGCAAGTGAAGAACAATTAGATTTTCCCATTGTTTATACAAATGCAAAAAGGGGCATTGCTAAGCTTTCTTTAGATGAGGATTCAGAAGATCTGAAGCCCCTATTTGACCTTATTATAAAAACCATTCAGCCTCCTCTTGATAATAGAAATGGAGTATTACAACTTCTTGTAACAAACATAGACTACAATGAATATGTTGGTAGGCTTGCTATTGGTCGTATATTCTCTGGAAAAATAAAGATCGGGGATCAAGTTGCAATGATAAACAGCAGTGGCAATACAGTAAGGACAAAGATAACTTCTATTTACACCTTTCAGGGACTGGATAGGATAGAGGTGAGTGAGGCATTTGCTGGAGATATTGTTGCGCTTGCAGGAATAGAGGGCATAAATATTGGAGATACAATTACAGATATAGAAAGGCCAACACCTCTACCAAGGATCAAGATTGATGAACCAACAATATCTATGGTCTTTTCTGTTAACACATCACCTTTTGCAGGAAGAGAAGGCAAATATGTTACATCAAGAAATATAAGGGAGAGACTGGAAAAGGAACTCCTTTATAATGTATCTATTAGGGTTGATTTTGACAGTGGTGATTCTTTTAGGGTTATGGGGAGAGGGGAGTTACAGCTCGCTATCCTCATAGAGATGATGAGAAGAGAGGGCTATGAGCTTTCTGTTTCAATGCCAGAAACAATAACAAAGGAAATAAACGGAATACTTCATGAACCTATGGAACTCCTTGTAATAGATATACCTGATGAGTTTGTTGGTGTAGTTACCCAACAGGTCGGGATTAGAAAAGGTAAAATGGTTAAGATGCAAAACAATGGACACGGAAGGGTAAGGCTTGAATATAGAATACCTTCAAGGGGATTGATCGGATTTAGGTCACAATTCCTGACTGATACAAGAGGCACAGGGCTTTTAAATCATCTTTTTGATGGTTATGAACCATGGCATGGCCTGATCTCAAAGAGACAGACAGGAGCGCTTGTTGCTGATAGGCCAGGAATATCTACAACATACGCTCTCTTTCATTTACAGCCAAGGGGCACTCTTTTTATCAGAGAAGGAACCCCTGTATATGAAGGAATGATAGTTGGTGAAAACTCAAGGAACAATGACCTTGATGTAAATGTAACAAAGGAAAAAAAGCTGACAAATATTAGGGCATCAAGTGCTGATGATACTATACAATTAATTCCGCCAAGGATATTAAACCTTGAACAGGCAATAGAGTTTATAAAAGAGGACGAACTTGTTGAGGTAACCCCTAAATCTATAAGATTAAGGAAAAAGGTTTTGGAAGCAAACAAAAGGCCAAAGGTTAAGGATTAGATTATCTATTTACATGAACTGCATGAGCTTGAACTACATGAAGAACATCCAGAGGATGTCTGTTTCTCAACGCCTCTCATCCCAAATATTGAAAATCTCTTTTTGACATCCTCAGAATTGCATTTTACGCAAAAGACAGGTTGGTTACCAAAGACAAGCCTTTCAAATTCCTCACCACAGTTGTTGCATTTATATTCATAGATTGGCATAATTTCTATCCCTTTCAACAAAAGGTATCCTATTAATACTTTTGAACCTAATCATTTGTTTATTATACCATATCATTTTTAAAAATAACCCCTCTGTTTAAGTAAATTCTTTTTGTATGGTAAAATGAGACATGATAGCTATTGTTGATTACGGCATGGGAAATATTAGGAGTGTTGAAAAGGGCTTTATTAAGGTTGGTGCAGATGTAAGAGTAACCTCAGACCCGAAGGTTATTTCTGACTCCAAAGGGGTAGTGCTTCCTGGGGTTGGTGCATTTAAAGACTGCATGAAAAACCTCGATGACCTCAACCTTTTAAATTCTATAGTGAAGGAGATAAATAAAGGCAAGCCCTATCTTGGCATCTGCCTTGGCTTACAGATATTGTTCAGTGAATCAGAGGAGTTTGGCATTTGCAAGGGATTGGATATATTGAAGGGAAGGGTAGTTAAATTCAGATTTCAGAAAACAGAACAGGGCGATATATCTTCTGACTTAAAGATCCCCCATATGGGTTGGAATACAGTTAGGTTATTAAAAAAGCCTCCTATATTCAATGAAATTTCAGATAATTCATTCTTTTATTTTGTCCATTCCTATTATGTAATTCCTGATGATAATGAAATTATTGCAGGTACAACTGACTATGGCATTGAGTTTGTTTCAATGATCTGGAAGGAGAATATCTTTGCAACACAATTTCACCCTGAAAAAAGCCAGGAACTTGGACTAAAAATTCTGAAGGGATTTAAAGAGTTTGTTTATACATCCTGATTAACTTTTGAACCATTTGATATAAACTATAACCCCATGAAAGGCATAATACTCGGCACAGCAGGACATATAGACCATGGAAAGAGTTCCCTCGTAAAGGCATTAACAGGTATTGACCCTGATCGATTAAAGGAAGAGAAAGAGAGGGGAATAACGATAGACCTCGGTTTTGCAAGTCTTTCCTATCCTGATGGTCTTATAGTCGGAATTGTTGATGTCCCTGGCCACGAGAGATTGATAAAAAATATGCTTGCAGGCGCAGGCGGTATAGATGTTGTCTTGATGGTTATAGCGGCTGATGAGGGAATTATGCCTCAAACAAGGGAGCACCTTGCTATATGCGAGCTTTTAAAAATAAAGAAAGGTATTATTGCACTTACAAAGGCAGACCTTGTTGATGAGGAGTGGCTAAGTCTTATAAGGGATGATGTAAGGGAGACTGTAAAAGGTACATTCCTTGAGGATGCAGAGATAATTCCTGTTTCATCTAAGACAGGTTTTAATATTGATATATTAAAGGAAAGGATTAGGGAATTAGCTCTTAATGTAGAACCAAGATTAATAAACGGATTATTTAGGATGCCAATTGATAGGGTCTTTACTTTAAAAGGATTTGGCACAGTCGTTACTGGTACAGCAATATCAGGCACAATATCTCTGGATGAAAATGTGGAGATACTGCCTTCAAGGATTAAGAGCAAAGTGAGAGGTTTGCAAAGCCATGGCAAAGCTGTAGAGAAGGCCTTTGCAGGACAGAGGATAGGTATCAACCTTCAAGGAGTTGAAAAGGATTTGTTAAAAAGGGGAGATGTGGTTGTTAAATCTGAAAGATTTATCCCTACAAAGGTTGTAGATGCAAGACTACAGATGCTTAAAGAATCCCCAATACTTAAAAGTAGAAGCCTTGTACATTTTTATACCTATACATCTGAAACAGTAGCAAGGATAATCATATATGATAGGGATGAGATAAGCGGAGGTGAGTCATGCTACTGTCAGTTTAGATTACAGGACCCTGTTGTAGTACTTTCTGGAGATAGATATATTATAAGGAGGTTTTCACCTTTACAGACGATTGGTGGTGGCCAAATACTTGACCCAAATCCAGAAAAAAGAAGGAAAACAGAAGGAATAGAAGACCTAATAAAAATAGAGATGGGAAGTCTTCATGATAAGATAGAGATGTTCATAAAAAAAGCAGGCTTAAAGGGCAAGGAGTTCTTTAATTTAGAAGGATTAATAAAGGAAAATATACCTGATATAAGGGAAGCTGTGGAGGATTTAGTAAATAAGGGGATATTAATTAGGTGTCGTGATACCCTATACCATAGGGATATATTTAATTCCTTTAGAGAGGAACTTATATCAATCCTTAATAAATTCCATAAGGATTACCCAATGAAGCCTGGCATATCAAAAGAGGATTTAAAGGCAACATTAAAGATAGAGCCTGAAAGGTCTGAAGGGATTTTTGATCTGATCAATTTGATTGGAGATATTAGGGTTGAAAGAAACATAGTAAAACTTAAGGATTTTAAGCAATCATCTGTAAGTGAAGATATTAAAGAAAAGTTAGTGGCTATCCTTGAAAAAAATGGATTTCAACCACCCTTTAAGGAGGAATTTACAAAGGAATTATCCCTTAATGAAAGAGAGATGGGTGATATCTTAAAGGTGCTTACAAATGAGGGTCTCATCGTCAGGATTAATGATTCATTATATATAACTAAGGGATTATTTGATAAGATGATCGGTTTACTAAGAAATTTTTACTCAAAAAAATCAGAGATGACAGTGGCCGAATTTAGAGATATATTAGCTACAACACGAAAATATGCCCTTCCATTTCTTGAATATCTTGATTCAAATAGGATAACCCATAGAGTTGGGGATATTAGAAAATTCATGTTAAAATAAAAAAATGAAGAAGAGATTCCCAATTATCATAATGTCTGTACTTTTGACCGGTTTTTTATTAGGAGGGCTTACCTATTATCTCTTAAGCAAAACCGTTTCCCCTGATTATGTGCCCTTTCCTCCCCGCGTGCCTGGCTATCTAGAAGAGACAGGCCGAGCATTCTCAGAGATTGTCAAGGCTGTATCCCCTGCTGTTGTAAATATATCAAGTACTAAGACCTTTAGAAGACAGCCTACCCCTTTTGATGAATTCTTTGACTTCTTTTATCCCTTTCCAAATGACAGGGCAAGAAGGTGGAAGGAGCAGAGTTTGGGATCAGGTGTAATTGTCTCATCAGATGGTTATATTGTGACTAATAATCATGTAGTAGAAAAGGCAGATGAGATAAAGGTAACATTGTTTGATAAAAGGACATTCAAGGCAAAACTTATTGGGTCAGATCCCAAGACAGATATAGCAGTTATAAAGATCGACGGAGGTAAATTATCCACAATACCATGGGGTGATTCTGATAGGCTTCAGGTAGGTGAATTTGTCCTTGCAGTTGGAAACCCCTTTGGATTGAGCCATACAGTTACTATGGGGATAATAAGCGCTGTTGGAAGGGCTGATGTGGGAATTGCAGAATACGAGGATTTTATCCAGACAGATGCTGCTATTAATCCTGGCAATTCAGGTGGTCCATTAGTAAATATAAATGGAGAGTTGATTGGCATTAATACAGCTATTTTTTCAAAGACAGGGGGGTATCAGGGAATTGGTTTTGCTGTGCCTTCTAATATGGTGAGACGCGTTATGGATCAATTAATAAAGGAAGGAAAGGTCACAAGGGGATGGCTTGGGGTTGTTATTCAGGAACTAACCCCAGAGATGGCTCAAAAATTTGGTTTAAGATCAACTGAGGGAGTTCTTGTTAGTGATGTTACAAAGGGAAGTCCTGCCCATAAGGCAGGTATAGTAAGAGGAGATGTAATAATTGAATTTAATAATAAAAAGGTGGTTGATGTAGCCCAATTAAGAAATATGGTGGCACAGACAAAGGCAGGTTCTGTTGTGAGTATTAAACTATTAAGGGGAAATAAAGAAATAACCCTTAATGTTACTGTAATGGAATTGCCTGCAGATGTTGGGGAGACTGTACCAAGTTCTTTAGATGATATAAATATACCTGAAAATGCCCTTTCAGGTATCACTGTTGCGGACTTAACGCCCTTGATAGCAAGACAACTTGGAGTAGGAAGTGAGGAAAAAGGGGTAGTTGTTGTTAAGATTGAGCATGGTTCTCCGGCTGATGAGGCAGGGATTAGAAAGGGAGATATCATTCAGGAGATTGACAGGCAAGAGATAAGGAACTTAAATGATTTCAATAAAATTATTTCAAGATTAGGTGTTAAGGATACGGTTTTGCTTTTTATTAATCGGGGCGGCAGGAAATTTTATGTAACAGTGCAGGCTGGTTAAAATAAGGGGGATAGGAAACTGAAAAACCTAATAAAAGGCCTTTTAGTCGTAGCTATCTTTGGTCTCGTTGGATTTTTATATGGCTTACAATATGGTTATATTACTTTTGGAATCATAATTGGTATTTTTTTTGGATTTCTTACTATTTTCTTAGAGACAAGATTAAGGAATATAGCCTTTGGAACTGTATTCGGAGGGCTTTTAGGATTAGGAATAGGACTAATCTTTGCAAACCTCCTTCTTATACCCTTTAAGTATATTATCCCTTCTGAGACTTTAAGGCCTATCATGTTTCTTATTAGCGCTGCTTTTGGTTTCAGTGGTTTTTTAGTAGGGGTAAAGAGGGGAGAGAATCTAACAATACCAGCTATAATGCGTTTATTTAAGGGTCAAGAAATTGAGCAGGATATAAAGATATTAGACACAAGTGTAATAATTGATGGACGGATTGCTGATATTATTGAGGCAGGTTTTGTGGAAGGGACATTTATCATCCCCCAATTTATACTTCAGGAACTCCAATATATAGCAGACTCACCTGATCCTATAAGAAGGACAAAGGGAAGACGGGGACTTGATGTCCTTCACAGAATCCAGAAGATGTCAGGGATAAAGGTTAGGATTGTGGAAGAGGACTTTCCCAAGATAAAAGAGGTGGATGCAAAGCTTATAGCCCTTGGACGGCTTATGAATGCAAAGATTATCACAAATGACATTAACCTCAGTAAGGTAGCACAATTACAGGGCATAGCAGTATTGAATATAAATGAGCTCGCTAATGTCCTTAAGCCAGTAGTAATGCCAGGAGAGACATTAAACCTCTTTGTTGTAAAAGAAGGAAAAGAGCATAATCAAGGTGTTGCATATCTTGATGATGGTACTATGGTAGTAATAGAAAATGGGAGAAAACTCATTGGAAAGAATGTAGAGGTTACAGTAACGAGTGTTCTACAAACAACTGCAGGCAGGATGATATTTGCTAAGCAAAAGGAAGAGGAATAATCCTTGAGGGAAGGTAGGATTGTTGCGATAGTCCCTGCAGCAGGGGTTGGAAAGAGATTTGGCGAGGAAAAAAACAAGCCCTTTTGCCATTTTCTGGGAAAACCATTGATTATATGGACGCTTGAGGCATTGCATGAAGTCGAGGAGATTTCAGAAATAATACCTGTATTAAAGCAAGATTATTTAGAGCATGGTAGCGATTTAATAGAGAAATACAGTATTAAGAAGGTCAAGCGCATTGTACCCGGCGGAAAAGAGAGGCAGGACTCAATTCATAATGCCCTCAACATACTTAATGACAGTCCATCGGTTATCCTTATACATGATGGTGCGAGGCCTCTTGTGCAAGGTGATTTGATTAAAAGGGCGATTTACGAATTAAAGGATTTTGATGGTGTTATAACAGGGCTTCCAGTAATGGATACAATAAAGGAAGTCAGGGGACAGATAACAGAAGGCAGAAGCGATATTGTGGTAGAAAAAACACTGAATCGTAGTCAAATCTGGGCAGTACAAACACCTCAGGTTTTTTATTTTAACAAGATCATGGAGGCATATGAAAAGGCTATGTCTGAGGGTTTTTATGCCACCGACGATTCTGCACTTATAGAGAGATACGGAGGCATAGTTAAAATAATTATGGGATCATACAGAAATATAAAAATAACGACACCTGAGGATTTATTGATTGCTGAGGCAATGGTAAAAGGAGGTTAAGGTTTAGGATCAGACTTTTATGCGTATAGGCATAGGCTATGATTCACACAGACTTGTTGTAGGCAGAAGACTGATCATCGGGGGTGTTGATATACCCTTTGAAAAGGGTTTGCTTGGTCATTCTGATGGAGATGTGCTATGTCATGCTATTATCGATGCAATTATCGGCGCTATGGGGCTTGGAGATATAGGAAGACACTTCCCTGATACAGATGAAAAATACAAAGATGCCTCAAGCATAGTGCTTCTGAAGCATATTGTTGATCTTGCAGGTTCAAAGGGTTTTGAAATCCTATGGATTGATTCAGTTTTAATTGCAGAAAGACCTAGATTCTCTCCATACATAGATTCAATGAAAGAATGTATTTCAAAAGCTGGAATTCCTGCTACAATAGTTAACATAAAGGCAAAGACAAATGAAGGTATTGGGTTTATAGGCAGGGGAGAGGGAATTGTAGCACAGGCAATATGTCTGCTGAAATAGTAAGGGCTGTCAAGCTCATTATTTTTGACCTTGACGGTACACTGGTAGATTCAAGCATAGATATAACAAATGCAATAAATTATGCTATAGAGCCTTACGGCATTAAACCAATCACTGTTCAGGAAACCATAAGCCTTGTTGGAGAAGGGATTTCAAGTCTTATGGAGAAAATAGTATCCAGAAGCCAGAAATCAGAAGATAGAAGACAGACAGAAAATATAAACAGGGACATTCTGGTTGAGAGATTCCTTGAATACTACTCAGCACATCTCATTGATAATACCCCTGTTTATCCTGGTGTAAGAGAAACCCTTGAAAAACTGAAGGATTATAAAAAGGCAGTGATATCCAATAAAAGGGAGGCATTATCTATTAAGATACTGAATGACCTGGGGCTCTTGAAATACCTTGATTTGGTTGTAGGCAGCGATACAACATCAGGGAAGAAACCTTCACCAATCCCTATCTTTTATGTACTTTCAAAGCTTAATATTAAGCCAGAAGATACTGTTATTGTTGGAGATAGCAATTTTGACATAGAAGCAGGCAAGGCAGCAGGTATTAAGACCATTGCCGTTACATATGGCTACAGGCCTTTAGAGTTATTGAGAGATGCTGATTTTGTGATAGATAAAATGGAGGAATTGATTAATTTATTGAAAACAATATAGGGAGATTAAATCATGAAAACAGGAAGAAATGAACCTTTGTCGATATAGCTTATAGGATGCGTTAGCTATTTTCTGGGACCCATTTAATCCTATGCAATATCTGGACAGAAACATATTTTCTTTATTATAGCAGAAATAAACATCATTTAACTGATTTATATGACTTGCTATATGAAGAGGCAATATCTGAGGGATCAGTTCAGGCAGAAGGATACCTTAAAAATTCTATAATTATGGTTTTATAAAATAATCAAATAAGAAATTTCCTATATTTTGTGTTATTTTTAATATCTGTATATTAAATTGCAGAATTTTACCTTTTTAACAAAATAATTATATT
>FMJZ01039028.1_pt1 | contig 11463 bp, 10 predicted proteins | sample 1987881 | NCBI WGS metagenome assembly FMJZ01 (sample SAMEA4378227, study PRJEB15110) | soil metagenome | biome: soil; feature: Field; material: Soil | place: India | collected 2015-03-11 | depth 0 m | reverse complement strand
AGGCTGCTCCAGCCGTTGCATCAACAACCCGCGGGTCAGATTCTGTGTCTGCTGTTATGACAAAGGTTTCGCCGGGTTTCAGTTTGAACATTTCTGAGACAAGTTTGTGCGCCGCCTTAGCCAACTCATACTCATAATATTGCGGCATCCTATACCTCCGGAAAATCATTATTCGGGTGTTACTTTATAAAGCTTATGTCGGGTGTTACTTTATAAAGCTTATGAAAACGTTTTAGAGAACATTATCATTAGTTGTTTCCATCAAAATTTGGTTGGTGAAGGGTGTGGACGTGTTTGAGGCAATAAAGGGTAGGAGAAGTGTTAGAAGGTATAAAAGAGAACCTGTTGACAGAGAGTTGATAAAGAAATTGTTGGATGCTGCCCGCTGGGCGCCTTCTGGTGGGAACATTCAACCGTGGCTTTTTATAGTCATCGAAGACCCAAAGTTGCTCGACGTGGTGCGGAAAGTTTCTCCTGGATATTTCGGTGAGGCACCTCTCGCTATACTTGTCTGCTCGAATAAGGAGAAGGCTTACAAAGTTGGAGGCACCCTTGGGAGAGATTATCTCACAATCTGTGACTGTGCGATGGCCGTGCAAAACATGCTTTTAGCAGCATATGCGCTTGGCCTAGGAACATGTGTTGTGAAATCATTTTCACACACGGCAATAAAGGAGTTGCTAGCCATTCCACAAGGTATTGAGCCAGAACTTTTAGTGATAGTAGGTCATCCAGATCAAGCGCCTAAGCCGCCTCCTAGAATTCCGTTAAATGAGATAGTTTACTTAAATAAGTACGGTGAAAAGTTTCCTAATCTGGAGGGTTGAAAATGAGTGACGTTAAACCAAGCGGAGATGATTACCTTTTCGAAATTGCAGTTTTTCTAGCCACAAGCGCTCTGAATTGCATCGACGAGCCTCCCCTTTATGGGCCCTTCAGACTGCTCGACGCGTTAAGCAAAGTTGCTGATCTACCAAAATATGCACAGTGCCTAAAGGAGGATCCATTTCTTCAGAAGATAAAGGCCACCGTAGATGAGAAAAAGTTTCTCGTAATGTATAGCGCAGAGGAGTTTAGGAAAGCAATAGATGAGATCGTCAAAATGTTTGCAGAAGAGCTTAAAAAGAGATATCTAGAAAGAGCAAGTGAAAAGCAGTAGATGATTTTCAAAAAACATAATATACACGTCTAGAGGTGAAGGTGCCAACTCTCTATCGCCGCAATATTTCTTTCATAAGTTGAGATCCCCTTTAGAAAGGTTATTAATTATTATTTGCTTCAATGGTTTGAGGGAAGTTTATGCTTGGAACGGCATGCTTAGGTAACAGCCAAAAAGTTGAAGAGGAAAGAGACAGAAGAAGAGTTGTTGTAAAGCCGATAAATGAAAGGATAGCAAGGCTGAGAGGGGAAAGTGTCAAAGCTGAAGTCAAACTCTCTGTTGAGAAGGCAAAGCTGATAACAGAATTTTACAAAAGTGAGGAGGTTAAAGGGAAATCCATTCCCGTTCAACGAGCATTAGCATTCAAATATTTATTAGAACATGCCTCTTTACCAATCGAAGATGGCCAGCTCATAGTTGGTTTAAGGGGAACAGGCCCAAAAGAGGTCCCCACTTATCCAGAAATATGCGTCCACTCCATGGAAGACCTAGAAATTTTAGATTCGCGAAAGAACATGCCTTACAAAGTAGATGAGAAAGCTAAGGAGATTTACAAAAATGAAATCATTCCCTTCTGGAAAGGCAGATCGATGAGAGATATCATATTCAACAATTTACCTCAAGAGTGGAAGGACGCCTACGAGGCTGGTGTATGGACTGAGTTCATGGAGCAGAGGGCGCCTGGGCACACGGCAGGTGGAGAAAGAGTATTCAAAAAGGGTCTATTGGCAATAAAAGAGGAGATTAAGCAGCAGATAAATAGACTTGAACCATGCGACCCAGAATATTATGAGAAGATGGAAGAGTTGAAGGCGATGGATATAGTTGCTGATGCATTGATAACTTATGCGAGGCGTTACGCTGAAAAACTGGAAAAAATGGCGGAAGAGGAAACAGACATTCAAAGAAAGGAAGAGCTTAAACAGATGGCGGAAATATGCCACTGGGTTCCGGCAAATGCGCCTAGAACTTTTTGGGAGGCCCTTCAGCATTATTGGTTTATTCATGTCGGCATAACTTATGAAACAAATCTGTGGGACTCATTTACACCTGGAAGATTAGACCAGCATCTTTACCCGTTCTATAAACGAGATATTGAGGAAGGAAGACTCACAAGAGAGAAGGCTAAAGAGCTTCTTGAAGCCTTCTGGGTTAAATTTAATAATCAACCAGCAGTTCCTAAGGTTGGCGTGACATTAAAGGAAAGCTTCACATACAACGACTTCGCAAAAATCAATATTGGTGGATTAAAAGAGGACGGCACGGACGCGGTTAATGAACTTTCATATCTAATTTTAGAGGTTCTAGATGAAATGCGTACAATACAGCCGAACACAGCTGTCTTAGTAAGTAGCAGAAATCCAAATATTTTCTTCATAAAAGCTTTGAAGGTTGTTGCCCCGGGATTTGGCGAACCACCAATATTCAATTTTGATGGCGCCGTTGTAAAGATGCTTCGGCAAGGCAAAACATTAGAGGATGCCCGGAAATGCGGAGTAAGCGGATGTGTAGAAACAGGAGCCTTCGGAAAAGAGGCGTACATATTAACGGGCTACTTAAATCTTTCAAAAATTCTCGAAATAACGTTGAATAATGGAGTGGACCCGAGAACAAAAAAGAAAATTGGTATAGAAACAGGTGACCCGAGGAATTTTAAAACTTTCGAGGAGCTCTTCGACGCTTTTTTGAGACAACTAAAATATTTTGTTTCATTGAAGGTTAAAGGGAACGACATAATAGAAATCCTTTATGCTAAATATCTACCTGTTCCGTTTTTGTCACTATGGATTGAAGACTGTGTGGAAAACGCAAAGGACTACAATTGTGGTGGAGCGAGATATAATACAAGTTACATTCAGGTTGTGGGGTTGGGAACCCTCACGGATTGTTTAGTCTCGCTGAAATATGATGTATTTGAAAAGGGAAACTTTACAATGGATGAAGTTCTCGAAGCCCTTAGCAGAAACTACGAAGGATATGAAATGATGCGTCAAATCTTCTTGAATAAGACTCCGAAATATGGCAACGACGACGACTACGCTGATGAAATTGCAAAGAAAATTGTGGACGCGGTTGTTGAGTTGATAGAGAGCTATCCTCCAACACCTGTGAGAAAGGCCTCTCGGAGAGTTTATTTCCTCCCAACAACGGTGCACATATATTTTGGCAAGCTTACTGGAGCAACGCCTGACGGGAGAAGAGCCGGACAACCCTTATCTGAAGGCGTTTCTCCGGTTCAAGGAATGGACAGAAAGGGGATAGTTGCTGTTTTCAGATCGGTTTCAAAAATTGACTGGGAGAAAACGGGTGGTGCATTGCTTAACCAAAAACTTAGTCCAGACCTGACAAAGGGTGAGGAGAACCTTGAAAAACTAGCTCACACTATCAGAGCCTTCTTTATAATGGGCGGCCACCATGTTCAGTTCAATGTTGTAAGTACTGAGCTGCTCCGTGAAGCACAAAGGCGTCCCCAAGACTTTCAAGACTTAATGGTTAGGGTAGCGGGATACAGTGACTACTTTGTAAACCTTCCAAAGGGACTTCAAGACGAAATAATTGCGCGAACAGAACAGAGAGAGATATGAGGTAACCCAACTTGTCAATAGCGGCAGATACGCCTAAAAAACATGTGGAAGGAAGAATTTTTGACATTATGCGGTGTGCAATACACGATGGACCCGGAGTCAGAACAACAATCTTCATGAAAGGCTGTCCATTACAATGCTGGTGGTGTCATAACCCCGAAGGAATTTCAAGCTCCAACGACCTCGCATATTTTGAATACAAATGCATTAGCTGTAAAACATGCCAAAACATTTGCCCCACCAAAGCCATAAAATTTGAAGGAAACCAGCAGATCATTGACAGAAACACTTGCACGAAATGCGGTGCATGCACAGAAACTTGCCCAACAGGAGCATTAAAAATAATTGGGCGCACAATCAGCCTAAAGGAGTTGATGGCCATTATTGAAAGGGACACCATATTATATGACACTTCAAGTGGTGGTGTAACCTTCTCTGGAGGAGAGCCCCTTTTCCAACCAATTTTCTTATTAGAAGCTATAAAAGAATGTAAAAATAGAAAAATCCATGTGGCATTAGACACCTCAGGATACGCTTATCCAGAAGTTTTTAGATCCATCGCAGAAAATGTCGACCTATTTCTTTACGACTTAAAATTGTTAGACGACTTTAACCATCGTAGATACACGGGTGTCTCAAATAAGTTTATTCTAGAAAATCTCACTTATCTTGTGAAAAACGGAAGGGGTAAAGATGTTATCATCAGATTTCCCGTGGTGCCCCAAATCACCGACACAGATGAGAACATTGAGAACTTGTTAGGACTTCTCAGGCTTTTAGATGGCTTAGAGGAAGTTAACCTGTTGCCCTTCCATGATATAAGTGAGAAGTACATGCGCATTGAAAAAAAATATTTAATGCCTTTCCATAGTGCCCCCTCGGAAGAAAGATTGATTCATATTAAGAGGAAAATTGAGGCGATAGGGCTTCGAGTTAAGATTGGGGGCTAATTCCGGAGTATCACTAAATTTTAGAACGAGACGCCGTGTTTACTTTGTATAAAGGTGGCATGCCACGTAGTGATCCGCTTCTGTCATTACAAATTCTGGTTCCTTTACTTTACATATTTCGGTTACAAAGGGGCATCTGGTGTGGAAGCGGCATCCTGGTGGTGGGTTAATTGCGCTTGGCACCTCACCGCTTGAAGTTATTCCTCTCGGCTTAAGTTTCTCCTCATCATCCGTCAGCACCGGCACTGATGAAAGTAGCATCTGAGTGTAGGGGTGTAATGGTTTTTGGAAGAACGTTGCAGTGGGGGCAAACTCAACGATTTTAGCGAGGTACATTATGGCAACTCTTGAGGCCACATTCCTCATAAGACTTAGGTCGTGTGTTATGAACAAATATGAAAGATTTAATTCCTGTTGAAGCTTCATTAAAACTCGAATTATTTTAGCTTGGATTGAAACATCAAGGGCTGATGTGGGTTCGTCAAGCACAATGAATGAAGGGTTTGTCGCTATAGCCCTAGCAATAGCTATTGCTTGCCGTTCACCTCCACCGAGGTCTTTTGGTCTTCTCTGCATGAACTTTTCCGCGGGTAACTCCACCGCTTCAAGAAGCGACGCGACTCTTTTGTCAAGTTCCTCATGGCTTTTAACCAAACCATGAACTTTTAGAGGCAGCCCGACTATCTCCTTAACAGTTTTTGTAGGGTTTAAAGAAGAGGCAGGATCTTGGAAAACTATTGCCATATCCTTTTTCAAATGTTTTGGCCGTTTTTTCGCATGGACGGAGATGTCTTCTCCTTTAAAAATTATCTTGCCAGATGTGGGAGTGTAGATTCCCATTATCACATATCCTGTTGTACTCTTCCCCGAACCAGACTCTCCAACCAAACCAAAAGTTTCGCCTGGTTTAATTGCAAAGCTTATTCCGTCAACCGCTCTGACGGTTCCAAAAGTGGTTTTGAAATGTTTTATAAGGTTATCTACAATAAGTAGACTTTCACTTTTTTCCATTGTTATTTTCACCTTTTTTCATAAAGCCAGCATGCAACCTCGTGTCCCCTGCCATTTACATCAAAGAAGGGGGGTGCCTCCTTCCGGCACACCTCTTTTGCATAATCACAGCGAGGGTGGAATCTGCATCCGGATGGCGGATTCACATAGTCTGGAATGTGCCCTTTAATGCCCTCTGAAAATCCTTCGCCGGTTAACTTCGGCACGGATTGCAATAGCCCCTGTGTGTATGGGTGTAGGGGTTCTGAAAATAGCTCGTTTGTCTCGGCTGCTTCAACCATATTTCCAGCATACATTACATAAACTCTGTCAACGGTCCCCCTTACAGCGCCAAGCGCATGTGAAATGAGGATGACTGACAACTTTCTTTCCTCAACAAGGTTTTTTATTAAACGTAAAACTTGGTCTTGAATTGTAACATCGAGGTTTGTCGTCGGCTCATCCGCTATCAAAAGGTCCCTTGCCACAGTTAGAGACATAGCTATACATATCCTCTGCCTCATGCCCCCGCTCAATTGGAACGGATAACTGTCTAAAACTCTTTCAGGGTCAGGTAACGCCACCTCTTCGAGAATCTTTAGGCACATTTCATGAATTTTCTCTTTTGTAAGCTTCTCGCTGCTGGAGCCTATTGAATATTTGATAACGTCTCCAAGCATGTCCTTCACTTTGAAAACTGGGTTAAGCGCCGCCGTTGGGTCTTGAAAAATCATTGTTATATGCTTTCTTCTAACCTCTGCCAATTCTCTATCTTCCATTTTAAGCACATCTTTCCCCTTAAAATTTATACAGCCCCCCTTGATTATGGCGTTTGAAGCTAGAACCCCCAGAACAGCCCTCATGGTTGTTGTTTTTCCACAGCCAGATTCGCCGATTAACCCAACTTTTTCTCCTTCTCCCACCTTTAGGTTTACCCCATTAAGCACTTTCAACTCGCCCAAATAGGTTTTATAGTTTACATAGAGACCCTTGATTTCCAATAGCGGCTTCAGGGTCTATCTCGCCTCCTCAACAAATATATCTCGAACGCCATCGCCTAAAAGGTTAAAGCCCAAAATTATTATTGATATGGCTATGGCTGGGAAAATACTTATCCACCAAAACTCTGGCATATATTTTCCGCCCTCAGCAACCATGGTGCCGAGGTCGGGCGTCGGAGGTTGAGCACCGAGACCAACGAAGCTTAATGCTGACCCAAGAAGAATAACCCAGCCGACATCAAGTGTCACTTTTGTCAATATTGGTCCTAAACAGTTCGGTAGAATTTCCTTGAATATTATATGAAATGGACCAGCACCCATCACTTCAGCAGCCTGTACAAAATACTCGTTTTTTAACGCTGACGCCGTATTATATACCATCCTTGTATACCATGGCCACCACATGAGTGATACCGCTATCATCGAATTGAATACGCTTGGTGTCAACACAGCTGCTATTGCAAGAGCTAAGACCAATGGCGGAACTGCAATAAAAATGTCCGAAATTCTCATTATTACTGTTTCTATCCATGTCCCCCGATAATAGCCTGCAATCAACCCTAAAACTACACCTAGGGGAACAACGAGAGATAGAACAACAGCAGCCATCGTTAGTGAATAACGGAAACCAAAAATCGTTCTACTTAAGACGTCTCTTCCAACATGATCCGTGCCGAATAGATATTTAAAACTTGGGGGAAGAAAGCGTTCGCCTAAGCCTGTAAAAAGTTCAGCATGCTCTGGATAGGGAGCTATCCATGGAGCCGCAATAGCTGTAAAAATAGCACCTACTGAAATTATTAAACCAACAATTGACAGCGAACTCCTGAAGAACCTATACCATTTCCTTTTCAATTCAAATCTTGCTTCTATTTCTCTAAACCTCTTCAGAAGCGATGTTTTCATTACTCTCCCCTTTCCATAAGTCGTATTCTTGGATCCAAATACGCAACTATAATATCGACAACTACGTTTACGAATGCGTAAATTATCCCTATCACCAAGACAAGGGCGACTATACCATTCAAGTCCGTGTTTAAAAGGAACCTTATACCTAGTTTAGAGAAGCCCGGCCAGTTGAAAACCATTTCAACAAGGAAAGCGTTTGCCAACATCGCAGCTATGTCCATTCCAAGGACGGTAACAGCTGGAATTATTGACGGTTTAAGCAAATACTTGAACATTATGAGTCTTTCAGGGAGACCTTGCGCCATGGCCATCGAAATGTAATCTTTATCTTTGTTCTCCACCATCCCAGATCTAATTATTCTGGCGTCTTGCAGCATTCCACCGAGGCAAAGCGCTAAAGCAGGTAATATCATGTGCCACAAAACATTAAGAAACGAGTCAAAGCGCCCTGAAATTAGACAATCCAAAGTGTAAAAATTTGTAATTTTTGGAGGTTGAGGCATACCTCGAGAAATAACCCCCGATATTGGGAACCACTTAAGTATGTGACCAAAAATCAGTTGAAGTATTATTGCCATTACAAAGGCTGGTATTGATATCCCGATGTAGGAGAGCACTCTTACAACGTTGTCAGGCCATTTGTAACAGTATCTACCTGCAACGACACCAAGCAAGAAAGCTCCTACAATCTGGAAGATGGCGGCTAAAAATATTAATTCTAGTGAAGCCGGAAGATATTCAAGAATATCTTCAGTGACACTACGCCTAGTGAGGATAGAATAGCCTAAATTCCCATGAAATACATCTATCAACCAGTAAAAGTATTGTTCGTGTAAGGGTCTGTCAAGTCGCAGTTGCTTTTTTGTTTGCTCATAAACCCATGGCTCAACCCTTGGTCCAAGCATCATTCTCACAGGATCCCCGGGTAATACCCTTGCTAAAACAAAGACAAGTACGGACAACCCAAATAACGAAAAAACTACCAGCAGCGTTCTCTTTACAATGTATGTAGACACTTTCATTGGTTATCACTATGGACTTTTACTATAGAAAACAATGCAGAATTTAAAAGTTTTTCTGGTTCAAGATGGCTTATTACATCACCATAAAAAGAAAAGAGGAGGTTAAGGTGGAAGAACTTTCCAGAACCTGAAAGTTCTCTCATAGCCCATTATCATTGTAGCTTTGTTTGGATCTTCAGCGGCTGGAATGACGACAAATTCCCACTGGGCTATTGTTGTTTTGTAATCGTATATGAATAGGCTTGGACAGAGATTCATGATTTCCCTTTGAATTTGAGCATATTTTTGATATCTTTGTTGGATATCTATAGTGGCTAGCGCGTCCTCTATCATATGGTCGATGGTTTCATTTTGCAGCCATTCGCCTTGTTCCCATGTCCCACAAGACTTTGAGTGATACCTTGATTCAAGCAGAGAGCCGGCTTCAGGATAATGTGCAGCTACAAGTATGTTGTACATGTGGGCGCATGTTTCAAGACTACCCATTTCCTCAACAACTTTTGACCAGAAAGTTTTGACTGGTTGAATTATCAACCCTATTTCTGCAGCAGCCTCCGCTAACAGCAAGGCGTCTAATTCTCTCTCAGGGACATCTGCAATCCAATGGAACTCTATTGTGTAAGCTGAATTATCGATTATTTCGGGATAATATTTTGACTTTTTAAGACATTCCTCAGCGAGAGTTTTGTTGGTATAGTATATTTGACAATTAACATATCCTGGGATTCCTTTCGGCACGCATGATGTTGCTTTAGTGTACCTTGAATATATTTGCTTCATCATTTCATCGTATGGACATATGTAGGCTATAGCCTTCCTCACCCATATGTCGTCAAGTGGTGGTTTCTTAGTATTCATATATATGTAATATTCGCTCATCTCTGGCCAAGCAACCCTTTTTATACCCTGAACTTTATCAAGAATGTCGAGGGCCTCCTCTGGAAGCCACGCATCGGTAACTTCAAGCTCTCCATTCATCATCATAGCTATTTCAGTGGATGGACTACCTGTTGCCGTCCACATTACTGTAACTTCGGTTGGCGCGTCTGGATCCACATAACCCCAATAATCGGTAAACAGTTCGTAGCGGTACCACTCCTCTGCTCTGCAATCCACAACCTTATAGGCTCCTGAGCCAGCATCGTGAGTTCTTAACCATTCAGTCGCATAATCACCGTAATCACCATAGGGACCTGGCTTTTTGATGTGAGCCATAACTTCAGCTTTGTCGAGGATATATAACCGTACACATGCAGACAGGAATGGCCCGAAAGTCTTCTTTAGGGTAATTTTTACCGTATAGTCATCAACAACTTCTGTCTTATCCACATATGGGGCGAAGAGATATGCGAAGCCTTGGCCTATTGTCAATAGCCTGTCTAAGCTGAATTTAACATCCTCAGCTTTTAATTCACGTCCGCTGTGGAACTTTATGCCTTGTCTTATTTTAAAGGTGTAGACTAATCCGTCGGCTGAAACAGTCCAGCTTTCTGCGACGTGGGCCTTTACACCACCGCCCTCACCGACGGTCTTCGGCCACAGTAAAGGATCATACAGATTGCAAAGGCTTGTTGTGCTTAATTCGTCATTCCCGATGGCTGGATCTATTTTGTTAGGCCAAGCGAACCCAACTCTGATTGCCCTCTTTGTTGGGGTGAGGGTAGGTGCAGGGGCTTGAAAGAACGCGAAATATATGCCGACAACCAAAGCGATGATGATGATTATTGCAATAATGGCAGCTTGCAGCTTTGTTATGGCCGATTTGTTAACAAACACTTTTAAATTTCCTCCAGACACATTGTACCTAATAAATTTGTTATATAAAACTTTCGTTCAAACATGTGTCGGCACGTATCCTTCGTCGCTTGGCGGGCTTTCGTAGCCATAAAGTTTGCAATGCGACAGCTTCAATTTCTGATAGAGATCCGCTAACATTTCAGCATATTTCCATGAGATAACAACAGGATCGAGCACTGGAACCTTAATTTTCTCTATTAGTTCTTTCGCAAAGCCCGATTCGCCTGTGCACCCCAAAACTATTACCTCTGCACCATCCTCTTCAACAGCCTTTTTAGCCTCGTTTATTATAGCTTGTTTCAACATTTCAGGTTCCTTAAGCATCCTCGGAACTGTAAAGTTTATCACCCTGAAAGAGGCGAGCTTCCTCTCAATTCCATATAGGTACACGTTGCTTTCCATCTTTGGAATCCATTTTCGCCTTCCCACAATTATTGAAAATTTATGGCCTAACGTTGCGGCAACATACATTGTAGCCTCTGCAACACCTATAACCGGGATAGAAACTATCTCTCTGGCTTCTCTGAGACCTGGATCATAGAAACACCCTATAATTACTGCGTCGTATCCCTCATTTTCAGCCCATTTAACCCATTTTAATGTCTCTTTCATATTTAGATGCTCGTAGTAATGATATTCTAAGTGCACTGGTCCACTGGTTAAATGCACCACTTTAACCTCAACATCCGACCTTTTTATCTGGTTAATCGTCTTCAGAATATGTTCATCGAAGGCATCTGTCCCAACAGGGTTTATGAACAATATCTTCAACATAAGGCAACCTCCTGGTACTATTTTTGTAGCTGACCATTTAAAGGTTAAGTTATCTTATACAATAATCCGCAGAAAATTTAATTAAGATATCCAGCGAAAATCGTGCTCATAAGTGGTGGAGGTATAGGATGCCGCAGTATTATGAGTATGAGTTGGCTAAGGCGGCGCATAAACTTGTCACGGAGATGTTAAAGCTAAAGCCTGATGAGACTATCGTCATAACTGCGGATACGGAGTCTGACCCGCGGGTTGTTGATGCAACGGCTGGAGCAGCCT
>FMJZ01043407.1_pt1 | contig 11490 bp, 12 predicted proteins | sample 1987881 | NCBI WGS metagenome assembly FMJZ01 (sample SAMEA4378227, study PRJEB15110) | soil metagenome | biome: soil; feature: Field; material: Soil | place: India | collected 2015-03-11 | depth 0 m | reverse complement strand
TATGATAACGTTCTCAGAAATTTTCGTCAAGACCCAGAGAACAATTTTTCATTACAAGGTAAAAGCTTCAGGCCTGCAGGAGTTCAGGCAATTTTGCCCATTTTGGGGTGTAAGCAGAAGAATTGCCACAAACGACTCTCCCACCTCTAAGTCGTACCACAGGCTCTTGAAGAAAACCCCCAATATATGGTATATTTTCTTCTGCCTGTGGGTCCATAGCTCAGCGGTAGAGCAGCCGGCTCATAACCGGTCGGTCCCTGGTTCGAATCCGGGTGGACCCACCACTCTTTCCGCTACCGGAGGAACGATGGAACCGCTACGCAGAGTGATTGAATTCTTTGAAGAGTCTTTTCCTCCTTCCTTTGCCCTCCCTGAAGATCACAGCGGTCTCCAAATCCAGGCCAAAAACACTGTAGAAAAAATCCTCATCGCCCTGGAGCTCAATCCCAAGGTTTTCCAGAAAGCCACAGAACAAAACTTCGACTTCCTCTACCTCCACCACCCTCCCCTCTGGGAACCACTACCAAGGCTCTCCTGTGAGGACCCTCTTTTTGTGATGCTTGAGGGACTGTACTCTCGGGGAACCTCCCTCTTGGCCCATCATACCAACCTCGACGTCCTTGAGGGGGGAATTGCCGACCAGTGGGTCAAACTTCTTGAGCTTCAGGGGTTCAAAAAACCCCTTGTTCCCCTCACCCACCTCAAAAAGTACAAGATCGTCACCTTCGTCCCACCGTCTCACCTCGAAGAGGTCCTTCAGATCCTCTTTGAGCAGGGAGCAGGAACCATAGGCAATTACCGAGAATGCGCTTTCTTCCTTTCTGGAACCGGGACCTTTCTTCCTGGGGAGGAAGCGCATCCCTTTATCGGTACTCCGGGATACAGAGAAAAGGTCGAGGAAGTCCGGGTGGAGGTAGAAGTCGAATCACTTCGTCTTGGAAAAGCTGTTGAAGCTCTCATCAGGGCCCATCCCTATGAGGAACCCGTTGTGGACGTGTACCCCCTCCATGTCCCGAGTAGAGCCGGAATCGGAAGAGTGGTGACTCTCCCCGATCCTCTTTCCTGGGAGACACTGGAAGAGAGATTCTCTCGTCTTGGGGTTCCCTACACTCTGCTCAAAGACAAAGAAAACAAAAGCTTTATAAAAATTGCCCTCTGTCCGGGAAGTGGAAGGAGCACCATGTCTTGGGTCCTTAAGGAGCGGCCTGATCTCTTCGTGAGCGGTGATCTTACTCACCACGACATCGAGACTTTGAGCCTTTACGGCATTGCCTACCTCAACCTCCCTCACGGTGAGGGAGAACGGCGAGCGCTTCGGGAAATTGCCGAATCTCTTAAAGAAAGGGCAAAACGGGAGAATCTTGAGGTGGAAATCTCCTTTGAGGAAGAGAGGTTATGAGTGAAGCTTTAGAACTCCTCCAAAGGCTCCAGGAAATAGACTCCAAAGGAGACACCCTAAAACAGAAAGCGGCAAAAAGAGCAAAAGAGCGCGATGCTCTGGAGACGGAAAGAAAAAAGATGGAAGAGGAACTCGCCCTTCTCAAGCAGAACCTCGAGAAGGCTCGTCTTGCTCTGGCCAGGAAAGAGCTCGAGCTCAAAGAAGTCGAAGAGAAACTGACAGCGATGAAAAACAAACTCTACAGTGGGGAAATCACCTCTTCCAAAGAACTTACCCAGTGGGAAAAAACCATGAAAAAATTTGAGGAAACGAAGAATGCCCTGGAAGATGAGATACTCCTTGAGATGGAAAGACTCGAAGACCTTCAGAAGGAATTCCACAAAAAAACCCAGGCTTTCCAAGAGAGAAAAGAGGTCATAGCACGTGATATCTCCTCTCTGGAGGCCGAAATCGTTTCCTTAGGAGAAGAGCTGACGCTCCTTGAGGAAGACCGAAAAAATGTAGCTGCGTCTCTCTTTCCCGAGCTTCTCTCCCGTTACGAAGAGCTACGCAAAAAGTTTCAGAATGTGGTCGTGCCCCTTCTGGGCGAGATGTGTCAGGGATGTCATCTCGCCGTTCCTACCACTGTAGCCAAGGCAGTGCGGAAAAAAGAAGGTCCGGTGAGGTGCCCAAACTGTGGACGATTCCTCCTCTGACATCCCCAGAGAATGCTTTGTCTTCATCGACGGCGCCTCGAAGGGCAACCCGGGAGAGAGCGCCGCAGCCTTCGTGGTCTGCGACTCGGAAGGAAACATCCTCTTCGAGATGGCTTCCCGCATTGGGATAGCTACGAACAACGAGGCAGAGTACTGGGCACTACTACTCGCCCTGGACTTTTTACAGCAGTGGGGAGTCAGGAAACTCTCAGTTTTCTCTGACAGTGAACTCCTTGTCCGACAGATTCGGGGAACCTACAGGGTTCGAGCTCCAAAGCTCCTCCCCCTCTACTCCCTCGTCAGGGAACGCATCGGCAGTTTCTCTTCCTTCTGCATCACCCATGTCCCCCGGGAACGCAACAGAAGGGCAGATACTCTTGCTTCTGAAATATTGACTACCCGTATTCGGTTATAATTGTCTAAGGAGGGTAGGTCAGGCAACCGCGGGAGGCTCGAAAACCTCCCGAGGAAAGTCCGAGCTCCATAGAGCAGGGTACTGGGTAACACCCAGTGGGGGTAACCCCGGGAAAGTGCCACAGAAAACACACCGCCTCCAGCCTTGGAGGTAAGGGTGAAAAGGTGAGGTAAGAGCTCACCGGACGTCGGGCGACCGGCGTGCCTGGTAAACCCTACCCGGAGCAAGGCTAAATAGGAAGGGATGAGGTGGCTCGCCGACCTTCGGGTTAGCCGCTTAAGGAGTGGGGTAACTCACTCCTCAGATAGATGGTTGCCGCTCTCCCAAGGGAGAGTACAGAACTCGGCTTACAGACCTGCCCTCCTCAGGCTACTCTCCGCCGCAGAATTGAGTGAATTGCAATGGAAACGACGATAATGAGACCGTATACAAGCTGCGTCCAGAATCCTGAAAGACCCATGGCAATGATTCCAGCTTCCAAAATGCCGATGATGATGGCCCCGATGAAGGTCCCAAAAACCGTCCCTACGCCACCTTCAACGGGTGTTCCCCCCAGAAAGACAGCCGCAATGGTTTTGAGGAGATACCCCTGACCAAGAGTAGGCCAGAAATACAGGACTTCCAAGCTTGCCAGTACTCCCGCGAAAGCTGCAAAGCCACCCATCTGGGTGAAGACAATGACCTTCACCCGGTCAACATCAACACCCATGACCCGGGCGCTGGCCTCATTGTCACCAGTATAGTAAATGTGAGCCCCAAACCGATGGTGATTCAGGAAAAGCCAGAGGACAAAACCAACTATGACTGCCCAGAACATCTGAATCGGGATTTTTCCCACTCTTCCAACCAGGAAGTAGTACAGCAGGCTTCCCTTCGTAGGCACAAGAGTTTTTCCCAATCCCTGGCAGAGTACCTGGGTAAGACCAGCCCAGAAAAACTGTGTTCCAATAGTGACCACAAGAGAGGGAAGGTTAAGCTTCACCACCAAAAGACCATTTAAATACCCCGCAACAAGACCAACGAGGACACAGATAAGGAGCGCGAACGCTACGCTCCCTGTAGCATGAAAGACCTGAGTAAAAACATACCCACAAAATCCCATGACGGAGGGGAAAGAAAGGTCCATCTCCCCACAGATGACAACCAGGGTGAGGGAAAGCGCCATGATCATGGAGAAAGGTATGGTAGACATGAAAGCGGCGTAGATATCGCCTGAGAGGAATGTTCTCGGACTACTGACGACGAAGAGCAAGAGCAGGACAAAGAGAACAAAGAGAATACTTACCTGAGTCCTGTTTTTCGCAAACCACCTATTTTCCATCTCTCCTCCCTCCAAGTTGTTCTTATACAAAAAGACCCCGGCACAGCGCCGGGGTCTTTTCAGGGCATGAGTGACTCAAGACCATGAGGAGTTGTTGGTGTCTCTTGGGAACTGGTCTCTCCTTCGTTAAGCCGACCAGTGCGAGCAACGAGGTAGAGCTTCTCCACAAGCTTCTCCAGAGAAATCGCCGCTTTCATGAACTCTCCCACAACCCTTCCCCGGTCGAGAATCACGATGCGATCAGCAACAGGATACACATGGTAGATGTTGTGGGTAATGAAAATGGCCGACTTCCCCTTCTTCTTGATTTCCTCAACAAAGCTCAGAACTTTCTGCGTTTCCGAAAGCGAAAGACCGGTAGTTGGTTCGTCAAGGATGATGAGGTCTGCCTGGAAGTGCAAAGCCCGAGCAATAGCCACGCCCTGCTTCTCTCCTCCGGACATGGTTCCCACTATAGCATCTACACCCAGTGCAGAAGAGGTAAAGCCCATGTATTCCCGGATAATGCGCTCTGACTCTTCTCTCTGCTTCCGGATATCAATGAACCCCCACCGGTTGGTGACTTCCCGACCCATGAAGATATTGCGCCAGAGAGAATGCTGTTCTGAAAGCGCTCGCTCCTGAAAGACGGTTTCAATGCCCAATTCCCTTGCCTTTGCCACGGAGTAGTTAACGAGCTTTCGTCCCTTCCAGTAAATCTCTCCTGAGTCAGGCTGGTGCACACCGGTGAGAATCTTAATCAGCGTCGATTTACCCGCACCGTTGTCACCTAGGAGTCCGACAATTTCGTTGTACTTTACTTCGAAATTGACCTTTCGAAGTACTTCCACGTGTCCGAAGGATTTACAGATATCCACCATCTTGACAAGGACTTCAGAAGGTTCAGCCATTTTCACCGAATCCCTTGCTCAACAAGTGGAGCAATCTCCTCAACATTGCTCTTGTCCACGAGTCCGGACCCTGTATCAATGTGGAGACCGGCAAACTTGTACTTGATGCTCATACAGAGCTGAACAATCGGCAAGAACCCTTGCAGGAATTGCTGCTGGTCATGAATGAGATCACAGTATCCCTTGCGCATGGCCTCAAGAGTCGCTGGAGACAGGTCGAACCCAGCACCGTATATCTCATCGGGTCCCTTCCCAGCGGCCTTGAAGTACGTCTCAAGGGTAGCTGTAAGTCCACCATGGTCGGTGACCACAAGTCTCACATCAGGATGTGAGGAAACATATGCGGCGAAGACTGGGGCACCAAGGGGGGCATCGGCATTCACTTCAGGAGAAATTTCAAGGTAATCAACCACAAGTCCTGCTTTTTCCAAGGCATCGATGACGCCCTTCGTTCTCAGACCGCGGGTCGGCTGAGAAAGGAGACCCCAGACCATGGCCCGATCCCCAGGCTTGAGGTCAAACCGCTCAAGACATCCATTGCCCAGGAGCTGACCTGACTCATAGAGTTCCTGACCAACGTAACCAAAACCCTTTGTTCTGTACTTTGCCTCAGCCTGAGGAAGAGTGGTGTTCTGAGAGGTTACGACAATGCCCTGAGCGAAGGCCTCGTCAATAAGCGGATCCAGGGCATCATCCCCTGGGTGTCCCATGATGGCAATACCATTGGGTTTTGCAGCAACAGCTTCTTTGAACTGGCGTACCATCATTTCGGGATCCCAGTTCGACCACACATACTCCACCTTGCAACCCATGAGCTTCTCAGCGAGCACCGCTCCCCGGTAGACGACGCTTGCAAAGGGGCACCCTGGAGGCCCACCACAGAAGAAACGGATGGTAATATCCTTGAAAGGACTCTCCTCCTGTGCCGAGGCCACTGCAAAGAAACTTCCCAAAATAAGGAACATTGCAACTCCTAACACCATCAAGCGATTCCGCTTCATTTCACTTCCCCCCTCTCAAAGTTTTGCGGAATCCCTACAAAATATTACACCCCTATGGATATTCCCTCTTGCTCTATTTCCCACCTCCTTCTCTGAAAAGGAGTATACACCCCATATGTTTTGGCTGTTTCGAGAAAGGCAAAAAAATTCTCAAGAGGAGTGTCAAGCTGTACATGATGGGTCGGAGCGATCATGAAACCCCCACCTGGAGCCATGGTACGAATGCGCTCCTGAACTTCTCGCCGCACTGACTCCACGGTACCAAAGGGAAGAGTTTCCTGTTCGTCAATCGTCCCCCAGAAGGAGAGCCGTGTACCATATCGCTTCTTCAAGGTCACAGGATCCATGGCTTTCGGTTGCACCGGGTTGAGGACATAGATACCAACTTCGATGAGTTCATCGATGATTGGCTCAATATTGCCATCGCTGTGATAGGCGATAAAGATATTTGGATTGAGCCGTTTGAGTTCAGAACAGATTGTTGCCATACGGGGCTTCAGGTACTTTCGCCAGAGATCTGGGGAAATCAGCATTCCCCGCTGTGTCCCCACGTCATCTCCAAGCCATATACCGTCAACACCCATCCTTACAAGGCGCTTTGCCGCCTCAAGGTGGAAGCGAAACGGAATGTCAAGAATCATGTTGGCCTTTTCCTCATCAGTTACCATATCTACCAGGAGCTTACCGAGTCCCCGGAGATACCATGCTCCCTCAAAAATGGTGCATACCGTCACTCCAAGGATGAAGTATTCTTTCCCGTAACGCTCAAGAACCTCCTCAAGTGGAGCATAGAGCTCTTCCCGGTAGGGAGAGGGAGGAACATAAGAAGTAATGTTTTCATCGAGCGCCAGGGGATGCTCAGCAATCTCGGTGTACTTTCCCTTCCCGAAGGGCGTATCGTACTCTACCTGTTTCCAGGTAATTCCCCATTCACACACATAAGTATCTTCCGAAGAGGCATAATAGGAATTTGCAATACCCACAGAGTACTGGATAATATCAAGACCAAGGACTTCTTCAAGATCGTGCAGAATCCCCCCGTGGGGATTTGTGCCCTCAGGGGGCAAACCCAGATGCCTGCGCAGACGATCGGCAAACTCGGGAGTAAAACTTGCCGTTACAGGTACACGGTCGGGTTCTTCATGGTTCAAGGCTGCAACAACCCGTTCCTTCGCGGTCATGAAAAAGCCCCCTCGGTCACTGCTACAACTCGCGAAGCCTCCGTGGTCTCCCAGATTAGGGTTCGACTTAAGAGTTTTTCGAAATCTCGGACACTCTGGCCGCTCGTCGTTCCGGAGAAGAGAGGCACAGTGGGGAGATAGAATGTCCGAGCATCAAGAGTAAAACCAAAAAGAAGGTGTTGTACGAGAAAGACGAGACTCAAAAATCCCTGAAGATACGGATATTGATAGAGACAACAATCGATGAAGCCTTCCTCAAGATAGGATTCCCACTCCTTTGAAAGATCGTTCCCCACCACCACTATACCTTGCTTTCCTGCCTCCTTGAGCGCCCTGCCCACACCACAATTTCCAAAAGCCGTACTCACGAATATCCCACAAATACCCTCTTCCTTAAGAAGCTCCTCCTTCACTACCCGATGAGCCTCTTCTTCGTCCTTCACTTCAATGACTCTTGATACATCATAAGGCAGGCCGCGCTCCCGCACGAAATCGGTAAAACCCTGCCACCGCATGACGTGAGAGGGAGCCTGCTTGTGAGTGGTCAAGGTACAGACGGTACTTTTTTTATTACCCAAAAGGAGCTGGAAGATACGCCCTGCCATCCTTCCGGCCTCCCCACCATTCTGGCCCACGTAAAAGATGCGCTTACTCAAGGGAGCATCGACATTGAAGGTAACAACCTTCACTCCCCGGATGAAGAAAGCGTTGATGAAATAATCAAGACGGGTGAGGTCAGATGGTACTATGGCAAGTCCGTCGAGGTCTTTTCGATGCAAAAGTTTTTCCAGTATTGCAGTCTGTTCGGAGAGATTATGTCCCTGCGTCCGGTACATCTCAAAGCGAATTCCCCAAGAAGCAAAACAGCTCACCGCATCCTTTACACCTTCTTCTACTTTGTCCCAGAAGAAAGCATCGGTTGGAAAGAGAACTGCTACATTTTTGGGCTGAGAGGGAGGGAAGACCCCAGGAAATGTGTATCCCATCTCTCGCGCTTTTCGAATAATCTTTTCCTTCAACTCCGAATTCACTTTTCCCTTTCCACTGAGGGCTCGACTCACGGTCGCAATAGAAACATCGAGTTCTCTTGCAATATCCCTGATGGTAACCTTTTTACCCACCTGAGCAAAGTCCTTTCCTGAAGTTTAAGAATTAAGAAAATCCCATCCTTTACTTTCATATTATCAGAGATTTTGTTTGAAGACAAGAAATACTTTGCCCCCTCCCTGCAGGGAGGGGGCAAAGTATTTCTTCTACTCTACGAGGAACTTGTAGATCGTTGTCTGCTTATAGATCTCTCCCGGCTTAAGGACCGTGCTTGGGAAGTTCGGATGATTGGGAGAATCAGGATAGTGCTGCGTCTCAAGGCAGAATCCTCCAAATTGGCCGTAATACTTTCCACCCTTACCGATCAGGTCAAGCCAGTTGCCAGTGTAGAGCTGTATTCCGGGTTGCGTAGTGTAGACTTCCATCACAATGCCACTTCCCGGAGCCTTCACCTTAGCCGCCAGTGCAAGCTCTCCACTCTGGTTATTAAGGACAAAGTTGTGGTCGTAACCCTTGAAGGGTGGCTCAGCAAAAGCCTGGATTCTTTCTCCAATCTTGCGAGGTTCACGGAAATCAAGAGGCGTTCCGGCAACAGGGGCAATCTCTCCGGTAGGAATGAGGTTATTGTCCACCGGAGTGTAGTTATCTGCTGCGATCATGAGATCGTGATTCAAAATGTCTCCAGAGCCTTCTCCCTCAAGGTTGAAGTAAGCATGGTTGGTGAGATTGAGAACCGTGGCCTTGTCGGTGGTAGCCACATAGTCAATCTTCAGAGCATTGTCATTAGTCAAAATGTAGGTAACAGTAACGTTGAGGTTGCCGGGGTAACCCTCTTCTCCGTCGTGGCTGAGATAGTTCAATCTCAGAGCGGGGCCTTCGGGAGTCTTCATGGGAACAGCTTTCCAGACAGCCTTGTGGAAACCTTTGACTCCACCGTGCAGTGCATTTGGACGGCCCCCACCATCGGTGAAGGCAAGCTGGTAGGTGACTCCATCAATGACGAAGCGTCCCTGGGCAATACGGTTTGCGTACCTTCCCACGAGGCAACCGAAGAAGGGATTACTCGGTCCTTCAAATCCCGCCAGGTTGTCAAAGCCCAGTACTACGTCCTTCAAGAAACCACTCTTGTCGGGAACCCAGAGCTCTGTGACCGTTCCACCGTAAGTGATGATTTTGACCATCACACCGTTGGCATTCACTAAAGTGTATTGGTCTACCGGAATTCCTTCTTGAGTGATGCCATAGAAAGACTTCTCGATAACCATGTCCTGGATCGATGCTGCGAAGGCGCAAGCAGAAAACACGAAGAGAGCCAACACTACACCAATGAGAAACCGCTTCACAACCACACCCCTCCCTTTAAAGCTTATTTTTGTAAACCCGTTACCCTGGGCCTACATAGAAAATATTAGGTTAAAAAAATCAGATAGTCAACAGCTTTAGGAAAATTTTTTCTAAAAAATAATCTTTGAGAAAAAGTTTTCAGAAATCAAGGCCTACAGGATAACTTGAAGGTACTCCTGAAGCTTTTCTGGAGGAACTTTCCCAGCAGCCTTGGAAACAATCCTTCCCCGTCGATTGATGAAAACAAGATGAGGAAGCCAGGAAACCCCAAACTCCCTGGCTACCGAGAGGTCAAGATCCACAACCACCGGATATCGAATTTCGTTCTCCTTGACAAACTCACGAATCTCGTCCACTCGTTTTGTGCCCACACCTATCCCGACAACAATCAAACCCTCTTTTTTATGAGCCTCGTAGAGCTCGTTGAGGAGCGGTGCTTCTTCTTTACATTCCCCACATCGCGGGGAAAAGAAACACACTATAAGGGGACAACCGGCGAAACTACCCAGACGAATTGGGCGGTCGTTCAGATCGGGAAGGGTAAAATCTTTCTCCAGAGAAGGCCGAGAAAAAGAAAAAATAACGTACCCTCCCACGGCCATAACGATTCCAAGAACAATCGTCACTATCCAGCGCTTCATCGTCTCTCACTCCTTTTCCTACTATGTTTATTAAACCAATAGAATCATCCCAAGAAGACCCTTCTCTGTCAAGCCTTTCCAGAAAACCCACAATTTATTTCTCTGGCTCAAATTACACCAAGGTTCCATAAGACCCCTTGACACCTCTTCCTTCGCATAGTATATTCTACCTTGCCTGGTGGGCCGTTAGCTCAATTCTGGCAGAGCAACTGACTCTTAATCAGTGGGTTGCAGGTTCAAGTCCTGCACGGCCTACCATTTTTATTTGTTCCATAAAGGCTTTGACAACTCCCGGACTGCCTGGGGTGCCCTTCAACGCCGAGAAACACAAAAACAGGGACGTACTGAAGAGAAAAGAGCGTAACCTCAGAAAGACCGACTCTTTGAAGGATTTCACAAGAAGACGTGGGAAGTCTCAAAGGTGCCTGAGAATAGAGATTTTTCTTACTTCCTGACGAAGAGGTCAGGTATAGGGCAACAATTTATGCAGAGAATGCCTTCTCTATTTGTGCTTTGTCTTGGCCTTCGTCACCAGATCATACACGATGAAGAACACCGTCCCAGCCAGGGCAACCCAACCCATCCAGTCACCCAAGCGAACAGCGGGTGAACGACCTGTACCAAGAGCTACGTCGGCAATTACCACCTGTCCTACTCTATCGCCTCCAGGTGTAATTGCACCGGCGATAACCCGTCCATAAGGGTCAATGATAACCGAATCATTGCCACTGTTGTCTGCTTTGGCCATAGCAACGCGGTTCTCAACAGCACGGAAAACAAGATGGGTATAATGCTTCGTTGCAATGGCAGGCCAATCGTGAGAGGGCACCAAGATGAGTTGTGCCCCATTGCGGGTAACCCTGCGAGTTGTGTCGGTGAAATCAAGATCATAGCAAATGATGGTACCGATTCTACCAAACGGTGTATCGTACAACGGGTAGGTACCGCGCGTTAAGCTGGTCTCCCTGGCAAAAACCACAGGTTAGTCTTTGCCATAGACACCCAGGAATCGACCTTCAGGAGCTAAGACGGTAACCTCGTTGCGCCAACCCTTTCCGTTCACTTCGACAAAGTAGCCCAGTGCCAGATAAGCATTAGTCTCGGCTGCCAGTTGTCGAAACTCGGCAGTGTTCGTCACCCTCGGGTCGTCCTCGATGGCCGTCTCCGGCCAGACAATAACCTGTGCCCCCTGAGGGGCAGCCTGGCGCGTCAAGTCACCGAATCTCTCTACTCCGCTCCAGGGTACACCGGCATCGTAGTGCAGTGCTGCCGCACGCACTGAGGTAGTATCCGTCGCCGAGGTATTCAAAAGAACTAGGCTAAGAGCAATCCAGGCCCCAAGACACACCAACACACCTGCGCTCCAACGGTGCACCGAGCGGGCGGAAATTTCTGGAATACCTGCGTCCAGTTTCCAGAGTTTGTCGAAAAGGTAGAGCACAACCAGCCCAATTCCATAATTAACGGACATGATGAGTAAACCAAGACCAAAGATGCTAAAAACGCTCACCGGCTGGATCAACCAGGGTTAGCTGTAGAGCGTGTTGGCCACAAAC
>FMJZ01005377.1_pt1 | contig 11507 bp, 13 predicted proteins | sample 1987881 | NCBI WGS metagenome assembly FMJZ01 (sample SAMEA4378227, study PRJEB15110) | soil metagenome | biome: soil; feature: Field; material: Soil | place: India | collected 2015-03-11 | depth 0 m | reverse complement strand
CGTCCTGTTTTCTTTGTCGGCTACGGTCACTTTGGGCAAGTTCGTGCTGACATTGAAAAGTTCCCTCGCTACGGCATCAACATCATCCAGATTGAGTTTTGACCGAACAGCGTTTTCCCAAATGAAGGCGTTGTTTCCGACGAACCAATTCGTGAGACGCTTTCCGTCCTTGATAGAGCAGCAAAAGCAGGAGTCGCTGTCAATTTGCTTATAAGCCCACATGGTTTCCCATGAAACTCTGAAACGCTACAGAGGTCGCATTGTTCTCTTCGGTGATGGCAACTTGTTGAGCCGAAACGAATATGGAATGACAAGGGACACAAGGCAATGGACGCAGGGCAAGGTGGAGAAAATCGAGTTTGAGCATGGCAAGACAAGTTGGCGTGACCTTTGGCAAATCCTTTTGGAGAAATTGAAAGCGTTGAGCGTTAGATCGCTTGTGGAAGTTCGCGACGAAAAGGGATTGCCAATTTGAGGCGTCGCATGGAGATGTGCTGAAACCCCAAACGGTATCATTGTCAACCTTTGCAACTACCGTCAAGACGCAGTAAGGGTGACACAGTGGAACAACGGCAAAAAAGTTGTAGGCGTGGATTTGCTAAATGGTGAGCAGTTACCGGGCAATTTTACCCCTTCGCCACTACAAATTCGGCTTGCGCTAATCAAGTGAACTTTTAACCTTGCTGCTTTCAATCCCAATGTGACGCAATTGCAACCTTGTAGTCCTGTAGTTCCCCTTTCAACTCACTGTGTTACGATTGCGACTGACCCAAAGTTCAATTTTCAGCGCCGAGCCGTGATCGCAATTTTTCTGATACTTCGGGCAACTCTTCCTCTCGCAACTTACCGAAGCCTTTTCGGATGACATAGAAGGCATCTTCAGCCGTGTCAGCCCATGTAACAATTTTCGCTGTTTGAATGTCAAGCCCTATGGCGGCAATTTCTCGTGTGAGGCGGTAAAGCAATCCTTTTCGGTCACGAGCGACAATATGGATGACGGTGTGGGTCTCAGAAATATCGTTTCGCAACGAAACGCTGCGAACTTGAACTGGAACTAAAGTTGGCTTCCCGTGCCTCTCAAGGATTCTCTCCAACGGTTCATCTCCCGTCAAAACCGAAATCAAAACTTCCCTAACCCGTCGCGCTTTTGAGTCACTAAGTGGACGACCGTCGCTTGTGACCCAAAGAGTGTCAAGAACCAAAGGCGGGTGGAGGGGTAAAGTAAAAACTCGCGCGCTGCGAATATCAACATCGCAAACGAACAGTGCACCAGCAATTTGGCTCAACATGCCAGGTTGCGGGGCATCGGGAGCGCAAACGACAATTTCGGTGAAACCGCTATCTGGCTCTTGAAGGACTTCCACTTCGGGCTTACCAGTTTTGCAAACTTGCTGGACCATTTGGCAGTGGATGGCAATGGTTTGAAGGGGCGTGCTGAGCAGGTAAGCTGGAGGCATCGCCTCGCAGAAAACCCGAATTTCCTCATCATTGACATTTTTTAAAGTCCGCTGAAGTTCACGGGTTCGGTCGCGAGTTAGTACATGAACAGAAGTCGCTGCCTCTCCCTGCTCCTGAAGCGTCCTCAAGACCCCGAAGTAAAGGTCAATCAACATGCGCTCTTCAACTTCAGTGAAAGTCAACTCGCTTACACTTCGTGCGTCGGCGAAGGAGTGCAAAAGCAACATCTTTAGCGTGGATTCGTCTGAAACTTCCTTTGCGCAAATGCGCAAAGTGTCGGAGGCATAGATGTCTAGCAATCGTGCAGTGCTGAGCAACAACATGTGCAACCGAACCAATTTCTCAAGCAAATTCACTCTGTCCTCTGCCAACCCCAACCTTTCCCCAATTCTCTTCGCCATTTCTATTCCGACACGCTCATGTTCCCTTTCGTCCACTGCTTTACCCAAGTCGTGCAAAAAGGCTGCCAAGAAAAGAATTTGCTCATCGTTCACGCCACCCCAAACATCAACCCAAGGAAATTGGCCTCTTTTTGCTGCTTCCCTCAAGCAAGCCAGTTCTTTCACCGTCTCCAAAACATGTTCTCCAACGGTGAACTTATGGGCTGCGTTTGATGGGACATAATGAGCAGCGCTTCCCCATTCTGGTATGTATTCGGACAACACGCCTGTCTCCGCCATCAATTCCAAAACTTTTCCGAAGGGAGCATCTCCGACCCCTGTCAGCACAGTGAGGAACGATTGGGCTGCTTCTGGGTTTGACTGAATTTCTAAGGCTTTGTGAGCATTAGCCTTTAACCATTTCATAAGTTCAGCCCTTGGCTGTAGGTCGTAACGCTGCATCAACTCAAAGGCTTTCACAATTTGAGCAGGTGGGTGAGTCTCCCTTTCGCTAACAAACAGGAGTTGGTTTCCTTTGCAGGCAAATCCTTCTTCAAGGGGGATTTCCGTTTCAACCACTTTCGCTTGGACGAGGCGAAAAGCGTAATGAAGAACTTCCATTGCTCGGTAAAGTCGCTGGTGAAACTCACGAACCATTTGTTCCTCGTTTTGCGCTTCAATTTCCAAATCGGCAGCAATTCTATGGTGATACTCACGCAACAGGATATCTTGCCGACGCTGCGCCGTTAGATGAAGCCACATCCTAACCCTGTTGACAAATTCGTAACCTTCGCAGAAGGAATGAAACTCTTCGCTTGGTAGGAGTTCCTCAAGCACTTGCCATGCTTCTTTCGTTGGAATCCGGTGAAGGGCAGCAACCAACCAAAGGGCAGTGTGGGCGTCGCGAAGTCCACCAGCGCCCTCTTTCAAATGAGGTTCGGTGACAAGGGGTGAAGCGTGATAGCGTTGATATGCAAAGTTCCTTTCGCGTTCTCGGTCTTTTACGAACCGAAGGACATCCAAGTTTGAAAGCAGTTGCTGCTGCAATTTGTCAGCCAAAGGTTGGTAGCCAGCGACAAAACGAGCATCCATAAGCGCTGCTTGAGTTTGAGTGTCAAGGGTGGGTAGGTCAGAGAGCGGACGGTAACCGTAACCGACCTTCATGTCGGTGTTGTCCATGAAAACTTTGACAATAAGCCGAAAGCACTCCCTCAAAAGGACATCAACGAACGGGTCATCTTCTTCAAGAGGGACGAAAGCAATGTCAATGTCGGAGAAAGGACAAAGTTCGCTTCGGCCATAACCACCAGTGGCGATCAGCACAACCTTGCTGTGGTTTGGAGAGTAATGTTCTCCCACCTTTTCCATCGCTCGCTCAAAGGCGAGGGTGTATATTTCACGAACAAAATTGTCAAGGGAGTCGCTAAGAGACTGATGGAAAGGTCCGTGGAGCACTTGAGAGGATGGTGTTTTCAGAACCGATTGGCGCCACCCTCTCACCCGCTCTGTCAGTTCGTTGACTTTCTGTTGCCAATCTGACATTTCACGCCATCACCTTTTGAGCAAGTTCAAGAAATTGCATCTTCTCCTCGGTCGCCAGTTCTGACGCGAATTGCTTCCTCAACAGGGGTTATGAAAATTTTGCCATCGCCAATTTCCCCGGTCCGAGCAGCCTTCGTGATCACATCAACCACCTCATCAACTTGATCGTCGCGGACGACAATTTCCAGCTTGACCTTTGCCAACAAGTCAACGGTATACTCAGCACCGCGATATCTTTCAACATGACCCTTTTGCCGTCCGTAACCGCGAACATCAATGACTGTCATGCCAGAGACGCCGATTTCGGCGAGTGCCGCCTTGACTTCATACAACTTGTGCGGTCTGATGATGGCGTGGATCATCTTCACGCCCTTCGCCTCCCTTCATTGCAGTCAACGGGCAATTGCAAATTGTGACACGCATTGCAATGACAGGGGCGAACAGTTGTCATTAAGTTCGTCCGCTGCGCTACAGTTTTTTGATGGCAGTTAACAGTCGTAATCGTAGGGCTCCTCTCCCTGAGCAGCTGAAGAAAAATCGGCTCTTTGGAGAAGAACTCTCCGAAAGAAGCCGAAAAAAACCAGGAAAAAACTTTGTCCTTGACAGTAAGACAGCCGTCGGGCATAAAGCCCGACGCTATCATCGTTTTTGTCAACCATCAATCTTTGTAGCGTCGGGATTTTATCCCCGACGGTCGTTGAATTGCCTTTCAGAGGGCTGCTCTCCTGAGCAGCCGAAAGAAAGAAAAAATCGGCACATGGTAAGGGGAGCAAACCTCCCAGTGAGCCAAATCAAAAGTTCTGGTCGCCCGAAAAAGGGGTGACGAGAAGATGAAGAATGCGGAAGTCATTGCCATGTTGGAAGAAACTGCTGACTTGATGGAGATTGCCGGCGAAAATCCCTTTAAAGCGAGAGCCTACAGGCGTGCTGCGGAAGCAGTTTCCGCCCTGCGTGAACCGATAGAGGAATTGGTGAAAGCGAAAAAGTTGAACACAGTTGAAGGCGTTGGGGAAAGCATCGCTCGGGACATAACCGAGTTCTTGCAACGCGGCACAACGACGAGACTTGAGCAACTGAGGGCGAAGTATCCAAGCCAACTGCGTGCTCTGTTGGAAATTCAAGGTGTCGGCCCAAGGACAGTTGCGATGCTTTACGACCGCCTCAAAATCACCACCATTGACGAACTTGAAGAAGCCGCTAAATCTGGTAAGTTGACGAAACTGCCCGGCATGGGTGAGCAGAAGGTCAAGAACATTTTGGAAGGCATTCAACTTTGGCGTCAACATCAAGGCCGTCTCCCCCTCTACATCGCCCTTGAGATTGCCGAAAGAATTGTCAATGCTCTCAAGGAAATGCCCGAGGTTGAGCAAATTTTGCCAGCGGGGAGTTTGAGGCGATGGAAAGAGACAATTGGTGACCTTGACATCCTCGTCGCAACTCGCAATAGCCAACCGATCATGAACAAGTTCGTCAGTCTGCCCGAAGTTCAAAAAGTCCTCGCTCACGGGACAACGAAGTCAAGCGTCTTAATGGAGAACAACTTTCAAGTTGACTTGCGAGCAGTTGAGCCAGAAAGTTTCGGCGCCGCCGCTCAATACTTTACTGGCTCAAAGGCTCACAATATCGCCCTCAGGAACATCGCTTTAAAGCGGGGCTTGACAGTTAACGAATATGGTGTCTTTCGTGAAGCGACGGGCGAAAAAGTTGCTGGCGAAACCGAAGAGGGCGTTTACGAAGCGGTTGGGTTAGTTTGGATTCCGCCAGAGTTGCGGGAAGATAGAGGCGAACTTGAAGCGGCAGCAAACAGGAAATTGCCGAAACTCGTCACCATTGAAGACATTCGTGGTGAAACTCACAGCCACACGAAATGGAGCGACGGGTTCGCAACTGTTGAGGAGATGGCGAGGGCTGCCATAGAAAGGGGCTATGAATACATCGCCATAACCGACCATTCGCCACCTATGGGTTGGGGCGTTAAACCCGACGACTACAGAAGGCTCATACGGGAAATCAGAACGGTGAGCGAAAAACTTGGCTTTCCAATCCTCGCAGGTATTGAAGTTGACATCGCCCCCGACGGTTCTCTCCACATGGATGAAGACATTTTGCGTCAACTTGACATTGTTATTGCTGCGGTTCACTCATCAATGAAGATGGACATTGAGACAATGACCCGCCGAATTTTGAAAGCGATGGAGAACCCGCTGGTGCATATCATCAGCCACCCGACAGGTCGGCTCATCAATCAGCGACCACCATATGAAGTTCAGGTGGATCTGTTGATTGACAAAGCGCGAGAAACTGGAGTCGCCCTTGAAATTAACGCATCACCAGAAAGGCTTGACCTAAATGACGAAAATGCACGGGCAGCGAAGGAAGCGGGAGCAATGCTGAGCATCGGAACAGATGCTCACCGACCTGAGCACCTTGACTATGTCCGATTTGGCATTGCCGTTGCGAGGAGGGCATGGTGCGAACCTGCCAACATCCTCAACACGAGAAGTTATGCCGAATTGATGGAATGGCTCAAATCACGGTGTTGAGAGGGAATTACTGATGACTTGGCTTATTTCGGCGGTCGGTTTCGCTTTGCTTCGGGTTTGGGTTTTCTATCGGGAGGACAAACGTCCAGAACCTTTGATGGTTGTTGATGGTTTCCCTCGCATTCCTTCTTGGCATTATCTCATTTGGGTTCACATGGTGCATTGAACGGTGGGTTGCTTGGAATTGGGAAGGTTTCAAGTCGGATTCGCCCCTTGACAATGCCATTGTGTCATTTCTCGTGATAGGTCCTGTGGAAGAAGGGAGTAAGTTTTTGGTGGTGAGGACTTTCGTCTACAAGTCGCCCCACTTTGACGAGCCGATGGGCGGGATCACCTACGGTGCGGTCGTGGCAACTGGATTTGCTTTCACCGAAAACTTGCTCTTGACATTTGATGCCAAACAAATGATTTGGGTTCAAGGGTTGTGTGGAACTTTTGCTCACATTCTTTTTGCCAGCTACTGGGGTGCTGCGCTCGGTTGGGAGAAAAATTCAAATCCGAAAAGGACGGCAACGATATGGGTTGGGATAAGCCTTGTGGTGAGCGCCTTTTTGCACGAGCTTTTTGACTTTCTCATCCTCATCAGCGGACAAACTTTGCCACATCCCGATTCAGGCTCGCAACCTTAGTCGCTGCTTCATTCCTCCTTCTCCGTTGGCAAATGAACCAAGCAAAGAGATTGCAAGGGCAATAATCCGCTCCCAGCAAAAACTTGGCGCTACAATTGGTTTGTGCTCAAAAGTCGCTGGTCTTGGAGGTGCGAAAGGGTTGTGGGAGTGAATGTGCGTCGCGCAAAAACGAGGGACTTGAAAGCGTTGAAAGAGATTGTTGAGCAGCATAGGCACGAGTTGGGGTTTGTGAGGTTAGCTGCTTTGCAGTAAGCAATAAACGAACAACGCCTCTTTGTTGCCACTTCTTCTCCCCATACTATCGGTTTTGTTCACTTCCGATGTTGCCACGATGGGCATGCAACAATTTACGAAATCGCCGTCGCCCCTGAATGGCGGGGCAAAGGCGTGGGCAGAGCATTAGTCAACGCTGTCATTGAGGAAGCGAAAAAACGAGGCTGCAAAACTCTGAGGCTCAAATGCCCTGTTGACTTGCCTGCGAATGGCTTTTACCATCCCTTGGGCTTCAAGCGAATTTCTGTTGAGGATGGCAAGCGTCGAGCCCTTGCAGTTTGGGAACTTCCGCTCAACTCGTTGCTTGTTCCTTCTTCACCTTCGTGGCAGTTTTTTGTCGGTTTAACTTCTGATGCGTCACAAATTTGTGCCGATTTCAGGTGACACAGACAAGGAAGTTGAAAACAAAGTGAAAGAGACACTGACGATGGGTGAACTGTTCTTGAAATGGTTAGGAGACCGAATACAGCGGTTTGTTGGTGTAGTGCAAGGTCGCACAGCTCAGCAAGTCATATACGCTGCAAGAAACTGGAAGGACAAGGCTCTTGACGAACATTTCAGCTGAAAGGGAGAGCATAGATTTTGGGATAGCAAGGCTTATGCCGAACCCTATCGTTGTTGAATTTGCCGGCGGTTGGCAAAAATGGCATGGCAAACTGTTATAAGGTGCAAAACAAAATATGGTGAGCAAGTATGCCAATGTCAATCCAGAAACTTCAGCAAAGGTTAGAAGCGGCGATTGCTTAACTCCCGGCTGACAAGTTGGAGCTTTTGGTTGATTTCGCTGAATATCTTCGTGACCGAGAAGAGTGGGAAGCGACTTGGGAGTTGCTGAGCGACCCAAGGATGCGGAAGGATATTGAAGAAGGGCGAAGACAAGCATCGCAAGGGAAAGGAAGACCCTGGAGGGAAGTTCAAAAGCGTGTTCGTCGTTAAGTTAACACCTCAGGCTATAAAAAAAGCCTATTTGCTTCTTGACCCAACAACACGCGCTCGCGTTGACCGAGTTCTTGAGCGCTTTGAACGCGGTGAACTCCGGCACCCGAACATTTGTGCTTTGAAAGGGGGATCGACTGGTAGCCTGTGCTATCGTTTGGTAAATGGCGCATTGTCTTTCGGGTAGATTATGAGCAAGGCGTGGTTGGATTGAAGCCATCACAACCCGCTCAGGCTCATATCGCAGTGCAAAAGTTGATGTAAAAGCGAAGTGATAACGGAACTGACGGGGGTGGAGGGTTTCTTCTTAGCACAGAATTTGAGGGTAAGGCGCCCGCTAAACCCTATCATTGACTTGGAAGTGCAGTGCATTGAAAACGCTGCAAATTGAACTGCCAGAAAAATTGGTTCAAGAACCTAAAGCACTTGTCAAGGAAGGTTGGTTTCGCGATGAAGCCTAAGCCTTCCGATACGCCATCTTGAAGTCCTTAAATCGGCATCGACTTCGGTTGATTGAACAATTTCAAGTAAAAGACATCGCTTAGGCGTTGGAAGAAAAGAAGGCGTAAGGTGAGGAAGGCATTAGAACAATTGAGCACAGCACGATGTTGGCAAGTTGAGGGGGATAAGAGATGGAAAAGCGGTTACCCTTTCACATCCAACACAAAATCCAAAAGTAGTGGTCAAGACCTTGAGATTGGCAATGGACAGCGATCTTTCACTGGAGCGTTTGAGCGTTGAGTTGGGTTATAGTAAAGGCACAACCGAAAAAGTCATCGTTCCTTTCCTTCGTAAAATGGGTGTCTTGGATGGTTTGAGGTTGAGTGAATTTGGCGAGCGATTGAGGCTGTTAGCACAGCATGGTCCCGATTTGCTCGCTGAAGCAATGCATGTTCACCTTTACACTCTTCATTGGACGCAACCTGATACTTACTTTTCGTTCGCTTATGCAAAGATTTGCAATTGGCTTTGGGAGCGTGGCGAATGGAAATTGGATAGCAGAAGCGTTGCGCATTTGGTTAGTGTTGTAGTTGAAGCTGCGGAACAAACTTACGGAGTGGAGGCAAACCAAATCGCCTTCAGCACTAATAGCGTTAGCGGCGCGTTGAACTGGCTGCGGGCGCTGGACCCGCCAGTGCTTACGGGCTCGGGTGGAGAAGTTTTCAGGCAGCGACTAACTTGTCCTGTCCAAACTTTGCTTTGGACTGTGGACGCTTTGTATCATCATACCAAGTGGCGGCGCGATTACGGCGTGCGAATGCAGTTGGACAACGAACGGTTGACTTTGCTAAGCAAAATTTGCATGACCAACTTGGACAGTTTGGAGGGGGGTTAAAGATGGCAGAACAAGTTTACAACTACAGTCGACCGGAAGGGTTCTTCGGGATAGGAACAGAAGGCGGCTTCGGTCGTTGGCTCGTCTTGACAAAACCTTTTCCAGTCGGAAACCTATAACACAGCATTAAAGTTCAGCAGGAGCATCACCCCCACAGACATGGAAGGTCAACCTCCCGATGAGACCAAAGGTTCAGCAAGAGCATCACTTCCCCACTTCACCCTTACAAATGTTGCGCCAAGATTGATGACACCACGATGATGCGCGGAGTGGATGGCGATGAACCGATTGGTTGCGTTGCTCAATCGGTTGCGTTACGAGGTGCAATGGGAGCGGCTAGCGCAGAGCCAATTGGCAGCGAGCTAGCAGTTGCTGGACCTTCTCCGCGTCAACGGTGTCGCCAATTTGTTTGGCGCTCACGGTGTCGGCAAAACTTTTCTGGCTTGGGTTTGGCATAAGGAATGGCAAAGGTTCGGATTTGGACTCATCGCTTATTTCCCCCTCGCTTCGCTCATCACACCCAACGAACGCTGTCGTTTTGCTATCGTTGACAATTTACTTTCCCATCGCGATTTCATCCGCGATGCAATTCGTCAATGTCGTTTGTGCGGTTACGAACGAATCTTGCTTATCACCGCTCACGCTGCTGCCGACCAATTGCCCAAAGTTCGGTTGGATTTGACCGATGCGGACAAAGAGCAGGTCATTGAGCGGTTGCGGCGATTAGGCTATCCGCCTTTCGCCGAACAACCCCGCGACTTATGGGAATGTGTCGTGCCATCGTTATAAGTGAGGTGACAAGCATGAAGGTCCTTTTAGAACGGATTGCGCATTTGCAGCCCATTGTCTCAACGGTGCAAACAATTGACCTTCGTGACCGACCCGAAATCGTCGGCAATAACTACGAACTTGTCGCTGCACTGTTCTACCCCTTTGAGTCCATCAAGCGGGAATTGCGCGAACCTTTGCTGCGTCGGTTGAAAGACGGAAAACCTGTTTTCGGGTATGTTTCAGGCGATTACGGCTACGGCAAAACAGCGACAATGGTTTGGCTATGGCATCAATGCGAGCGTGAGAAAATCGTTGCTGTCCCACCATTTCTGTTCTACGACTGGAACGCATTCATCAACGCAACTGCACATTGGCTCGGATTTCGGCTCAAAGAACGGCGTCCCGACCTCGCAGATAAGGTTAACCAATTGCTCACTCACTTCCACAGTGATACCATTGACGAACTCGCTGAGAGTTACGACCGTCAGGAACGAATCCCTTTTGACCGTGCCCGCCGCATAATTGAAGACTTGCTGAAACGGGGCATGTTGAGTTTGACGAACCCCAGCCAAGTCGTTGCGTTTTTGAGTGAGGCAACTGAATTGGCGAAAGAAGGCGGTTACAAAGGCTTGATAGTTTTTGCCGATGAAGTGCAAAACTTCGTTGACCGCGAAAACATTCGCGAGCAAATTGAGCAATTGCGCAAGTTCGTGCAAGCTTTTAGAACGCTGGATTGCCCTGCAGGCGTGTTTTGGGGGTTAGCGTCGCGAGTTGAAGAGCGTTTGAACGAACAAGCAGGTGACATGATTCAGCGGATTCAGGACTACCGTGCTTTTTTGCGCTTGCAGGGTGCATACACGCGCGACTTTCCAACGAAACTTTGGAAGCACCATTGCGACACTTATGCCCCTGAAGCCTTTGAACTTATTGACGAGGCTGCGTTGGAGGCATTGGGTCAAATTTGCGAACGGAAGGATTTGAGCAACGGTCCACGAACGGTCATCGCAGCGCTGCGAAGCGCCGTAGCGCGGTGGCAGGAAAAAACAGCAACGCTACACTGTCTGGGAACTGGTTGACGACTACGAGCACCGCCACATTGTCTTTGAAGGCACAGGGCAAATTACAACGACATTGCGAACGCTCCTTAATGAACCATCAGTGCGTGATAACCCTGAGTATCAAAAAGCCATCCGTTTCCTTTGCATGTTCCCTGCAGGCGCCCATGTCAAGGTTATGGAGCGATATGGTGTGGACAAAGCAATCAAGGAATTGGCAGAGGTGTAGGGTTTTCTGGGCACACATATTTACCAACCGCAACATGATTATTTTGCCTTGACGCAATTAAAGCCGGAACAGGTCAAAGTAAACCCGCGCACAGAATTGCTTCGGCGCTTTAGAGACCGTTGGTGGCATGAGTATTCTGAACAGGAGAAATTGCAAACAGCGAAAATTGCATTCCTCGCTTTTGTTTTGCCAGAAATTTTCCCAAAGCGTGGACAAGGTGAGCAAAGTAAATGGAGCGGGCATTTTGGGTCTCCAGAAGAAGCGAGTGAATTTGCTGCCCACAGAGTTACTGAACTCGTGTTGGAAGGCTCTTTTGATGGAACGATGATGCAGTTTCCAGAACAGCGAATTGTTA
>FMJZ01017966.1_pt1 | contig 11523 bp, 9 predicted proteins | sample 1987881 | NCBI WGS metagenome assembly FMJZ01 (sample SAMEA4378227, study PRJEB15110) | soil metagenome | biome: soil; feature: Field; material: Soil | place: India | collected 2015-03-11 | depth 0 m | reverse complement strand
GCGGGAGCTGTGCTGTTGCAGGTTTGATTTAAAGATAACACAGGTTCTTTGGAGTTGTCAAGGGGTTTTACGGGGTTGTCAGGCAATTTTTCGGAAAAATCTTTCCGCTCAGGGGAGTTGACGGCTCACCGGGAGGCTCGCCCTCCAGTATGAGGATCGCCGCCTCTCCCCGCGTCGGGGAGAGGTTGGGAGAGGGGTATCATCCATGGAGGGCGAGGCTCCTGCCGAGCCGGTTGTTGACCTAACCCCCGGCACCTTCCCTGCGAGGGAAGGGGAGACTCGCCTCTCCCCACGTCGGGGTGAGGGCTGGCTCACCGGGAGATTCACCATCCAGCTGGACTCGACAGCACTGCAGGACAGAACCTCCCCCTCTGCGAATCCAGCGTACACATTAAGTCACTGGAGGCGCGTGGAGGATGTTTATCCTGACCCTTTTGCTGACGACTGTCCAGCCCGGTGTGGGGTGGTGGTGCACGCACGCCCTGCACAATGTGTTCCGCGACACGCCGCCGCCCGTTAGTGTTCAGCGTGAGGTGCGGGTGTCCGCGGCACGCAATCAGTGGGTGGGAGCGCAGATTGTGCTGCGCCCAGCGGTGGATGAGCGAGTGGAGGGCGTGGAGTGCTCGCCCCTGCAGAGGCAGGGAGGAAGAGGCACTATCCCAGCGTCCGCGTTCTGGTATGCGTTCGTGGAGTACCATCGCGTGGGGAAAAACTCAACGGCGACGCCCGAAGAGGAACTGGTGCGCAAAGCGCCTGCCGACTTCCCCGACGGTCTGCTGGAGCAGGAGGCGATAGACCTTCAGCCCGACCAGAACCAGCCGATATACGTGCAGTGGCGGATTCCCGACCGCACGCCTGCAGGAGAGTACCGCGGAACGGTCACCGTTCGCCTGCGAGGGGGCGCGATACAGGTTCCTGTGCGTCTTACCGTGTACGACTTTGCCTTCCCTCAGCGACCGCGCCTGAAGGTCACCATCTGGATGAACGACGGTGCGCTGGCGAGGCATCACGGGGTGGAATATCTCTCGGAAGGGTTCTGGCAGGTGCTTCAGCGCACCGCTCGCCTGATGCGCCAGTATCACCAGAACACGATATGGACGCCGTGGTCGCTCACTCGCGCTGCTCGCGGGGCGGACGGCAAAGTGCGTTACGATTTCAGCCAGTTTGACCGCTGGGTGGAAACCTTCCTGCGGGAGGGCTTTGAAGTCATTGAACTGCACCACGTGGGCGGGCGCGAGCATGGACAGTGGGAGGACAAAAACTTTGTGGCGTGGCCGCTGAGGTGTCGCAACGAGAGCACAGGGCAGGATGAGTGGCTGCCGGTGGAGGAATGGCTGCCCGCGCTACAGGAGCATCTGCGCGAAAAGGGATGGCTCAGTCGCACACTTCTGCATGTGGCGGACGAACCTATTGAGGTGAATGTGGATTCATGGAAACAGCTTTCCGAGCGAGTGCATCGCCTTGCGCCCGACCTGCGCCGCATTGATGCCATCCACGTGCCCAATCTGGAAGGCTACTTAGAGGTGTGGGTGCCGCAGCTGAACTTTTTAGCGCAGTGGTATGACCAGTTCCGGCAGGTGCAGGCACGCGGGGCGGAACTGTGGTTCTACGTGGCGTGGGTGCCGCAGGGGCAGTACCCAAACCGCCTGATTGACTATCCGCTCATTAAAACGCGCATCATGCACTGGCTGGATCACCTGACCGAAACCACCGGCTTCCTGCACTGGGGATACAACTTCTGGGACGCGCCTTTTGACCAGCAGCTGGCTCCGGGTGATAACTGGATTGTGTACGCCGGCAAAGGGGCGCCGCGAAGCAGTTTGCGTTACGAGGCGATGCGCGAGGGCATCGAGGACTACGAGTATCTCTGCCTGCTGGAAGATTCCGCCCGGCAGGTCGCGAAGCGGTTGAATCTGACGGACTTCGACGCGAAGGCTTGGGCAAAGGGCTACACCCGCCTGGTCGCGCCCGGATACACCGATTACACCCGCGACCCCGGCAGGCTCTACGCGGTGAGGGACGCGGTTGCCCGTGCGATAGAGTCTCTGCGACAGAGTGCGTTGCCCGTGCTGGCATGGCAAAAGGAGCGGGCGGGTGAAAATGTGACCATTGAGGGCGTTACTCTGCCCGGTGCGAAGGTCTCTGCAGGCAGTACCAGCGTCACGGCGGACGGAAAGGGCAGGTTCACGCTGAGAGTATCTGGCGTAAAGGGCAATTTGATTACGGTAGAGGCACAGCGACTCAGAACGCGAAACCGCCTGCCGGTTGCCGTGCCATAGCCGGCTTACGCCGCTTCCAGCGCGTCCAGAAGCGGTGCGTTCGAGGAGATAAACGCCTTGGCAGTGACCTCTTCCAGGGTGGTAATGCCCTGTATCGCTTTCTCAATGCCGTCCTGTGACATGGGCACCATGCCCTTGCGCAGGGCGGCATCCATTATCTGGGTGCTGGGGACACGCTGAACGGTCAGCGTGCGGATTTCATCGTCCACGACAAGGATTTCATGCACGCTGATGCGCCCCATGTAACCACGCCCGCCACATGCAGGACAGCCCGCGCCTCGGTACAGCTTCTCCACGGGGCGCCCGATAACCCGGATTTCCGCCATAGAGGGTTCATACTCCTGTTTGCAGTGTGGGCAGATGACGCGTACCAGCCGCTGCGCCACCACTCCTATCAGCGACGAGCTGATGAGGAACGGCTCCACGCCCATATCCATCAGGCGCGGAATTGCGCTCACCGCGTCGTTGGTGTGGAGGGTAGAGAGCACCAGGTGTCCGGTCATTGCCGCGCGACAGGCGATTTCGGCGGTTTCCTGGTCGCGGATTTCGCCGACCAGCACCACGTCGGGGTCCTGGCGCAGGATAGCACGCAACTGCGCCGCGAAAGTCAGCCCCGCTTTCTCATTCACATTGGACTGGTTGATGCCTTCCAGCTCGTACTCCACCGGATCCTCGCAGGTGATGATGTTCCGGGTTTCAGATTGAATCTCGCGCAGGGCGGCATACAGTGTGGTGGTCTTGCCGGAGCCTGTGGGACCGGTGACCAGAATGATGCCGTTCGGTTGCTGGAGCAGCCAGCGGAAGGTTGCGAGGTTGCGCGGCGAGAAGCCCAGTTCGTCCAGCCGGCGGATGTTACGGTCGCGGTCCAGCACGCGCATCACCACCCGCTCGCCGTACTGGATGGGCAGAGTGGAAACGCGCAGGTCTATCTGTCTGCCCTCCACTTTGATGGTGATGCGTCCGTCCTGCGGGATGCGCCGTTCTGCGATGTCCATATCCGCCATGACCTTGATACGCGAGATGCACGCAGCCATCAGCTGGCGGGGAATATTGCGCACGCGCTGCAGTTCGCCGTCGACGCGATAGCGCACCTCCATATGCGTCCTGCGGGGTTCCAGGTGCACATCGCTGGCACGTCCGTTGACCGCCTCCAGCAGTAACAGGTTCACCAGCCGTACCACCGGAGCGTCTTCTACGGCTCGGCGGAGGTCTTCCAGGTTCTCTTGCTCGCCTTCGTCGCTTGCTTCTGCACCCGAAATCACGTCATCCAGTGATTCGGAGGCGGCGACTGTTGCGTTGTAGTGGAAATCAAGGGCTTTCAGCAGGTCTTCAGGGTTGGTATACACCACTTTGATATACATTCCTGTGTGGCGTTGCAGGACGTCAACGGCGTCCACGTCCAGCGGGTTCATCATCGCCACAATCAGCCGATTGTCTTCGGTACGCAGGGGCAGCGCTCTGAGCGTTTTCGCCATGTTGGCAGGTACTCGGACAATGGCTTCGGGGTCGATGTCCTCGATAGAGATTTTCTCATAGTCCACGTCGTATTGTTCTGCCTGCGCTTCGGCAAGCTGGTCGGCGTTGATGTAGCCGAGGCGTATCAGTACCTCGCCCAGCAAGCCACCGTTCTGCTGTTGCTCCCGCAGGGCTTCCTCCAGCTGCGCCAGGTCGATATATCCGAGGTCTACCAGTATCTCGCCAAGTTTGCGCCTGCCATACATATTGACTGCCTCTCAACGCGCGTTCCTGTCATCTTGAGAGGTGTAAAGAAGGGCAGGAATTCTTCGCTTCGCCCAGAATGACAATCAGAATGACAGTACCGCCTGCTATACCGCGTCACAGCGGGCAACCGCGGCGGGCTGCCCGTGCCGCGTTGCCTTCCGTACAATTATCGGCACAGAGGAACGTTACACTATAGAGGAGGAGCAGGGGCTACAGTTCCCGCCGCCATTCGAGGGCAGAAATGAGTGTTGCCTGGTCGGCATAGTCCAGGTCGCCGCCGACGGGCATTCCGTGTGCTAGCTGCGTGACGCGGATTCCGAGCGGCTTGATCAGGCGCGAGAGGTACAGCGCGGTGGCGTCTCCTTCAATGGTGGGGTTCATCGCGATGATGACCTCTTTGACGTGCCCCGATTGCAATCGCTGAAGCAGTTCCCGCACACGCAGTTGCTCGGCGCCCACGCCATCCATCGGCGAGATGACGCCCTGCAGGACGTGGTACAGCCCGCGATACTCCTGGGTGCGCTCAATCGCCATCAGGTCGCGCACATCTGCCACCACACACAGCACCGAGGCATCGCGCGAGGGGTTGCGACAGATGGGGCATACTTCCTCGTCGGTGAAGTTGAAGCACTGTTTGCACGTCGTGATGCGCTCTTTCACCTCCAGTATCGCTTCCGCCAGCGTGCGCGCCTCCTCTTCGGGCATGCGCAGGATATGAAATGCCATGCGCTGGGCGGACTTGGGTCCCACGCCGGGCATCTTTTCCAGTTCGCGAATCAGTTTTGCTAAGGGTCTGGCGTACTCCATCGCGCTCAGAACAGGTTCCCCAGGTCAAGATTTGGCATTCCCGGAAGCGATGCCATGCGTTTGGCGGCTTCCGCCACTGCCTGCTCGCGGGCTTCATTCACAGCAGAGACAATCAGGTCCTGAAGCATCTCCACGTCATTCGGGTCCACCACTATCGGGTTAATCTGGATGGAGATGAGTTCGCCTGTGCCGTCCACCACCGCTTTGACCACGCCGCCGCCCACAGAGGATTCCACTCGCAGGTTTTTCAGCTCTTCCTGCGCCTTTTGCATCTCCTGCATAGTCTGTTCCAGCATTCGCTGGAGGTCGCGCGGGTTCGCGCCAAAAGGATTACGCATTGCTAACCTCCTTCGATTTCGATATAGCCGTTGAAAGTCTGTGCCACTTCCTGCGCGTATTGTTCACCATCGATCTGTTCATTATCCTGTGTGTTTTTGTTCCCCGCCTGCGAGGCGTTCGCGCGATGCAGTTCACAGCGCAGGCTGACCGATCTGCCTCCCAGCACGCGCGAGATGGTCTGTTCCACAAACTGGCGACGCTTCTCCGACTGCATCTGCGCGTAGGGGAATTCGCTCTGGAATCGCAGAACAATCACGTTCTCTCCCTCTATGCGCGCTGGCGTTGCATTGCGCAGAACCTCCGCGCCGCCGCGGCTGCGTTCGGCTACCCGGGCGATAATCTGCTCCCATCGCCCCTGAACCAGCTTTAGCAGGGCGAGGGCGTCCGCATCGGTTTGCGTTGCGGTGGCGGAATCGGCGGGCTTGGGGGCAGGCTTGCTCTCCGGAGGCTGGGTTGACGGTTCTGGTGCAGGAGACGGTGCTGGCTCCGTTTTTTTCACTTCCACGGGAGCGGGTTCCGACGGTGGGACAGTCGCAGCTGGTTGTGTCTTTCGCGCCGGTTCACTTTCCGCCTTCTCGTTCTTCGCACTCGCTATCTGCACCATCGCCATGTCCAGCAGGATGCGCTGTTGCGGAACGTTGCGCAGCTGCCCCTGCGCGCGTACCAGAATGTCCAGCATCCTGCTCAGGGTGTCCGGGGTGAAGTGTTGTGCCTGCGCCTTCAGCGCGGCGAGGTCTGCTGTGGGCAGGCTTTCGTCCAGTGCCCCCACGCGCGCGTACAGGAGGTCGCGTACCCGCTGGGCGATGGCTTCCAGAATGGTGCGGACACTGCTGCCCCGCCGAATCATCTCGTCTGCTGCGCTCAGCGCTTTTGCCACGTCGCCCCGTGCGGCGGCATTAATTACGGCGCCGACCGCCTCCTCGTCCACGATGCCCAGCACCGAGCGCACGGTCTCGTAGTCCACGTGTCCATCCGCATAAGCCAGCACCTGCTCCAGCAGGCTGAGCGCATCGCGGAACGAGCCATCTGCTGCACGGGCGATAGCCTGAACAGCCTCCGGCTCGGCGGTTAAGCCCTCTCGCTCCAGCACGGTGTTGATGCGCAGGATGAGGTCCTGCAGGGTGGCGCGGCGGAAGTCAAAACGAATGCACCGCGAGCGGATGGTAATCGGCACGCGCTGTACCTCGGTGGTCGCCAGCACGAACACCACATGGGGCGGCGGTTCCTCCAGCGTTTTCAGCAGGGCATCAAAGGCTTTGGTGGACAGGTCATGCACCTCGTCAATGATGTACACCTTGTAGCGGGCTTGCTGGGGCATGTACTGCGCGTTCTCGATGATGGTTTCACGCACGTCATCGATGCCCGTCTCGGAGGCGGCATCCATCTCTATCACGTCCACCGCCCTGCCTTCGCGGATAGCCACGCACATCGCACACCGGTTGCATGGGGTAGGGGTTGGACCTTGCTCGCAGTTCAGCGCCTTTGCCAGCAGGCGGGCGGTGGTGGTCTTGCCCGTGCCGCGCGGACCGCAGAACAGGTAAGCGTGGGCGACCTTCCCAGATCGGACGGCGTTCTGCAGGGTCTGCGTGACGTGCAGCTGTCCGATGACGTCCTCAAACGTCTGCGAGCGGTATTTTCTATAGAGTGCGATGTGTGCCATCGTTACAGGTTGGCAGAGAGCCACTCCTTCAGCGCGTCTATCAATCCGGGCGCGAGAGGAACCTGTGGATTCGTCAGGATGTCCTGGGTGTCGCCTGTCGGCGCCACCTTGAACGCATGAGCCGTGCCCGGGATTATTTTCAATGCCACTTTACTGTTTCCTGCGCTACGTGCTTGCTGGAACAGCAGTTCGCCGTCCTGTTTGGGCGACACCCGCCTGTCCATCTCGCCGTAAAGCAAGAGCACGGGGACCTTCACCGCCTTCAGCCGTGCTACCGGGTTTTCGAAGTAGAACTCCTGCAGGTAAGGGCGGTCGGGCATCATGAAATAGGGCGCGACGTCCTCGTGCAAAGGAGGCAGAGGCAAACGATAATACAGCGCGGCGATGCCGGCGTCAAAGTCTCCAAGCCGTTTCTGAATCTTGTCTGGCGAGAGTCCCTCACTGCGCCATCGCTGCTGGAGGTTCTCGCGCAGAATGATGGCAGGCGTGCGTCCGGGCGGGGCAAGGCATACCAGCACCTTTGGGGGGTTCGGCAGTTCGCCCGCCAGAGCCATACCAATCAAAGCGCCGTCCTCATAGCCCAGCACGCCCACCCGCTGGGGGTCAATCCCAGCCTGCTGGCGCAGGAAGTTATATGCGGCCACGGCGTCCAGCGCCATCTGCGTCAGAGAGGTGTTGTTCTGTTCCTCTTGGGGGAGCTGGCTGCCGCCGATGCCGCGCTTATCGTAGCGCAGGGTGGCGTAGCCCATCTGTGCCAGCCGTTGAGCCAGCTGGCGGTAGAGGTCGGTTTTCAGTCCGTCGCCGTTGCCGTTGCGATCCACCGAGCCGCTGCCCGGAATCATCAGCAGGGCAGGCGCCTGCGAAACGCCATCGGGTATGGTCAGTGTGCCTGCCAGCAGAACTTTTCCACTTAGGATACGTACCTCGCGCTCTTCCGCCCGGGCGAGCCATGCCGGCAGGAAGGCAAAGCACAGGCAAAAGAGCAGAAGCCGGTAACGTTTTATCGTACTTGTTCTGGACATGTTCGGGGAAACCAGTCACCACGTCAGTAATAGAGTAGCCGTGCACCTGCCGTTGATGGACGCCTTCCGGGTGTCGACCTGCGCAGTTAACTCCGGCTGGGTAGGTCTGCGGCACACGGGGAACGTGCGGACCGTTGCTTCCTTCCGGACCTGGCGGGGTTGGCACGCCACCCGTTGCGCAGCGCCCAACCATCAACGCCACTTACGCAGGCACTGCCCACAAGACGCCACCGCGGGCAGGAGTTCACCCCCGCTATAGCGGATTGCGGGTACAGGGCACCGCTAGCTCCCCGGCTAGCACGGCTACTCTATCACTATTTTAACACATGCAGGTCTATTCCTGCACCGGGTAGTCGGTGGCTTCGCCCTTGCCGCTGAGTAGCTGTTCGCGCGTCAACAGCAGGTGCTTGCGCACGCGGCGCACGGGCACGGTGTACCGCTTGCCGTCTTTATCCACAGTGGTTACTTCGTCCACGCGCAGGTATCGCTTGTTCGTCAACCCTTCGCCACGCCAGCCGATGCGGTCCTGCGTTTGCGGCGGCGCATACAGCGGGTTGAACCGTACCGTGACCACATAGCGCGGAGCCTTGAAGCTGTACATCATTGGGTCTTTGCTCATGTCGATCTTGCGCTTGAACTTGCCCTTGATGATGGCTATCTGCTCCTGCATGATGGTCACGTCGGGCACGTCAAAGGTGAACACCTTCTGCCGCCAGACCTCTCCCGCCTCTTTCTCGTCGGTGGGCAGGATGGAGGATTTATAGCCCTCGTCGCGCAGAACCACGTCCACGCGCCCGGGGCGATAGTCCATCTTCTGCATCTGCTGGTCAAAGTAGTTGCCCAGGTCCACCGTGCCGGAGACCTCGATAATCTTGGGCTCCACCACGCGCACCTTCACGTCGAACTTGACGTCAATGGGTGGCTGGGTGTCTGGCGGCTGTTTGAGATAACGGTTGTAGTTGCGCGTTTCGGTCAGAGTGTAGTTATGCTTGGCGACGTCCACGTTCACCTTCGCCATGAACTCTTTCGGATGCGCCTTGGCATACTGCTCGTGCCTCTGCAGGATGTCCTGCCAGGTGAGCAGTGCCTGGTCGATCAGCCCGGCTTTCTCCCAGGCGTGAGCCAGCATGTGCCTTCGAGCGGGCGGGATACCCGGCGAATACTCGTCGGGGCGATCGGGAAACTCGTATGCCTTCTGGAACCACTGCACCGAGTTGTGTGCCTGCTTGATTTTGTCGTACCACATCCAGCCCATCTCGAAGTAGATATCGTAGACGTCCGGGTTGTTCTCCACGCCCTCTTCCAGCAGTTTCAGCGCGGCGGAGAGGTAGCGTCGGTCGGAACGCTGTTCGGTATCGGTGAAGTTGTAACCGATGTGCCACGCTCCGGTGCTATACACGTCCAGATTATGCGGGTCCAGCCATGTCACCAGCCGGATGATGGGCAGGATGGCGTCGTAGTTGCCCTCGTGGAAGAACGAGTCGGCGCGTACCCACAGCGCACCTGCCACCACCTCGCGGAAGCCCAGCATCGTGCCGAAGATGTACTCGGTGGGCAGTCCGGTCATCTTACCGAACAGTCCCTGCACCTTCGGCTCGAACTGCTTGCGGTGGGGGTCAATCGCGGTTTGCAGTGCCGCGCTCAGCGCCCACAGTACGATAACGACAAGTAGAAGCTGCGTGCGTCGCATGGCTTACACCTCGCGCCGGTCAAAGATGATGACCGCGATAATCAGCAGAACCGCGATATACAGGATGGCATAGCCGATGTTCTGGATGTAGTACACCCCTTCGTTGATGATGCGCGTCTCCGGGTGGATAATCTTGTTCTGGATGTTGAAGTTGCCGAAGTTAGGCAGAAGGTAGTGGAGCACAGCACCGATGCCCTTCTGGATGATGGTGCGGTTCTCGCCCTTCATCAGCGACTCGGTGACGCTGGAAAGCGTACCGATGATGTACACCCCCAGGGACATGAAGAAGTTCACGAAGGGGGTCAGGAACACCGAGAAGAAAATCGCCAGCGATACCAGGATGCTCATCTGGAAGAAAATCATCAGAAACCCCTTCCAGAGGTCCAGAGCCTGTTTGGGCGTGCCTCGCCATGCCACCACCACGAAGAAGACAATGCCCATGAACAGGATGTTGAACAGCATGGTGAGGATACCACCCAGAAACTTGCCCAGCACGAACTCGTATCGCTGAACCGGCTTGGAAAGCACGGTATAGATGGTGCGGCGTTCTATCTCGGCGGGTATCAGCGAGATGCCCATCACGATGCAGATGAACATAGATGCGAGCTGGATAACGCCCAGCCCCAGGCTTTTAAGCAGGGTCAGCTCCTCGCGCGGGGAGAGGAAGCTGAACAGGGGCGACAGAACAATCAGTACCAGTGCCCCAAATAGAAACAGCAACACCACACGCCGGCTCAACGCCTCACGCACGGTGTTGTAAGCGATAGCAAGTACTGCCGTCATTTCTTTTCGACCTCCTCAATCGTGGAAACGAAGAGCTCTTCCAGAGTGCGACGCTGTGGGATTAGCGAGCGGATGACGCCGTTGGCGCCTCGGATGATGTCCACCACCCTGTTAACAGAGGCGTCGTCTGGCTGGTGTACAATCACGCGCCCGTCCTGGCGCTGAACCTGTCCGCCCAGCGCGCGAATCTTCTCGGCGACGCCATCATCCACGTTCTCGGCAACGATTTCCACCCGTCCACTGGGTAGAAGTTCATCCAGCTTACCCGCCTTCAACAGCTTGCCGCGGTTGAGAATGGACACGCGGTCGCAGATGAGCTCCACTTCCAGCAGCTGGTGCGAGCTGAGGAACACCGTCTTGCCCTGCTGTTTCAGGCGGATAATCAGGTCACGGATTTCGATACGCGCCATCGGGTCCAGCCCGGAGGTCGGCTCATCCAGGAAAAGCAGTTCGGGGTCGTTGATAAGCGCCTGCGCGATGCCGATGCGCTGGAGCATTCCCTTGGAGTAGTTGCGCAGGGTCTTGTCGCCGTCGCGCGACAGCCCTACCATCTCCAGCAGGGCATCCACCTTCTTCTTGCGCTCGCTGGCAGGGATGCCAAACAGGCGGGCGTAGAAATCCAGCACCTGACGCCCGGTCAGGTACTCGTAGAAGTAAGGGCTTTCGGGCAGGTAGGCAATCTGCCGTTTGACGCTGACATCGCCGATGGGTTTGCCCAGCACCCAGGCGTCCCCCTTGGTGGGGAAGATGAGACCGAGCAGCATTTTGATGGTTGTGGTTTTACCCGCACCGTTGGGTCCCAGGAAGCCGAAGATTTCTCCTTTGTAAACCTCCAGGTGCAGGTCATCCACCGCGCGGACCATTTTGCCGGTCGTCTTATTGAGATACTCTTTGGTTAGACCTACGATCTTGATGGCTGAATCCATCGTGCGTGCGATGCCTCCTTTTGGTTGGCGTCAGTGATATGAGTTTTGTTGTAAAAACCACCGACGGATAGTATACCGAAAGCCCTGCCCGGTGTCAAACGACACCGTTCCGCAGCAGGGCTCGTACATTATATACGAAATTGCCGGGCAAAATGTGCCCACCACGCTGAAAGGGTTCGGGGTTTTGGAGAAAAACCGGTGTGTTTGCGGAGCCGGCGGAGATTGGAGGGCGAGGTTCCTGTCGAGGCGTTTGATGTGTCAGCCCCCCTGTTGTCCCCCCGCAAGCAGGGGGACA
>FMJZ01002087.1_pt1 | contig 11527 bp, 9 predicted proteins | sample 1987881 | NCBI WGS metagenome assembly FMJZ01 (sample SAMEA4378227, study PRJEB15110) | soil metagenome | biome: soil; feature: Field; material: Soil | place: India | collected 2015-03-11 | depth 0 m | reverse complement strand
AAATATTCCTGCAGAGTCTTTCTGTAGCCAATCTGTCCTTCAACACTACAATTTTTAAATTCCAATATGTGGGTCAAGCAATTATAATTAATAATCAATAATCGATTTATATAGTTAATTTATATAAAGTAAATTACTAAATTCCTTCGTTAATTAGTTTTTTTATTTGTTTAAATTCGTATTTGTACTTGAATTGTAAATATGATTTTCGACCCTAAAAACAAGGATAAGCTCGATACACCAGAACGAAGAAAAATCCTTCCACCAGGGGAAATTCTATTAAAGTCTGGTCTGAAACATGGTGATTTTATAGCAGATATTGGTTGCGGTACTGGTTATTTTTCCCTACCAGCGGCAAGTATCGTAGGAAATAATGGAAAAGTTTATGCTTGCGACATTTCTTCCGAAATGCTGGAGCATTTGAAAGCTTCAATTGAAAAGGAGTTACTTTCCATTATTAAGCTAATTCAGGTTATGCCCTCTTGCTTGCCTTTATCAAATTCAAGTGTAGATTTTGTTTTGATTTCAAATGTTTTGCACGAAGTCGAAAAGAAAGAAATATTTCTTGCAGAACTTCGACGAATTCTAAAATCAAGGGGTAAATTAATTTTGATTGAGTGGCTTGACAAGGAGATGGAGCAAGGTCCTCCTTTGCACGAGCGCTTAAGTGCAAGTACCATTGAAAATTACCTTCATTCTATGAACTTTATTATCTTAAATAAAGAAATTATTTCCGATACTTTTAATTATTACCTTGCAGAGAAAGAGTGAAAGTTGATTGTAGCACAAAATTGCTTGAAATGATTCAGAATTCTTCTTCAAATAATTTGAATCTTCGTTTTATTGATGATTCAGCAAAACATCCTTCCAATGTCTTTGAATCCTATTTTCTTTTCAGGAAAGTTAATAAAAGCTTATTGAGTGTTAGAAGGAAAATTGCTTCTTTGTTTACTTTGTTTTCCAAAGAAACCCGGCTTTTTGGTTTTTTTACTTTCGTCACTTGCGATAAACAGTCCTATTTTAATTGCTTCAACAAATCGCTTTTGCGTGTTGTTTATCATACACTTTTCCAATTTCGAGCAAAAATTGTTTCTAATTCAAATGCTAAAGCAAATATCGATGGTTTTAAAAAAATGTGTTTTTTACAAGGAGATTCTCGTATGAAAAGTGTATTGTATTTCGTGGCTTTGTGTATTTTACTTGCAAATTGCCATTCAAAGAATGTTGAAAAGCAAAAGGTCAATCCAACTAATCAATTATTTGAAGTCTTAGGGTACAAAATACCAGGTGAAAAATTTGATAAATACTTGGTTTATCTTAAAACCGCTTCACCATATTCATCGAATGCAAAAATCTTAATTGAGGAGTGCTGGGTTGAATGCGAGGGAAAGCGAATAGACTTTGCTCCCATTTCAATTGAAACGAGACAAGAATACGCTGTGGATGTTCCAGCTTGGTTGTTCAATATTGAGACTAAAAGACAAATTGATAAGAAAAGTTGTGGGAAAGTTCATATAATTGCAAACCGAGCTCAATATGATCTTGAGGTTATTTTCAAAGAAACCAAAGAAAAGTTCGAAGCAATTCCCCAGATTTTAACCTTGAATGACTCACTTTTTGCATTTGTTCTGGACTTGATCCGATTTAAACCAATCGAAGAGGAATATTTTCCCTCCTCCGAACGACTTCGAATTGAATTATCAAACAACCTTGGCAAAACGATTTGGAATTCAAGCTACGATTTGAATTTTTTACAAATTATTGCCCAAGTTGAGCCAATAGAAGTCGGAAAGGCTCATAGGTACTTCGTCCCGTGGAATAGGCGCGACAACAATGGTAAATTTGTGGAAGAGGGGGAAATTAATGTGGCATATATTTTGCCTACAAAACCAAGTAACATTCTAAAAAATATAAAGTTAGAGTTAAAGAAAGATAAAAAATGAACTCAAAAGAATGGATGCAAAGAGCGATTGAGCTTGCAAAACTTGGTGCAAATTACACACATCCCAACCCAAGAGTTGGTGCTGTAATAGTAAAAGATGGACAAATTGTTGCCGAAGGCTATCACAAATATTTTGGTGGACCTCACGCAGAGATCGAAGCAATTGAAAACTCCCAAGGCATCGATTTAGAAAGTGCAACGCTTGTTGTCAATCTTGAGCCTTGCGCTCATTTTGGTAAAAATCCACCTTGTGTGGATGCTATTATTGAAAAAAAGTTTTCTAAGGTAATAATTGGAACCATCGATCCCAATCCTGTTGTTTCGGGGAAAGGAATTGAAAAGCTCAAATCCGCAGGCATTGACGTTGAGGTTGGAATTTTGGAAAAGGAATGCAAATGGGTAAATAGGTTTTTCTTCAATAACATTTTGGAAAGCCGAGCCTATGTTATCTTGAAAGTAGCACAAAGCCTTGATGGTTCAATTGCGACCAAAACAAGTGAATCACAATGGATTACGTCAAAAGAAAGTAGGAAATATGGGCATTTATTGCGGCGTGAAGTCGATGCTATTGTTGTGGGTAAAACAACTGCATTGAAAGATAATCCAAGTCTGACGCTTCACGAAACAGAGGGTAAAACTCCTTTTCGGGTTATTTTGGATACTAATCTTTCTTTACCTTTGGAGCTAAAGGTATTTATTGACGAAGTTAGAAAATCGACGATTGTTGCTGTGGACGCAAACTTACATCCCACTCGAAAAATGGAGAATCTTAAAATTGGTGGGGTGAAATTTATTCATCTTCCTTCCTACGAGGACAAAATTGATATTCACGCTTTGGTGGAAAAGTTAAAGGACGAGTTTCAAGTAAGTGCTATACTTGTCGAAGGAGGATCGTCTGTATTATCCAATTTTGTTAAAGAAAATCTTTGGGACGAAATTCATTTCTTTGTTGCACCCAAAATTATTCCCGGGGGCAAAAATGCTTTCAGTGGGTATTCCATTACATCATTGCACCAGGCAATAGGGGTGAAGATTCTTGCAATCGAGCCTATCGACAACGACTTCCATATCATTGCAATCAATCCCACAAATAAAATACTGAATTTTTGAGGTGGAAGATAATTATTATAAAACTCTGAAACTAGTTTGTTCTGTTTGCTATTTCTTAAGATTTAAAAATTTGGATATAATTAAGTATAAATACCATTTTTCGGGTATAATATGAAAAAAATTTATTTGAAAGACAAAGCTGAATTTTTAAAAATGAATAAGGGTTGCAAAACTGAAGTTTTCACAGAAGAAATAATAAAGTGCTTGCCAGAAGTCTTGAAAAAGTACCTGCGAGTTTGTAATTACATTAACACCCCTATCCCATTCAATGCTAATGTTTATTGGGCTTATAGCTGGTTGAAATTGTCACCCAAAAAGGATTGGGGTAAACTGCATACAATGCAATTTAACTCTGTGCAACCTATAGGAAGAGTAGCATATATGAAATTTTTGTATATGCCAATTGCTGCACGAGATATTTACCGAGGTGGTTATGGAGAGGTGAATGGCAAGCTTTTGAATTGCATCCAAGTTGTTTTTGATAATAGCAAAGAAACTGCACAATCGGCATTGATAACAGTTTTTTGCGAGTTTATGTTTGTCCCCGGCTACCTTTTACTAGATAATGTAAAATGGGAACAAATTGATGAGAATTCTGTTCGAGGAAAGCTTTCAGACAATGGGTTTATTGTTACTGGAATCTTTCGCTTTAATGACGAGGGGTTGTTTACACATTTTGAAACGGATGACAGATACTATTCGGTTGGCAAAGGCACTTATCAAAAAGTTAGGTTCTCTGCAATTGTCGATAGTTACAAACTGCAGGATAATATCAAGATTTGCCAAGAGGTGAAAGCTATTTGGCATTTACCTGAGGGTGATTTTGAGTATTACAAAGGCACTATTGATAAAGTTGAATTTAATGTTTTCGAATAACTAAAAATTCTTTAAAATTACTTGAGATTTGGGGTGGGTTACTGTTTTTAAAATGATAATGCTTTGATTAGTCAAATTTTTAATAATAATCTTCAATATCCTGTCGGTTAAAGTATTTTTTCTTGAGTCAAAAATTAAGCAGGCGTAAGACAATTTTTTGCATAGATTTGGTTGAAAATGAAAGAAGTTAGTTTTTTTGTTTTAGGATAATTTTGAATGTGGAGTTCCAAAATAGAAGTAAAAGAGATGCAATGTGTATTTCCATTTGACAAAAATTACGCAGTCATAGTTGTAATAAAATTAAAAAACTTAGCTTACTGTGTTGGTTTACTTTTTTAATATAACCAAGATCGTTTGGATTTGAAAAGATTTTATTAGCGAAAGAAAGAGATTAATCTGCAACGACCTTTCGAGGTGATGTGCGCCTTCCGTACCTATCTACTGCAACTACGTTAAAAACAAATGGTTTAGTAGCGTCCTTTGGTTTAAGCTGGAAGTATTGTTTGCGGTAAGGTGGGTTTCCGTTAAAATCTTGTAGTTCCCCTCGGAGGTCGATATACTTTTCGGAGACATTTCCATCGATCTCCAAACGGACAATTTCGTTGCGTTCGCGGTTGAAAATCCCAAATGCTTGCGTTACAACTTTGACAACGCGATTGCCAGTATTTATTACGTCGAGAATTTTGGGCAATGGAAAATCTAATACATAAATGGTATAAACTTGGCCAAGCAAATTGTTATCTATGTATCTTTCCAAAGAAAGACGTTTACCAGTATCTGCAAGTTCGGGGGTAAAGTATATCGGGCTTCCGCCAAAACTCGAGGCTCTAATTTTGTTTCCTTCTTTAATTAAGGTTTTCAATTCACCTCCAACTAGGGGCAGCCTTGGGTCGATAGTATCTGTCTGACCAGGATAGATATATTCACGGAAAATGGGCTTTTCAATTTGCTGGGGAACGACTACAAAAGAAGTTCTGGCTTCTTGCCCATCGTATTTCCGTCTAATTACAAGTTCTACGCTCATACGTCCGTAGCCGGGAGTTTTTCCACGAATTACAACATAATCGGGCTTGGTTTCGGAAATTTGAGCAGTCCCACCATTGTTCTCAGGTTCAGTTTTGACAACTAAATCCAATTTTGCGTCGGAGGCAAGATTGACATTGGTTGCATTAATTGTATTTGTCCATTGTTGATATGCTAATTGAACTACATTTGGAGTAGTTACACTAATTGAAACTTTTCCAACACCGAAACCAGTTGGGATTTGTTGAGATTGCTCAAAGATGTTCATCGGGAACGAAGGGCTTTGATTGGGACCTTGTGCAATGGTTTGCTCGCCAGTAACTGCATTCATCAAAACAACGAGCAAAGTAAACTGGGCTGTAGCTTTGTAGGTGAAACGTTCGGGATATTTGGTACCGAAAGCTTTTTTGCTTTTTGCAGTTGCAACTACTTTTACCAAATAAGTAGTATTGAAATTTTCGAGGTATTGCGGTCGCCAGTAAAAAATAGCAGCTTTTTTATCGGGAACTTCAACGACGCGGAAATATTTTGCTGAATAGTTTTTGTCTGGTCTTAATGTTACAGATCGATTAGTAGTTTGGTCTTCAATTGTGAATTCGAATTGAATATCTTCGAAATCGCCTGTATAGAAAATAACATTAGTGGAATCGATTTTAGTGATACGGTACCCATTTGGTTCAACAATAGCGTTGCAAATAAGTGCAGATTTTTCTGGGATAAGCGAAAATCCGCTTTGGAAATCTCCAATTATTTCTTGGCCGTTACCACCTCCAGGCTTAAAACTGCTCTCGGGAAGGATGAAAATCAAGGCTGCCAAATACAAAATGAAATATATTTCAACGATGCGGCGTCTTCTTTTACTGCTTTGCATTTTTGTTATTTATCATATTAGCAAAAAACTTTTCCAATTCCCTTCGTACAGCTATTTCAATTTCTTCTTGTTTTAGTTGGGCTGCACTTTGATTCAGCAGTTGCAAAGTTTTATTGAATTCTTCCAATGATTGGTTTGTTCGCTCCATCACTTCTAAGAGCCGTGGATTTGGGGAGATAATTTGCCGAGTCATCTCATTAGATTCGCGGAGCAAAGTAAGTATTTCCGTTTGTTGTATTAGTAGATTAGTTACATTGTCGCCTAATGATTCGAGTTTGGAAACAGCCGTCGCAAAATCTGTTGCAATTTCACCAATTTCAACTAAGAGCTCTTTTTCGGGTTCTTGGTCGGTTTGGTTAATAGGTAGCGCGTCTTCGCTTGGAGTAAAAAGCATAACAATGAACATAAACAACAACATCAAAGCCTCGAAGGCAACTCCAGCGATTACAATTGTGTCGCTGACCGAGGAAGAAAACCTTCGGACACCAATTAGGACTAATAATATTGCCGCTCCAAAATATACAAAAGAATTAACTGTTGAAAAATAAAATCTGTTGATTATTTCTTCCATCCATAGCGCAGTTCCTCTGAAGAAACCTAAAGGGTGGAGCACTTGAACATTTTCTTTAGTATATCTTGAAATTTCCCGCTCGTTGGTGCAAATTTGCCAGGTTAATGCAAGTATAGATAAATTAGACATTTGCTTCTGATATCGAAGTTCTTGAAATATTCTGAAAAGCAGCCTTCTTCCCTCTATGCTTGATAATGTCTCTATTTGTTCCATTATAACAATTTATTTTTCAAATAATTAACCAACGTAAATTACAAAAAATATTTAAAAAAATTAATTGGATATCCACATAATACAATCAATTGACTTTTGGCCTTCGTTTGTATTAAGAAAATTGGAGGTTTTATAATATTAATTTAGAAAATTTGAATGCTTTCGAAAGGTATATTTTCAAAAAATAAGCACTTTATGACCATTTTCGTAAAGTAATTTTAGGTTAAAATTAAGTTAGCGAACTTGTTGTTTTTTTAATGTATTAATCTTGCTTTTGGAAATCTTCGAATATCTTGTTTAAAATTTCCTTTGCCGCTCGCGGAATAATAGTACCTGGGCCAAATATATCACTAACACCAGCCTTGTAAAGAAAGTCATAATCTTGGGGTGGAATAACTCCACCGACAACAACCATAATGTCGTCGCGACCATACTTTTTAAGTTCATCAATAAGTTGTGGGACCAAGGTTTTATGTCCGGCAGCCAAGGAGCTAACACCAAGGATATGGACGTCGTTTTCAACGGCTTGTTTTGCAGCCTCGTCTGGTGTTTGAAACAAGGGTCCAATGTCTACATCAAATCCCATATCGGCAAAAGATGTTGCGATTACTTTGGCGCCCCTGTCGTGCCCATCTTGACCTAATTTGGCAACAAGAATTCTTGGGCGTCGTCCAGCAAGTAGCTCGAATTTATCGGTAAGTTTTCGTACCTCTTCGATTTCATCTCGGTTTGCATACGCTGAACTATAAACCCCAGTAAAGGAACGGATAACAGCCCTATGTCTACCCCAAACTTTTTCAAGGGCAAAAGAAATTTCGCCCAAAGTTGCCCGAGAACGAGCAGCATCGACAGCAAGTTCAAGCAAATTCCCTTCGCCTGTTTGAGCACAATGAGTGAGTGCGTCTAGTTTTTGCTGGACGAGTGTTTGGTCTCGTTTTGCTTTTAATTCTTGAAGTCTTTGTATTTGCTTTTCTCGAACTGCAGTGTTGTCCACTTCTAAAATTGGAATAGCAGGTTCATCTTCAATTCTGTATTTATTGACGCCAATAATAGTTTCTTCGCCGGAATCAATCATTGCCTGCCGCATAGCAGCAATTTGCTCTATTTTCATTTTAGGCAATCCAGTTTTAATTGCCTGCGCCATTCCGCCGAGCTGTTCAATTTCTTGGATATGTTCCCAAGCTTTAAGTGCAAGATTGTGCGTAAGATATTCTAAATAGTAAGAACCCCCAAGTGGGTCGATTGTACAGCAGACGCCAGTTTCGTGCATTATATACAATTGCGTATTACGAGAAATACGAGCAGAGAAATCTGTAGGTAAGGCGATAGCCTCGTCCAAAGAATTTGTATGCAATGATTGAGTATGTCCTAATACTGCAGCAAGCGCCTCGATGCATGTTCGAATTACATTATTGAATGGGTCCTGCTCTGTAAGGCTCCATCCAGAAGTTTGGCAATGTGTACGCAATGCCATCGACTTTGGGTCTTTGGGGTTGAATTGCTTGACAATTTTAGCCCAAAGAAGTCTTGCCGCACGCAATTTAGCAACTTCCATAAAGAAATTTTTGCCTATGGCAAAGAAGAACGAGAATCGTGGTGCAAATTCATCAATATTGAGTCCAGCTTTAATGCCAGCGCGAAGATACTCCAAACCATCGGCAAGAGTGTAGCCAAGTTCCAAGTCCGCAGAGGCACCAGCTTCTTGCATATGATAACCCGAAACAGAAATTGAATTGAACTTAGGCATATACTTTGCAGTGTAGGCAAAAATGTCTGTAATAATTCGCATCGAAGGTTCAGGCGGGTAGATGTATGTGTTTCGAACCATGAATTCTTTCAGAATATCATTTTGAATTGTACCAGAAAGCAGTTCTTGCTTAACCCCGGATTCTTCAGCAGCGATGATATAGAAAGCCATAATTGGTAGAACAGCACCATTCATTGTCATCGAAACTGAAATTTTATCGAGGGGTATTCCATCAAAAAGTATTTTCATATCCTCGACAGAGTCGATGGCAACGCCAGCTTTACCTACGTCTCCAACTACACGGGGATTATCTGAATCATAACCACGGTGTGTTGGTAGGTCGAATGCAACAGAAAGCCCTTTCTGCCCAGCAGCAAGATTGCGACGGTAAAAAGCGTTGCTTTCCTCGGCCGTAGAGAAGCCAGCGTATTGTCTTATCGTCCAAGGTTGTTGTACATACATTGTGGGGTATGGACCACGTAGGTAAGGTGGAATACCAGCAGTAAAATCCAAATGTTCAAAATCTTTATAGTTCTCATGGGTATAAAGTGGGAAAATGTCTATACCTTCCAAAGTCTTAGCAGCAAGGTCTTCGAAATTTTTACCAGTTCTTTTGTAAAACTCTTTCTTCCATAAGTCGAAGTCTAACTTTTCGCAACCAAATTTTAACTCTATTTTCGAAAAATCTGGATTTTTCATATTTAACTAAATTTTAAACAAATGCAAAAATAACAAAGTCCGAGCAATTGAAAAGGTTATAGGCATAAAGCAAATATGAACTAACAAATAAATGAAATTATTGGCCTTCTGGACCTAAGCAAAGCAAATATATCCAGAATTTCATCGTTTTTTATATTTCTTTCGGAGGACAAATGAAACGAATAGTAATAAATTCTGCAATATTGGTTTTTCTTTCAACATTTTTCCTGTATTCGCAGAAGATTTTAGTACCAATGGATTTAACTCAAACAGACCATCTGAAGGCCTATGGGCTTGCATACTGGACATTGAAACAGGGGCAGACAGTGGATTGGCTGTTGAATTATCGAGGTGGGTCCTTTATGACGGACTATTCCCAAATAGTTGAGACTGAAGCACGCCTTCGTGGTATTTCATTCGAGGTAATCGATGGAGGAACTGCTTCTCAAATTTATGCTCTTGTTCAAAGCCCAGACGAAAATATGGAGTTGATACATTTGGAAAAAGCGCCTAAAATCGCAGTTTATGCAAGTCCGGGAACGCAACCTTGGGACGATGCAGTACTGCTTGCATTGAGTTATTCCGGAATCGAACATGATATTCTTTGGGACGAGGAGGTATTGCAAGGTAAACTCGAGGAGTACGAGTGGGTACATCTTCACCACGAGGATTTCACGGGGCAGTATGGAAAGTTTTGGGCATCGTTCTCTTCTGCACCATGGTATATAGAACAAGTTACAATCAACGAGGCAATGGCAAAGAAGCTTGGTTTTTCAAAGGTTTCTGAATTAAAACGATCAGTGGCATTTAAAATTCGCGAATATGTTGCCAATGGGGGCTTCCTTTTTGCAATGTGCAGTGCAACCGATTCATACGATATTGCACTGGCTGCCCATAATGTAGATATTTGTGAAACTATGTTTGATGGTGACCCAGCCGATCCAAATGCAAATAGCAAGTTGGATTTTACCCAAACATTTGCATTTGAAAACTTTAGACTGGTGATGGACCCATTTGTTTATGAATTCTCTGATATTGATTGTCCGCCTAATATATCCGCAATGGACCCATCAAACGATTATTTTACCTTATTTGATTTTTCTGCCAAATTCGATCCAGTTCCTACCATGCTTACCCAAAACCATGTAAATGTTGTTAAAGGATTTTTGGGGCAGACTACAGCATTTCATTTGGACAAGATTAAGAAAAGTGTTACGATTTTGGGAATTAAAGAAGGTACAGACGAAGTTAAATATTTGCATGGAAATATTGGGCGCGGAATGTTTTCTTTCTATGGGGGACACGATCCCGAAGATTACCAACACGCTGTTGGGGATCCCCCTACCGATTTGAGTTTGCACAAAAATTCCCCCGGATACCGCTTGATACTTAACAATGTACTTTTCCCAGCTGCAAAGAAAAAGACACTTAAAACATAAAACTAACTCTTAATTTTAGGCATATTTTTTGCTACTCCCTACCATTGGTGTGGGAATTTATGCTTATTAAATTATCTGGGATATTACTTGCTTTACTGATGCTCGCCGGGTGTCAGTCTATTGTTTTTTTTAGTAGCAAATTGAAGAACAAACAAGAAAATATTAATTCTATTTCTGAAGATTTAACTCTCGATGAAAGAAGGAAGAAAATTGTACAAGAAGCAAACAGATGGCTTGGCACTCCTTATTGTCTTGGTGGTAACGAGGGTTGCGTAGATTGTTCAAAATTAACACAAAAAGTTTATGCTGCTGTAGGAATTACACTGCCACGGACGGCTGAACAACAATCCCAATTGGGTATTGTTGTCGATCGTCACAAGCTAAGAGCAGGCGACCTATTGTTTTTTGGGTATGGACGAAAAGTTACCCACGTAGCGATATATATCGGAAATGGGGTAATTGTGCATTCATCATCATCGAGGGGAGTGGTGCGCGAAGACCTCGATAGGCTGACATTTAATTTCCTTTTTGCAAGAAGGTTAATCGAATAGCGAAATCATATCGATGTTTCTTTTGCGAGGTGTGCCTTGAACTTTTGCAAAAGACAACGGCTCGATTATTTGAGTAATATAAGATAAGGCGTCGACTTGGTCGTCGTGGTGGCCATTTGGGAACGCAAGTAGCTCTCTTTCGAATTCATCGAGCCAAGGAGCATCGCGAAGGAACAACACACAACCCGAGTCGACCAAAGTAGCTATAGGAAGACTGCGAGCAATTTTGTCACGGTCTGCTTTCAATTCTTTTACTGGAATGCCCTGACGGCGTGCGATTTGAATCAAAGAATATTGATATTGAACCGATTCAATACCAATTAATACAGGTTTCCAGCGGCTGTATATGCTCGAAATAAAGTTCAGATGGTCTGCCGACTCAAATTTTTTTCGTATGACTTCAAGAATAAATATTTCTTTTTTTCTACTGACAGCGAAGACTATTGCACAAGTAAAATCTGAACCCTCGTTTGTTTTAACTGCTA
>FMJZ01009141.1_pt1 | contig 11531 bp, 8 predicted proteins | sample 1987881 | NCBI WGS metagenome assembly FMJZ01 (sample SAMEA4378227, study PRJEB15110) | soil metagenome | biome: soil; feature: Field; material: Soil | place: India | collected 2015-03-11 | depth 0 m | reverse complement strand
GGTTTTCTTCCCTAGAGGGCGAGGCTCCCGCCGAGCCGTCTCTCCGCTCGCCTCGTGGGTGAGGGCTTACAACAGGACAACAGTGATGCCGCTATCATCTCAGGGCGGAGCGGGATGTCCCGCGCCAATCCGGGTTATTACCCCTTCACCACCCCGATGGGACGCAGACGGGCGACCTTACGAGAGATACCCACTCCCTCGCACACATCCACCACGTTCGCCACGTCCTTGTAGGCGTAGGAAGCCTCTTCTGCCAGAGTGGCTTTGTTTTGGGCACGCACATAAATCCCTCGCTCCGCCAGTTCCTGCGCGATGTTGCGCCCCTCTGCCTCGCGCATCGCTCCCTTTCGGCTCATCATGCGCCCAGCGCCGTGGCAGGTCGAGCCGAAGGTCTCGCGCATGGCGGTTGGCGTACCCACCAGAATGAACGAGTAGCGCCCCATGTCGCCCGGGATGAGCACCGGCTGACCCACCTCCCGGTAGCATTCCGGCACCGCAGGATGTCCCGGACCAAAGGCGCGGGTCGCCCCCTTGCGGTGCACGCACACGGTTTTGGTCTTGCCGTTGACCTCGTGCTCTTCGATTTTGGCGATGTTGTGCGCCACGTCGTATATCTGGTGCATACCCAGGTTCTGTGCCTTCGTGCCGAACACTTTGGCGAACGCCTGGCGTACCCAGTGTGCAATCGCCTGACGGTTCGCCCAGGCGAAGTTCGCTGCGCACGCCATCGCCGTCAGGTAGTCTTCGCCCTCTTCGGAGGTGATGGGCGCACAGGCGAGCTGACGGTCGGGCAGTTCGATGCCGTACTTCTTCTGCGCTTTCTGCATCACGTCCAGATAGTCATCGCAGGTCTGGTGCCCAAAGCCGCGCGAGCCGGTGTGTATCATCACCGTGATCTGTCCGACCTGCGTGATGCCGAAGGCTTCCGCCACCTTCTGGTCGTAAATCTCGTCCACCACCTGAATCTCCAGGAAGTGGTTGCCTCCACCAAGCGTGCCCAGCTGCGTTTTGCCTCGCTCGATGGCGCGGCTGGAGATATTGGATGGCTCCGGCGGCAGTAGACCGGTCAGAGTGGTGCTCTGCTCACTGCGCTCTATGTCCTCCTCCCAGCCGTAGCCGTGCTCGATCATCCACTTCGCGCCCTTGCGCATCACCTCGCGCAGCTCCTGAGCGTTCACCGTAATCAACCCTTCACCCTTCAGCCCCGCCGGCACATCGCGGAAAATCTGGTCAACCAGCTCCTTGATTTTGGGCTGGACCTGCTCGATGGTCAGGTCGGTGCGGAGCATCCGCACCCCACAGTTGATATCGAAGCCAACTCCTCCAGGTGACACTACACCCTCTTTGATATCCATTGCTGCCACTCCACCGATGGGAAATCCATAACCCCAGTGGATGTCTGGCATGGCGATGGAATACTGCTGAATGCCCGGTAGGGTTGCCACGTTCGCCACCTGCTCAGGAGACTGGTCCTGAACGATATGCTCTATCATCTGTGCGCTGGCGTAGATGATTCCATCCACACGCATGCCCTTCTTATAATCCTTGGGAATACGCCAGCGGTAGGTATCGATGCGCTCCAGTTTGCCCTCCCATTTCTCGCTCATCGCCTTCACCTCCCGAAGGATATTATACTCCAGCCGTCATGGGGATGGAACAAAGTGGGCAACCACAAGGGGTTGCCCCTACGGTCGGCTCACCGGGAGGTTCGCCCTCCAAATCGCAGACGCACCTTCCTGGAGGGCGAGGCTCCCGCCGAGCTGTTGAATGCCTTCCCGCCTGCGGGGAGGTTAGGTGGATCTGTTTGCCCTCTCCTCGTGGGAGAGGGGCAGGGTGAGGGCTTTTTCAGGCGTTATCAGCCCCCTGTAGTCCCCCCGCAAGCAGGGGGACGTTGCAGGGAGGTCAGATGGGGTTGTTCTGTGTCGGGGGCAACCACAGGGGGGTGCCCCTACGGACGACTCGCCAGCTGGTATTGTTAACGCCCTATCGGCTCGGGGCTGGAGCCAACTTCGGTAATAATCCACTCACCGCCGATGCGCTCGACAGTGTAGCTGATGTATGTGGTGCGCAGATGCCCGTCCTCATCCTCGTACACATGCTGACCGTACAGCACGTAGGCGTCGTTGGTGCGCCTGCGAATCTCGTCAAAGGCGAAGCGTACCGTGCGGGTATTGCGCATGGCGTCCAGCGTCATCGTGTAGTAATCTTCGGCAGGGATGGAGTAAGCGTATTTCCCGCGCAGGTACACCGCGACGAACATGTCAAAGCGCAGGTGGCGGCGGATGAGGTCGGGGCTGTTGTAGCGCCAGGCACGCTGGATGTCGCCGATGGTGGCATCGAGCCGAGTGGGCAGATTGCGCTCCAGATAGTAGCCCTCGTGGTAGACGAACACTGGCACTTCCACGAACACCGGTCGCGCCACAATCACAATCCGCTCGGTAGAGATATAGGCAGGCATGGTGGGATAGAACACGTACACCGATGGGCAGACCCGATACGGTTCGTACGTCCGAGCGTAGAAGCCGTAGGCGACGCCTCGTGGATAGTGTCGGCGGTAGTTATCGTTTACCGGCGGGAAGTATATCTTCGGCTGCCACTCACCTGTTCGCCGCGCCAGGTTAATCATGCCGTTGCTCGACGGGCGTGGGCGATTGCCGAAAGGCGTTTCCACCTCGGGCGGATGCACCCAGTACTCCCCTGGTCCGACCGGCGGCTGGTTGCGCTCGCTGGGCTGTGGACGATTGCTCGGTGAACGCGAAGGCGTGGATGGCTCGCGTGTCGGCACCGGAGCGGGCGAACGGTCGTTCTTCTTGCGGAACAGGTCGTTATCATTACCGCTGTTATCGCTCTTGCCGGGTGAAACGGAAGGCGTGCTCCGGTTATCGCTCTTGGAGCGGTCATCCGATTTGCTCTTGCCGCTCTCGGTTTTCTTGAACAGCTTGCCGAGGTCATCTGCAGAAGACGGCACAGCCAGCGCGACGCCGACAGCCAGCACTCCTGCGGCGATCAGCAACTTCCATCGGGAGACGAGAGTTTTCATTCGAATACCCTCCCTTCGTTCGCTTACACTATTTAGACTATACCACGAAAGGCAAAGTTACTGTGCCCCTAATTTTCAGAGGACTGGATGTAACCGTAATACCTGCCCATCCAGTAGGGCAACAGCCAGAACACGCCATCGCTTTCGGTATGCCCGCCATCGCCCTGCACGGCAATCCACGGGTTCCCATCCCAGCGCATCACCCCGCGCTCACTGGGCGGCGGGAGGCGGTCGGTCTGCCAGCTCTCCATCTCCGGGTAGCGCACCAGTTTCAGGTCTTCTCGCCGGGTGTTATCCACCCTCCAGCGCACAAGGTCTAACGGAGCGTCGCGCAGGAACATCAGCGAATCGCGCATCTCAGGTGGCGTGCCCGTGAGCGAAGCGTACAGGAAGTGGAACCAGGGGTTCTGGTCGTTCTTCACGCCCTCGTACCATGTATCCAGCGCCTGCCGGTACAACTGTTTAAGCTCAGGGTCGGTCTCGTAAAGCAGAAGGGCGGGAAACGCCAGCGCCAGCAGCTCGTCGTCGATATGCGTGCGCCATGCCGGGTTGAAGGTCTTTGCCCCCTTCACGTTCTCGCGATAGCCGTGCTCATCCAGCAGTCGGCGGTATTCCCGTTCATATTTGGGGTCGCCGGTGATGTGGTAGGTGGCTTTGAGGAAGAAGAGTATCTCCACCGAGTTGATGCCGCGCTCCGGCGCCCAGTCGGGGTCACCGTTCAGCTTTTCGGGCGACCACACCGCCCACCGCGTATGCGTTCCGTCGATGTCCTTGAGCGTATATCCGCACTCAATAATGTGGTCCATCACGCGGCGCACATGCTCGCGCACGCGCTGTTTATCCTGCTCGTCGGCGGCAAGGTCATAGAAGTGCAGGTAGCCGTAGAAGTGCCCGGTGATTTCATCGCTGCTGGTGTCGCCCTTCCAGAGCCATTTTCCATCCGCGCTCCGTCGCCACCGCTCGTGTACCCGCTTGTGACGGGGGTCGCGCACGTGCTCATCTGCCCACTCGGCATCGGTGTATACGCGGTTCGGGTCGTTCATCGGCTGCCAGTCGGCGGGAATAACCGTGCGCGCCACAAAGCCGGGTGTTCCTGTGACGGTCTGCAGGAAGCGCAGACCCTCGAACGCCCGGCGGGCGTTGACGCGGGCAGAGGGGTCTTTGGTCGCCGCGTAACGGAAACACTCCATCGCCAGATACATGCTGGTGTACTCGCCGTCGTTATCGTCATCGCGAGGCTTCCAGGTGTTTACATCGCCGGGCGTCTGCAGAAGGCACTTCTCCACCAGCCCCGGCTCACGCACATGGCGGGCGAGGCAGACGTTCAGGTAGTGTTCAGCCTTTTGGGCAAGGGTGGTCGTGTGCCTGCGTATTGCGCTCACACCGCCAGCCGTGGCTATCCATGCCGTGCCGTCGGCATCAAACGCCACATCGCGCACATCGTCATCGGGGAGCCAGCGCAGGCTGTGGCGCAGAGACCATGTTTTGCCATCGGTTCGGGCAACGCCGACGGGTGTGCCAATCCACATCCTGCCGTCAGGAGCGCGACGCACACACTGCACCTGTACGCTCGGCAGTCCATCCGCGGTGGTCAGCTGCCCGACGCGCCTGTCTCCACGGTATATGGTGATACCGCCTAGCCCGCCAATCCACAGACTGCCATCGGGGGCAAAAGCCAGTCCTCGCACCGACGCGCTGAGCAGGTGCTCTTCATCTTTGAGCCAGATCGTGCCCGACGGGGAGTGATGAAACAGCCCGACGTCCGTGCCAATCCAGACGCCATCCTTTCCGTCGGGAAGCACACAGCGCACACTGCGAGCGCAGGGCAACGGCTGCGGCGTCACCACGCCATCGCGCACACGCCACATACCATCCGGTCCGAACGCCAGCAGTTCGTTCCCTACCTCACACAGGGCGGATACGGGCTGAGTGATGCCTTCTAACCGATGGATACCTCTGCTGGTTACCTCATACAGCCCGTTCCATGCGCCAAGCCACACTCGCCCCTGCGAGTCGGTAAACGCTGAAAAAGCGGGAGCGGAATCTGCTATCGCTTTCTCCCAGCGGTTTTGCTCTTTGCGCCAGCGATAGAAGCCGTCGCGAGTAGCAGACCACACGTCGCCATTGGGAGCCACCGTCATCGCGCGCACGTCGTTGGCTTCCGGGGAGCCGAGGTGGTATCGCTCAGCGGTCTCCTGAACAAAAGGGGTGTCGTTCACAGGTTGTGCCTCCATCGGGAAAGCGATGAGTGCGACGGTCAGTGTACACAAAGCAAACACAGTGCTTCTCAATTTCCGCTTCCTTCCTCGTGGAATAGGGTTATCCGTTTGAACATCTGCTCCAAAAATATGAACGCGTTCATATTTTACTGCAAAAGATATGCGCGCTGTATCATATCTGTATCATAAATCAGCGCAAATCCGCAAAATCTATCCCTTCATAAATCTGCGCGACGGGCATCTCTACCCCAAGGCTCTCCAAGCGCACTATTTGCCCTGGCTCCGTGTAATCGTGCAACAGCCACTCCCCGTTCGCCTGGCGCACATAACGCTCAATACGAACTCTATCCTGCGACACCAGCAGATACTCCCGCAATGAACTCAGACGCCGGTAGTAGAAAGATTTCTCTCCCCGGTCAAAAGCCTCCGTAGAGGGCGAAAGCACCTCCACAATCAGCATCGGATTGAGCAGGGTGTCCTGATGCTCGTCCAGAAACTGCGGCTGACCGCATACCACCACCACGTCGGGATAAAAGTAAGCCCCCGCTTCGACAACACGAACACGCATGTCGTTGACCCAGACGCGACACCCCGTGCCGCGCAGCTGTGTGTGCAGGCTCGCCACGAGGTTTACTGTAATGGTGTTATGCGAGGCGGAATCTCCAGCCAGCGCAAAGATTTCCCCACGCACATACTCGCTTTTGGTCTGCGCCTGCCGCTCGTGCTTCAGGTATTCCTCTTCGGTAACCAGCCGATAGGAGTGAACTGCCATTGCGCTCCACCACCTGCTTAAATACTACCAGCCCTCGTGCGTGGTGTCAAACGGTTCTTTCAGGCACTCCGTACAATGTAAAAGCGGCAAGGCTGTGATATAATCAAAAAGGGGGTTGCCCCAGATACAGAGCGACAGGATTTCAGTGGATGATGCACAACATTCATGACCTTTTAGAGTACGCTATCTCCAGGAGAGCTTCGGATGTCATCCTCAAGGCTGGCAGTCCTCCGGTGTTAAGGATTGATGGCAGGGTAGTGGTCAGCGATTTACCGCCTTTAACACCGCTCGACTGCCACGAGCTAGCGTACAGCATTCTTTACAGTGCTGCTCGTGATGCACTTCTGGCGTCGGCGCATCCGCAGGGAAGCGTGGAGCCTCTGGACGTTGACGAAAAGATGCAACAGCTGGAGGCGCACGCGGAAATTGACACTGTATTCACCATCGGCGGGATGGCGCGTGTGCGCTGTAACCTGTTCCTGCAGCGGGGCAGTATCAGTGCGGCGTTGCGAATCATTCCCCTCCAGCCACCCACCATTGAGGAAGCCAACCTGCCGACGGTATTTAAGGAGTTCGTGGCTCAACCCCAGGGACTGATACTCATCACCGGACCAACCGGCAGCGGCAAGTCCACCACCATGGCGGCGATGATCGAGGAGATTAACCGCACGCGCACCGCGAACATCGTCACCATCGAGGAGCCGATAGAGTACGTCTTTGAGGACAAGCAAAGCGTTATCCTTCAGCGCGAGGTCGGCTCCGATACCACCTCGTTCGCCACTGCCCTGCGCAGTGTGTTAAGGCAAAACCCGGACGTCATCGCTATCGGCGAGATGCGCGATGTGGAGACAATGCGCGTGGCGCTGACCGCAGCGGAGCTGGGGCATCTGGTAATCGCCACTCTGCACACGATGTCCGCGCCCTCTACCATCACCCGCATCCTGAACAGCTTCCCGCCCGAGGAGCGAGTGCCCCTGCGCGTCCAGCTGGCAAACACGCTCATCTGTGCGGTGGCGCAGAGGCTGGTTCTGCGGGCGGACGGACAGGGCAGGCTGCCGGCGGTGGAGATACTGGTGGGTTCGCCAACGGTGCGTAAGCTGATTGAGGACGGCAAGACCGATGACCTGTATGCCGCCATGCGCGAGGGCGAGCACTACAGCATGAACACGCTCAACCAGGCGCTGGAGCGGCTGTACACCGCGCAGCTTATCACCTACGAGGAGGCTCTGGCGCACGCAGGCAACGTTGCGGAGCTGAAGCAGATGCTTCGCCACAAGTAGGCTTCAGAATGACAGAAGACGTGGGCAGAGGGACAGAGAGGACGACTGCCGACAAAGCAGAGCCTTGCTCAGAGTGACAGGCAGTGTCACCTGACCACAGGAAGCGGTTCAGAAAGGCAACAGGGCTGACGCAAGCCGCTATATCAAATCCGCCGCCGTGATGATGCTCTCGGCAATCTCGCGCATCTTCTTGTTCTGGTTGCGTGCCTGGAAGTGGATGCGCTTGAACGCCTCTTCCTCGGTCAAACCGAGCCTTTGCATCAGAATGCCCTTTGCACGTTCAATCAGCTTGCGGGTCTCCAGAGCCTCTTTCAGCTCCTCCACCTCACGGTTGCGTGCCTGCAGTTCCCGGAAGCGCAACATCGCGATTTCGATGGCGGGACCCAGGTCCTCCTTTCGGAAGGGCTTCACCAGGTAACCGAACGCTCCAGCCTCACTGGCGGCTTCCACCAGCTCCTGCTCACTATAGGCGGTGAGGAACACAATGGCACAGGGGCGCTCCTGAACAATGGCGCGGGCTGCTTCGATGCCATCCATCTCCGGCATGCGGATGTCCATAATAATTAGGTCTGGCTCGTGCACGCGCGCCGCCTGCACCGCCTGCACGCCGTTTTCCGCCTCTGCCACCACCTGATGCCCGATTTTCTCCAGACGCGCTCGCAACATCATGCGAGTCAGCGGCTCATCCTCTGCAATCAAGATGCGATAACTTTCCATCTTGTCCCTCCGCTCACCAGTTTCTCACCGTCTTTGTCAGTTCCCCTTTACCTGCGCGGGAAAGGCATAAACCGTCCCGTTCATTGAGCCTATCACAAACCGCTCTCCATCGGTATCAGGCACGCAGAACACATGCCCCTCTGCCATCTGGTATGCCTGTACCACACGACCGTTTTGCTTCTCTATCCAGTATACCACACCATCGACGGAGGCGGTAAAAATGTAACCTCCCGCAGATGCACACCCAGAATCATACACCACTCGTCCCGTTTCTGCAACCCAGCGCGGCTGCCCTGTGCGCACATCCACCGCATACACCAGCCCGCGACCGCCCAGCGCACCGCAATACACCACATCTCCCTCAAGCAAGGGCGATGGATAGCCAAAACTGTTGCCCTGCGCCGATGACAGCTCCCATAACACCTCGCCGGTGCGCACGCGCACCGCATGAAGCACCCCATCGTTGGAAGGAACCACCACGCGCACTCCGTCCGTCACGGGCGAGCCGATAGCAGGTGCATAGTAGAACGAACGCCCAAACTTCTGTTTCCACCGCAAGATTCCGCTATACGCATCCAGCGCATACACGTGGTTGTCCCAGCACCCCACAACGAACATCCCCTGCACCGGCAGGATGCGCGACTGCACAAACATCTCGGTTTGGAACTGCCACAGCTGCCCGCCGTCCCGCAGGGACAAGCCGTAAATCTTCCCATCCCCCGCGGCAGTGCACACGACATCCTCCCAGATGCCCGCCGAGGCAAACACAGGTGGAGGAAGCTCGCTTTTCCATAGCACTCTGCCGTCCCGGCGGCGCAGGCAGACAACCGCTCCCGACGTGCTTCCAACCACCACGACCTCTTCAGTCACCACAGGCGCTGCCACCAGCGTGCCCCCGATGGAACGCTTCCAGCGCAATCTGCCCGAATCTGCACTCAAGGCGTAGAGCGTGCCGTCAAAACTGCTGACGTATACCGTTCCGTCGTATATCATAGGCTGTGCTTTGACCGAGCCTCCCGTGCGGAAGGTCCACACCGGGCGTACCGCCCCTTTGACCTCCACCTGTGCTGAAGCCTCGTAAGCCTTCTCATCGCAGACGGCGCGGAAGGTCACCCGATGCGTGCCTGGGATGGGCTTGCCAAGAGGGATCTTCAGTTCGAAGGTGTCGCGGTTGCGCTCTGCGTTCACCGGTTGCCACGCGCCGGCGCCGAGGCGAACCTCCCACCGAGCGGGAAGAGCGCCATCGGGCGCACGCCACTGCAACCGGGCGAACAGGCTATCCGCCTGAACCTGCAGCTTTTGCACGCGCAGTTGGGGCACAGGCTGGGTCTGGCGAGGCAGTTCTGCTTCCAGCACGGGCTGGGCATCCTCCTTGCGCACACGCCAGATGCGTATCCGCGAGTCGTCCACCTCCACCTGGTGGTAACTACCCTGATACAGCCCCCTCGCCATCAGGAAGAGCACGCCATTGCGCCACCAGGTGGTGTCTTTGTGTCCGTGCCCCACAAACACCGCTTTCACGTTATAGGGGGCGATGATGTCCAGCAGTTGCTGTTCGTTATCCACCATCTTTTCGCCGGTCGCCACCCAGTGGTGGAAGAACAGAAACACGGGCGCACCCTTCGGAAGCCGGCGCAGACGGCTCGCCAGCCAGCGCAGGTCTGCCTCTTCAAAGTGTCCATGATGCTCCAGCAGGGCAGTGCTGTCCAGCGCAAAGAAGTGGCAACCGCCACGCTCCCAGTGCATTCGCAGGGGACCAAGCCATTTCGCGAACCCCTCTTTGCCAATCGCGCTCCAGCGCACATCGTGGTTGCCGGGCACATTGATGAGTGGAACGCGCAGATCGCCCATCACCTGCCGGTAGTTCTTATACTCCTGCGTGGAACCCAGCTCGGTGCAATCGCCCGTATTGACAATGAAAGCAGGTGGCGGTGACATCTCGTTAAACAGCCGGACGTACTCGCGGGTTTCCTGATGGTGCGCGGTGACACCGATATGGGTGTCGGTGATGTGCAGGAAGCGGAAAAGCTCGCCTGCCACCGCCGGCAGGATGCACCACAGAATCCCCAGAGCTATCAGAACTGTACGTCGCAACAACAGCACCGCCTCCTTTTGTGTGGCTAATACACTTTTTCGATGCCACAGTCGCAGACTCCTGTGAGTAGGGAAGCTTTTGGCGTATCTGGTGTATAATGATTAGGAACCTGAAGGAGGGGACAGGATGGCGCTTGACCAGTTTCTGTTGATGCTGATATTGATACTCTTCTTTGCCCGCATGATGGCGCAGCTGGCGGAGCAGGTCAAACAGCCTCCGGTGCTTGGCGAACTGCTGGCTGGGGTGTTGCTGGGCGCCAGCGTGCTAGGCTGGGTGCAGGAAAACGAGATACTGCACCTGCTCGCCGAGGTCGGCGTGATGCTGTTGCTGTTCGAAATCGGGCTGGAAACCGACCTTGGCGCGCTGTTAAGGGTGGGTGTGAAGTCGCTGGTGGTTGCCTTTGTTGGTATTGCCCTCCCGTTCATTGGGGGATATCTGGTTTCTGCGGCTCTGGGGGTCACCGGTCCTGCGGCGATACTGTTTGGCGCCGCCTTTTGTGCTACCAGCATCGGTATCACCGCGCGGGTGCTGGCAGACCTCGGTGTGCTCAACAGTACCGAAGGGCGCATTGTGCTGGGAGCAGCGGTACTGGATGACGTACTCGGGCTGGTGATACTGGCGGTCGTTTCTGCCATCGTCACGAAAGGTAGCGTCACTCCGCTGTTTGCCGTACAGACAACCGTCGTGGCGGTAGCGTTTGTGGCGGTCGCGCTGATTGTGGGCAGGATCCTGGCTCCTTCTCTGCTTCGCGTTGTGGACCGCATGACCGTGCGCGGTGCGCTGGTGACCACGGCGCTGGTGATGGCGTTTGTGTTCGCACTGGCGGCGAAGGAGGTCGGTTCGGCGGCGATTGTGGGTTCGTTCGCGGCGGGACTGGTGCTGTCCTCCATTGGACGCACGAAGCAGATTGAGCACGAACTGAAGCCGCTGGTGGACTTTTTTGCCCCGATCTTCTTCGTCAGCGTGGGGGTAGCGGTAAACGTGCGCCTGTTTAATCCCTTTGACCCCGCCAACCGCGGCACAGTGGTGCTGGCTCTGCTGGGCACGCTGGTGGCGTTCCTCGGCAAGTTTCTGGCGGGATGGGGAGCCTGGGGCAAAGGTATCAATCGCGCCCTCATCGGTGCAGGCATGGTTCCTCGCGGTGAGGTCGGTTTGATTTTCGCCACGGTGGGCAAGCAAAACGGCGTGCTGAGCGATGCGCACTATGCGGCTCTGCTGGCGGTGATATTTCTCACCACGTTCGTCGCGCCCATCCTGCTGGCACGCTTTGCCCGCAAAGTGGCGGTGAGCACAGCGCAGGCGTAGGGTCTTGGTTAGCAATTGTCAGCCCCCCCTGTAGTCCCCCCCGCAAGCAGGGGGACGGTCTCTTCTGTCAGCCCCCCTGTCGTCCCCCCGCAAGCAGGGGGAC
>FMJZ01044902.1_pt1 | contig 11533 bp, 11 predicted proteins | sample 1987881 | NCBI WGS metagenome assembly FMJZ01 (sample SAMEA4378227, study PRJEB15110) | soil metagenome | biome: soil; feature: Field; material: Soil | place: India | collected 2015-03-11 | depth 0 m | reverse complement strand
GACTCAAGCCTTCTAAAAATCACCAGTTTTTTAACATTTTTACTACGAGAAAATGTTGAAAATTATCGGGAAATTAAAATGGTGGTTATGCAATTATTCTTTGTTATCTACTTTTATCATCTTTAAATATCTATAGATCTGGCGTTCAGATAAACCGAGTTCTGCGCAGGTCTTTTTAATATTTTTGCCATTGGTTATAAAAACTTCATAAATCAATCGCGCCTTGTATTGTTGAACCTTTTGCTCTATAGACAGCGGTTCACCTATTTCAAATCCTAAATCTTCTACATCAATATACTCTTTCTTGCAGGTCAAGAATGCCTGCTCTAATATCTTCTCAAGCTGACGCACATTGCCAGGATAATCAAATTCCATCAAACACTTTTTCGCCGGTTCGGTTAGTCCGGAAACAAATCCTTTATATCTTTCTCTTATTTTTGATAGTAAATGTTCAATTAAAACGGGTATTTCTTTGCGTCGCTCACGGAGTGGCGGAATATCAATTTTGGGTGAATGTATTCTATAATATAAGTCTTCTCTAAATTTACCGCGTTCTACAAGCTCTTCGAGATTACGGTTTGTAGCAAAAATGAATCTCACATTCACAACACGCCCTTCATTAGTACCCAGTGGAATAACTTTTTTATCCTCGAGAACGCGCAAAAGTTTTGCCTGAACATTTGGGGGCAATTCAGCGATCTCGTCGAAGAAAAGTGTTCCGTTGTTTGCATATTCAATCCTCCCTATCTTATCATAACGAGCATCAGTGAATGCACCCCTTTTATATCCAAATAATTCTGATTCAAAAAGGTTTTCCGGTATTGCTGCACAGTTAACCACCACAAATTTTTCTTTTGCCCTAAGACTTGCATTGTGAATCGCTGAAGCAAGGAGGTCTTTTCCAGTTCCGCTTTCGCCAATGATTAAAAGATTGGTATCCTGTAGTGCTATGCTCTTAGCATTTAATTTGATTTCTTCTAATCCGATTATATCATCAAAAGTATAAGGAGCACACGGTGTTAAATCATTTTCTCCTATCGTCTCTTCATATACAGGTTCGAAAATAAATATATATTTATCACTATATTCCTTTCGTAATACATAATATTTTGAAGAAGTCTTTTCCGATTTAAATATTTCATTTGCAACAGACTTTTTGGTTATGATTTCAACATCAAAATTATTTGTAATATTGTCTTTGGTACTACACTTTAATGCTTTCTTTGCACGCTCACTTAACCAGATTATATTACCTTTATAATCGGTAATCACAAAAATTAGATTGAGCAATTTCGATAAATCAGCAAAAAATTTTAATTCAGACGACCTCTTATATTCTTTTTGGATTACTTCTGCAAGCAGTTTTACCAGTGTAAATGTATGGGGATGCCCCTTCCTTTCTGGATGTACTATAACAATTGTGCCTAAAATGATTTTATTATCCATTATTGGTGCACAAAAACAGGCACCCGACTGAAAGATTTTTAAATAATAATCTTTACCTTCTACAAAAACCGGCCTTAGATGTCTAATGGCAAGTGCTACTGCATTTGTTCCTGCATCCTCCTCGCGGAGAGAACCTCCTTCTCCAAGCCCTATTTTAGTCTTGCTCTGTAGAAGGGATTCCGGGCCTATTGCTTTCAGTATATATCCATCTTTATCAGTCAGCACGACTATTGAACCACATAATTTAAATGTTTCGCTGCAAAGTTTCATATAAGGTAAAGCCGATATTATTAAAGACTCATTGATTGTCTGACGGTGAATAAGTTCAGAGCAGGTCAACGATTTTGTAATACGCGACTTATGGGGATCCAACCCCAATTTTTTACAACGCGCTTTGGATTCATTAATCCATTTTTTTCTTTCTGATATTTCAGACATATATAGACCCGCCTTTTAATAACTATTCAACTTAATTGCCCAACTGAGAAAAACAAACTCCCCAATAATTTATGAAAAAAGGTACAAGGCACCGTAGCAAAGTATAATTTATAACTCAAAAGGTTGGGGCCTTATACCTTATGGTGATTATAGCCAGGAATTAAATATTGTCAATATAAAGATGTTAACCCTAATTCTCAATAAAAATCCGAATTACTACATTTAAGTGTGGTGCTATTTTCTACGAAATAAAGATTTTCAATAATTTGATTTACACGAAACCAATGGTCCGGGCAATCATAATTTTCAAATCTTCTTTTATTATTTCAGCAATTACATCAATCGAACCAAGAAATGTGATTTTCTCTTTTTTGATAATCACTCCGCCTGACATCTTATCATCATTTTTTATTACAAAATTATAGCCTTCCTGTTTTATGAATTTTTCGATCTGCGATTGGTATTTTTGTTTATCTGCACTGGACAAATACAATTCTCCTTCTTTTACGCCACTTTTTTTTATCATTTCTTTCAAAAATTCAAAGTATTTTTTATGCTCGGGCAATCCTTTTATCGCTGAATGTAGCACATCATCTATATATCCCTGCATCTCTCTCGTAAGTTTTTTATTATACTCAAGCCTTGCCTGAGCGATTGCCTTCATTATTTCTTCTTTCTTCTTCTTTTCCATTTCCTCGTTTAACCTTTTCTCTGCTTCTAAAATCTTTTCTTCATATTCTCGTTTTATCCTTGAAATTTCTTTCTCGTATCCCTGAATGATTGCCTCCGCCTCTTTTTTTGCTTCTTCTAAAATCTTTTCAATTACACTCTGCATAATTATAATTTCATTCCCATCAGACTAAGAATTGTAACGATCAGCCCTAATACTGCATAGATTTCAACTAAGATTCCATAGATGACTGCCTTTGCAGATTCCTGTGGTCTTTTTGCAACCATTTCTACACCTGCAGTGCATACCTTTCCCTGCCAGATTGCCGAAACGAGTCCTGCCAATGCTATAGGCATACAGGCAAAGAATAGTTGTAAACCCTGCCATAGCGATATTGGAGGAACCGTGCCACCGAGCAACCCAATCTTGGTCATTAATAAGAATGCACCAAGGAATCCATAGAATCCCTGCGTTCCAGGTAATGCAACAAGAATCAACAACTGCCCGAATTTATCAGGGTCTTCACTTAAAACCCCATTTGCTGCCTGGGCAGTATAACCAATTCCGATGGCAGAGCCAATGCCTGCCAGAATTGCGGCAAGGGCACCGCCAGCAATCGCAATTGCCATACCTAATGGATCAGTCATATTACCTCCTATTGATAAGGTTAAAGGTTAATGGTTTATGGGCACCGCTGCTGGTATCGTTTATGGTTGTTAATCTAATGTTAGCAAAGATCCTAATATTTTTTTTGAAAATACCAACAGCATTATATAACAAATTCTTAAATGTCAAAATGCCAGTGCCCAAATTCATTACTTAATCTCCACATATTTTGTCGCCATACCAAAAGGCCTGAACATCTTGCCACCACCCGCATAAAATCTGCCGAAGAATTCAATATAATGGAGACGCATTGTATGTATGAATCCACCCAGTGCATTTATCACAATATTGAAACTATGGCCGATAATCAATACTACAATTGCTAAAACTATGCCAATAACTGGAATTTTTAATACCATCCAGGCAATCATATTAACAGTCACTGCTATTCCACCCGTAACCATGCCCAATGCCATTAACCTGATATACGAAAGAATATTGCTTACAAAAGATGTTATGCCATAGAGTGTGTATAATCCCCAGGCAATCCGAATCAGAACTGGTTTTCCGTATTTTATACGAACAATATTTATAATAAGTAGCGCGAGACAGATATATTTAAAAAATCCAGGGAATATCTTCATTAGAGTTCCTAATGAAAATAATACAAACATTGTCCATAAAATCTGGTCAAGTAGTGGTGGATTGCCAGATCGGTTGGAAAACAGTATAATACCAGTGATTGATAAAAGTATCAGGATTTTTAAAACCGGTAATTTCAAAACAGTAAAATACAATGGCAGGCATACAATCAATATAGCCCAGGTGAGGTTTTCAAATATCGCCCGGGCGTATTCTTTATTGCGGAGGTCATCAAAAACTTCTATCAAAACACCCAAGAGAACATGGCCATATCCAATTCCAAGCGATAAATAGAAAAATGGCATTGGATTGGTCAGAGGGTCAAAGAGCATCAATTTTTTCAAATTTTTAAAAAATCCAATTCCAATCAAATCAAATAAATTTCCTGCCCAGCCACCAACCATACTACCGGTGAATATGGTAATGATACCACCTGCAAACAGAATCCATAATAAACTCTTATCTCCTGGCACCCTGCGCATAAGGTATAAGGAAAACAATGCAAGAAATATTCCATATATTGCATCAGTAAGACAAAGGGCAAAGAATATTGGAAAGAATACCCCAATGAATGGTGTAGGGTCATACTCTTTCTGCTCGGGCATGCTATAAAGTTTTATTAACATCTCATAAGGAGTACTCCACCAGGGATTTTCAATTGCTACGGGTGGCTTTTCGTCAGGAACCGGGGCAATCCTTTCAAATGCGACAAGTTTGAATTCCTCAGCAATCTTCTTTAGCTTATCTAAATCCTTCTTTTTTATCCAGCCAATAATATTTATTGTGCTTGTGGTCTCAGGCAATGCAGCAGCAATACCGTGCTTTTTGAATTCATTATCAATCCAGTCATAAATAATCTTCAAATTGATAATCTCCCGGGCGAGTTCAGATTCTCTTTGGTTAAGTTCAATAAGTCTTTGATTTACTTTTTGAATTTGCTCATCGTATTCATTTATCAAATTCGCCGGGGTTTTATCTATATCAGGAAGGTCTATAATTTCACATCCAAATTCGAGCAATTTTCCTTTAAATTTTTGTATGTCAACCTGACGCACAAAGAATAAACCGAATATTTTTGAGCCCAGTTTATTTAAAATTTCAAATGAGAAAGGAATGTCGCTAATTGATGATTCTAAAATCTGGTAATTCTCTTCAGATTTTATTTGGACTGGTATTGCTACAACCTTTTTAAAAGTTCGTAATTCACTTAGTCTATATTCCAGCGGTTCAAAAGGCTTGAGTATTGAGATTAAAGTTTTTAAATGCAGCAATTGACTGTTTAAAGTTTCTCTTTCTCTTTTTATCTGTTCGAGTTCATCAGTAGTTTTTTGAAAATTATATTTTTTTGTAAACTGCTCGAAGTCCTTTAAACTAATTGGAATGCGTGGAGGTACAAAGTTATCAAGAATTCCTTTTTTCTGATAAGATCCAATCTGTGTGACTGCCTCCTTTATCCGCTCTAATTCCGCAGGTGTATAAAGTGGTACCTCTTTCAATTCGGTGATATGTATTATTTGATGTTTATGTAGTTTATCAATAAACTCCTCTTTTATGCTTTTATGGATAACTATTACAATTTTTTCTAACGGGACTGTTGCCATTTCAGAATCGTCTCCTGAATTGCTTCTATTGCCTTTGTTTTGAATTTTTTGAATTTTTCTTTAAGTTCCTCGCTCTGTTTTTCATATTCTTCTTCAATCAGTCTTGTCTGCTCAGCAATAATCCTCTCAATCTCATGTTTGCTTTCTTCTAATAATTTGCTCCTTTTTTGGTTTACTCTTTCAAGTTGTTTATGTAAATCTTCTTTAATTTTTTGTAGCAACTCAGCACCTTTTTGTTCCGTCTCTTTTTTTAATCTTTCTGCCTCATTTTCAGCATTTTTTATTGCCTCAATTAGTTCCATACAACCTACCTTTTTCCAAGTATTTCCTTTACTCTCATCAACCTTGTTAAATCAGACCGTTCAATTTCGGATAACTTTAAATTTATATATTTTATCGTTTCTTCTATTGAAGGTATCAGTATAAATTCCAATGCGTTTACCCGGCGTCTTGTTTTTTCAATCTCTACCGCAAGGAGTTCAAGTGCCTTTTCTAATTCAGCAATTCTGAGTAATTTTTCAAGCAGTTCATCAATCTTTTTTAGTGCCAGATCAAGGTCACCCGAGGTATTTAAAAATCCATAACTGAGCATTGTACCAGAAATTTTTTTTATGAATTTCGGTATGCGGACATTAAATATCCGCTCTGTTGTATATTCCATTTCAATCTTTTTGTTTCCACCCAGTAATGCCTCTTCAGTAGCATTTGGTACCTGTTTGCTGGAAGCAAAATAAAAAAAACTGTAGGCAGATTCAAGTTCTTTTTCTATCTTTAATCGTAAATTTTGAATCTGTTTAACTAGTTCCATGATCTTTCTAATTAATTCATCCTGTTTATCCTTTAGTAATTTATGTCCGCGTCGGGCAATAATATTTCTTCGCTTTAATCTCAACAATTGCATGCGAGTAGGAGGAATATCTAATCTCATAAATACCTAACCAGGATAATCATTATTGTGCTTTGATTTATACATTGTCATAATATTTTTTCAAATATTCTTCTCTTACGCGTTTCATTTCACTCCTGGGCACAAGTCTCAATAATTCCCAGCCTAAATTTAGTGTCTGTTCAATTGTCCGATTTTCATATTCACCCTGATTGATGTATCGTTGTTCAAAAATAGTGGCAAATTTTAAGTAAATTTTATCCATATCAGAGAGCGCTGCCTCACCAAGAATAATTGCCAGTTCCTGCGCCTCTTTACCCCTTGAATAACAGGCGATCAATTGATTGAATAAGTCTGAATGGTCTTCACGGGTTTTCCCTTTACCAATCCCCTTGTCTTTCAACCTTGACAATGATTGCATTACATCGACAGGCGGTAAAATCTTTTTTCTATACAATGCCCTGGAAAGAATTATCTGCCCTTCTGTAATGTATCCGGTCAAATCAGGAATCGGGTGGGTTTTATCATCCTCGGGCATCGTTAGGATTGGAATTAGTGTGATGGAACCCTTCTTCCCCTTTATTCTACCTGAACGCTCATAGATTGTTGCCAAATCTGTATACAGGTAACCAGGATAACCCCTACGGCCTGGAATTTCTTTTCTTGCTGCTGATATTTCACGCAATGCCTCTGCATAGTTTGTCATATCTGAAAGTATAACGAGGATATGATAACCTTTTGTAAATGCAAGATATTCAGCTACTGTAAGAACGACCCTTGGTGTTGATACACGCTCAATCGCCGGGTCATCGGTGAGATTTAAAAACATCACAACTTTTTCCAGAGCACCGGTTGAGGTGAAGTTACTTATGAAAAAATTTGCCTCTTCAAATGTGATACCCATTGCACCAAAAATAATTGCAAACTCTTCTCCTTCCTGAAGCACAGTAGCTTGCCTGACGATCTGGGCAGCAAGTCTATTATGCGGTAATCCTGAACCAGAGAAGATTGGAAGTTTTTGACCCCGCACCAGGGTATTGATGCCGTCTATTGCAGAGATTCCAGTCTGGATGAACTCATTCGGATAATCCCGCGCTGTGGGATTTATCGGTGCGCCATTTATATCAAGCAATGCCTCGGGCACAATTTCCGGACCATCATCAATGGGTCTGCCCAATCCATCAAATACCCTTCCCAGCATCTTTGATGATACACCGATCTGTAGGGTTTTCGTTAGGAACCTTACACGACAATTGGCAACATCAATGCCTGAGGAACCTTCAAATATCTGGACGAGTGCTTTAGTTCCATCAACCTCCAGCACTCTGCCCCTTTTCTTTTCACCGGTCTGTGTGTATATCTCAACGAGTTCTTCGTATTTTACCCCTTGAGTTCCTTCAACGAGTAAAAGCGGTCCATTGACATTGGCGATGCTCGTATATTCTTTAATCATTTTCTAACTCCTGCGGGTATTTTGTTTATTAATTCTTTAAAATCTTTTAAAATATCTTCTTTTATTTTATCAATCTGAATCAAATTTTTTTCATCAATATACTTTGCCCTTGCAATCTTTTCCCTTACAGACATTTGGATTATTTCATTCAACGGTACGCCTTTACTTAGTGCATCCTGTGCCTGATTGTAGAAAAACAGACATAATTCAAGCATTTTATATTGCTTCAGCAAAGAAGTATATGTATCAATCTCATGGAAGGCGTTTTGATGCAAAAAGTCTTCACGTATTGAACGGGCACCTTCTAAGAGCAATCGATCCTGAGGAGATAAGGCATCAATTCCGATAAGGCGCACAATCTCCTGTAGTTCTGCTTCTTCTTCAAGAATTCTCATTGCTTCTTTTGATAATGTTGTGAAACCAGGAGCAATGGAATCAAGATCATCACTCATATCATCGATATAGAGTGAGTAAGAATTTAACCAGCTTATCGCGGGAAAGTGTCTTTGATATGCAAGGCGGTCTTCAAGGCTCCAGAATACCTTTACTACCCGTAGTGTTGCCTGAACAACCGGGTCTGATAAATCGCCCCCCGGTGGTGAGACAGCACCGATGACACTCAATGCACCTTCTCTCTCAGGATTACCAAAAGGTTTTACCCTTCCTGCCCTTTCATAAAAGGAACTGATTCTTGCGCCAAGATATGCGGGATAACCTTCTTCTCCTGGCATTTCCTCAAGTCTTCCTGAGATCTCCCTCATTGCCTCTGCCCATCTTGAAGTGGAATCTGCCATCAATGCTACAGAATAACCCATATCGCGGAAATATTCTGCAATTGTAATTCCTGTATAAACCGATGCCTCCCTTGCCGCAACAGGCATATTTGATGTATTGGCAACAAGAACTGTTCTTTTCATCAATGGTTCACCACTCTTGGGATCTTTTAATTCTGGAAATTCAATGAGTACATCGGTCATTTCATTTCCACGCTCACCACATCCAACATATACTATTATCTCGGCATCAGCCCATTTTGCTAATTGATGTTGGATAACAGTCTTACCTGAACCAAAAGGACCTGGACAGCAGGCGGTACCGCCGCGGGCGATTGGAAAGAAAGTATCTATAATCCTCTGTCCGGTACTTAATATTGTGGTGGGTGCCAATCTTTTTTCATAAGGTCTGGGAATACGAACGGGCCAGCGTTGTATCAAATTAAATTCTCTAATCCCTTGTTCAGTCTCTACCACATATACAATATCCGTAACTTTAAATTTTCCGGCCTTTATATCTTTTAATACGCCTGATACACCTGGCGGAATCATAATTTTGTGTATGACGAGCACACTTTCTCTTATCTGCCCAATTATATCACCGGAGAATATCTTAATCCCCGGTTTTACCAGTGGCTCAAATTCCCATAATTTCTCTCTGTCAAGTGCTGGCACCTCAATACCCCGTGTGATGTTTGAACCTACTTTTTCTTTTATTAAGTTTAAGGGCCTCTGGATGCCATCATAGATGTTTTCAATAAGTCCCGGACCTAATTCTACAAAGAGAGGTTGGTCGGTCAGGAATACCGGGTCGCCCGGTCCAATACCTGAGGTATCTTCATAGACCTGTATAGACGCGCGGTCAGATTCCAATCCGATTATTTCACCAATTAATCTTTCATTGCTCACCCGGACCACATCATACATACGGGCACCGGTGACATTTTTCGCAATAACCAGTGGTCCAGAGACCTTTAAGATTTCACCTTGTCTCATTTGTCCTCCAGAAAGATATCTGCCCCTACTGCTTTTTTAATGATTCCTCTAAGTCTTTCAATTGCAATGCGGGTCTTTTTAGCACCGGTAGAAAAGGGAATAAGACAAGGAAAGGTTTCTGTTTGATATTTTTGAAGCACATCTTTTAATTCATCTGTAAACTCTTCTGCAAATAGTATCACCCGCACACCCTGATTAATTAATTCTTGGGCTTTTTTTTCTGCTTCACCCTTTTCAACTGCACAGACCATTGCACCGGTTGCTAAAAAAGGCAGAATTTCCTGTTTTTTGCCGAGTATTGCCAGGTCACCAGACATCGGGGATGCTCTCCCTTAATTGTGCTATGGGAATATTGTATTGTTTCCCCATATAAACCTGGCGCAATCGTTTTATTTCACTCAATTTGAACTGATAATAACCAAACAGTGGTTCCACACCAAATGTAAAATATCTTGTTAATTTCAGAAATGAAAGTTTCATTTCATCACAAAGGCGCTCAAGCCTTAAAAATGAACCCTGGTTCTCAAGGTAGTTTCCACCCTGTTCCACGATATTACCATAGATTGTATTACGAAATACTCTAATAATCGTGCCCAGATCTTTATTTAGATTTTCTAAAAATATTTTTTCAGGAATACTACTATATTTGATATAAACCTGCTTAAAAATTTCAAACGAATTTTCAAACTGCCTTGCCCGGAAAAAACTTCGTATATTTTCTAAATCGAAATAGATCTTGAAATACTCGGAAAAAAACTGAGATACCCTTGAGAATTCCCAGATCTTTTTACAAAGGAATTTATCAAGTTCGGTTGATAAAATAAAACCATTTTTATGCTTGATATATTCAGAAATTATTTCAATTATCTCGCTTGAAGATTCCAATCTTGACATATCAATATCATAAAATAGTCTTGTATCTCCGTTCTTTAACTTTACCTTGAGGTTGTGTATTGCTTCAGGAAAAAATACCATCTCTTTAATTTCATAATGGAGGCAATATTTATCAAAAAACTGCCTTTCCTGTTTTTCTATATCTACAAGCACATCGAGAAATTCACCTGTACCTGTGTAGACCGTATCACTTAGAATAGGCCGGAAATTATCAATTTCAGCATCAATGAGTCTATCAAAATGGCTTTTTTTTAAAAATTTTGCCTCTTTTGCACGGACAATGCCATTAACAAAGGCATATCTGGTATCTTCAGTTCCTTTCAGCATATAAGTCTTAAATTATATCCACAAAACTACTTTTGTCAATCTTTTTAGACTTAAGTATAAAATCCTGGATTTTTTGTTTCAATCTTATGAAATTATTTTTCTATTAATTATTTTATTTTTTTATTCTTGAAGATTGTTGCAAGACCAGCTCCAGAAGTCGCCTGATATTGAACTTTCAGATCCATTCCGGTTTGCTTCATTATTCTCACAACTTCATCAAATGATATCTTATGAGTTCCGTCAGTCTGCAGTGCATAGACTGCACAATCCAGTGCCCGTTCTGCAGCCATTGCATTTCTTTCTATGCATGGAACCTGAACCATCCCTGCAACTGGGTCGCAGGTGAGCCCAAGATGGTGTTCAAGTGCCATTTCAGCAGCGTATTCTATTTGCTTAATACTTCCACCCAAAAGATATGTTGAACTGGCTGCTGCCATTGCGCAAGCTGCTCCAATCTCTCCTTGGCATCCAACCTCAGCACCAGAGATTGAGGCATTATGTTTTATGAGATTGCCAAAAAGTCCGGCAATCGCAAGGGCATTTATAATTTTCTCTTCAGAAAATTTATAGCTTTCATTAAGATATTTGAAGACCGCGGGTAATACTCCACTTGAACCACAAGTTGGAGCAGTTACTATTATGCCACCATCAGCATTTTCTTCTGCTACAGCGAGTGCGTACGAAAATACACAACTTATTTTTTCTAACAACCCGCGGCTATTGCAGGACTTGATATAGATTGAAGATGCCTTCCTTATCTTCGCATTTAAAAAGATATTCATATAAAGCTATTCCTTTTTT
>FMJZ01000154.1_pt1 | contig 11543 bp, 10 predicted proteins | sample 1987881 | NCBI WGS metagenome assembly FMJZ01 (sample SAMEA4378227, study PRJEB15110) | soil metagenome | biome: soil; feature: Field; material: Soil | place: India | collected 2015-03-11 | depth 0 m | reverse complement strand
CTAAAACTTCAGAAGATCCTGTAAATATATCTCTAAAATCCCTTCTATAAATCCCCTCCCATAAAATTTTCTTATTAAGATAAAGCTGAAGTTTTGGAATTTCCTCTATAGTATAAAGGTCTATGAGGAATTTTTGAATATAAATATGGGAATAAGGTATTTCCATATTTAAGAGTTCTTCCCTTATGAAATTTAAAGCCTTTTCATTTTCTAAAGTTCCTGCTTGTCTTCCCCTAAAATTTTCATTGCTTAAATTTCTTACAATATATAAAGCATACTCTCCGATATTCTGAGAATCTATCTTCGAGAAAAGTAAAAAAAGAAATAATATTAATATTAAGATTCTTTTAATCATCCGTTATCTCTTTTATATTCCTAAGAAGAATTAAAGTTGCCTTTAATAAATCTAAACTTTCCTTAGAGGGAGGACTTATAAGCTGAGATTTTATTAAAGATATATGATTTTCTAAATCCTTTATGAGTTCTTGCCACTCATTTTTAGGACTTTCTTTTCCTGGATAGATCTCTTTTTTATTTAGATCTATGCTTTGTCCCAGGGAAGGCATCAGAGTTTCATATCCTCTACTCTTAAGTAAAAAAGATAAGGCTTCTGCCGATTTAGGTTCACCATGAGTTATTATAAATAAAGGATTAGTTTGAAAAGATTCTGCCCAACTTAATAAATCCCTTTGGTCTCCATGAGCAGAAAATCCATTTATAGTGTGGATCTTTGCATTTACTGTAAGTTCTTCTCCCATGACATGGATCCTTTTAACTCTATCTACAATACTTCTCCCAAGGGTTCCTTGGGCTTGATATCCTACAAAGATCATATGGGTATTTTCCTTCCAAATATTGTGCTTTATGTGATGAAGAATTCTTCCACCAGTACACATTCCACTTCCTGCTATGATTATTCCTGTTTCTATATTGTTGATGCTTTTTGATTCTTCAACTGAGGAAATGTAGTTTAAATTTGGTAAGGAAAATGGATCTTCTAATTCTAAAAAATATTTTTGAAGTTCCTGAGAAAGAAGACTACTATATTTTTTATAAATTTCCGTTATCTTTTTACCCATGGGGCTATCAAAAAATATTGGAAAATTCCTTGGAATAATGCATCTCTTTTCCAGTAGCATCAGCTCATAGATAATCCTTTGGGCTCTGTCTACAACAAATGAAGGAATGAGGATTTTACCTTTTTCTTTTATAACCTCTTCAATTACCTTTCTAAATTCTTCTCTTGTTTCCTCCAAGGATTTATGTAACCTATCTCCATAAGTAGATTCTATAACCACATAATCTGCCTGTTCAATTAATGCTGGAGTTCCCTCCATTACACTTTCCCATTGTCCCAAATCTCCTGAAAATACAATTTTTGTATTATTTCCCCAAATTTCCAAGGAACTTGATCCTAAAATATGGGCAGAGTCTCTAAATCTTACCTTTATATCCTTTAAATCTATAATTTCATCGTAAGGAACAGGCTCAAAGATTTTCATGGCAATTTCCACTTCTTTTTCTGTATATAGTGGTTCTATCAAGGGTTTCCCTGATCTTTGGTTCTTTCTATTTATCCTTTCCACCTCTTCCTTCATCAATTTCACAGTATCCATCCATAATACTTCACAAAGTTCAATGGTGGGAAGAACTGAATATATTTTCCCTTTAAAACCATCCTTGATTAATTTAGGTATTCTTCCTGAGTGATCTAAATGGGCATGGGTCAGGAATATCGCAGATATTTGGGAGGGATCAAAGGGAAAGGGATTAAAATTTTCTGTTTCAGATTTTCCTTGAAAAATACCACAATCAATGAGATATTTTCTATCATTTTCAAGAAGATAATTGGATCCAGTAACTTCCCCTACAGCTCCTAAAAAAGTGAGTTTCATCTCTTTACTCCTTTAGACTGAAAACTTTTCATGAATCTTTCCGCACTCAAAACATTCTAAACATCTTATACAACTTGGAGAATTTGGGTTTTTATAAACCTCAATATTCACAGGACATTTATTTCTACATACCCCACATTGGGAACATGTAGGGTCAATCTCCAAATGATAAAAGGAGATTTTATTAAAGATAGATAAAATAGTTCCTAAGGGGCATACAAATCTACAGAAGGATCTTGAGATAAGAATACTGGATATTAAAAATACTATTAGGATAATGATTTTTATGGCAAAAAAAAGTCCAATTAAATTTCTTAATTGGGGTTTAAGAAGAATCTGGGGAATCCCTGCCTCTAAGGTTCCTGCAGGACATAATTTGCAGAACCAAGGTTCTAAACTTAGATATGGAATAATAATTACTAAACTAATAAAAATTAACCATCTTATAGGATTACTAAATCTATTACTAACATTTAGTTTAAAAGTTTTTATCTTAAAAAGCCAGTCCTGTAAAGTACCAAAGGGACAAAACCATCCACAAAAATATCTTCCCAAGAGAATACCTGAAATAAATAAAATCCCTAAGAGAAGAAAGGGAAATTGTCTTATTATCAAAAAATGCTGGAAGGTTCCAATGGGACATGCAAAACTTGCTAAGGGACATGAGTAGCAATTAAATATTGGTAAGGGAATGTATTTTCCAAAAGGGGCTAAATAATAGGAATTCATAAAGACTAAAGCCAGAATTTGAGATAAAGTTCTTTTTCTCTTTCTCATGGTTTAATCCTCAATAATCTTTTTAGATCCTCATAATATAAAAGATCCTCTTTCTTAATATCTCTATAACCATAAATGTTATCTGCTTTAATGATTTTGTATTTATATTTTCCTCCTTCTATCCTTCTATATATAAATATTGGAATTACCTGAATTTTATAATCTATTTTTTCTATAATTTTAAAAAGAACAATTCTTAATATCAAGCCAAACTTTGTTTTGGAGATATTAAGTCCATATTGGTCTGCAAGAAAATTCCCTAAGGAATAGAAACAATATTTGTCACTAATCTTCTCAATAATTCCAACACAATGGGGATGGCTTCCCCAAATAAAATCTACCCCTAAATTAATTAATTTTTGGGCTAAGAGTTTTTGATAATCTGTAGGTTTTTCTCTATATTCCTCTCCCCAATGAAGATAGAGAATTATAAAGTTGACACCTTTACTTTTTAAAAAAGTTATATCCTTTATAATTTTTTCAGAATTTATGTAATTCACCATATATTCCTTTTCCTTTGGTAAGTATATCCCATTAGTTCCATATGTATAAGCTAAGATTCCCAATTTTATTCCATCTTTCTCAAAAATAAAAACTCTTTCTTCGGGATTATTAGACAGATTTGTTCCAAGATAAAATAGATTCTTCTTTTTAATATTTTTAATGGACCCTATAATTCCCCTTTCTCCTTTATCTAAACAATGATTATTTGCAGTGATAATCAAACTAAAGCCTACTTTCTTAAGAATATCTAAAATTTCAACGGGAGCATTGTATAGAGGATAGCTTGAGGGTTTGAAAATATTCCCTGCAATAACGGTATCCAGTACTACGCAGGATAAATCTCCTTTTATTTCCTCTTTTATATCTTCGAATATTTCTTCAGGAAAGATATATTTTTTACTTTTTGGATCATAATAGGAATTAAGAATTTGTTTCTGGAGAAAAACATCCCCACAAAATACCAAAGTAACTCTATTTATCATCTCGTAGGAGATGATAAAATTGAAGGAAAGAATAAGGAATAAAATAAAAATTAATAACTTCTTTATAATAATGACTTAATTATATCATGATTAAAAAACTTAGAGAAAGGAGAAGGTTATGAAGAAACCCTATATTCTTTTGGACGCTGGGGGAACCATAATTTTCCCTAATTTTGAAATAATTTCTGAAGTTGCTTTTAAGTTTGGATATTCTTTAGATCCAGAAAATTTATTAAAGGAATTTTCTTATGTAAATTTTAACTTGGATAATCTTTTAAAGGAAGATCATTCTTTATATAAAGAGGAGATCCATAAGAGTATTGAATATACCTTAGAGAGGTTTTTAATAAATAAAAAAGATGCAGAGAAAATAATAATAGAGACAAAGAGAAAGGTAAAGAATGGTTATCTTTGGACCTATACAATTTCAAAGATAATTAGAGGATTGAAAAACTTAAAAGAAGAAGGGTTCTTTTTATCTGTTATTTCAAATTCAGATGGAACAGTAGAAGAACAAATTAAGTTTACTGGAATAAAAAATTTTTTTGAAAAGATTTTTGATTCTGGAATTATTGGGATAGAAAAGCCAGATCAGAGATTTTTCCAGTATGCATTAAACAACCTACGATTATCTCCTGATGATGCTATCTATGTGGGAGATTTTATGATGATTGATGTTTATGGGGCAAATAAATCAGGAATGGGAGCCTTTCATCTTGATCCCTTTGGATTTTATAATTCTTGGTTTGGGTATCATATAAAAGATATTTATGATTTTTCTTTAGAAATAATTAATAATAAAGTTAATTATACAGATGAAAGGCTCTATCCCTTTAAATAAATTTTATTTTGGAAGCTTTGTTTTGTAAAAATAATTTAGAATTTTTTCCTCATTGGGACCAACTTCTAAAATAAATTTTACTCTGTGGGCATCAATCCTTTCATAGGGTATTGAGGAGGAAATAATTTGCCAATCTCCTTCTAAATATTCTCTTACTTCTACTTTAATCTTTTCCTTCTTGGAATTTCTTATTTTTATTTGTATCTTTCTTTCTCTAACAAGATTTTTAGCTTCTATATATTCCTTACTTTCTAATATTTTTCTTTCTCCTTTTATATCAAAGGCTATTCCCTGAATTATGGAGAATTTTTCACCTTCAGCTATATCTTTTAAAAAAGATTCACCTAAGAATATGATTCTATCTGTATCCTTTAAAAATATTCTGATTTTGCCTGCAGGAATAGGAATTCCCAAACCTTTACTCTTTGAATTCTCAAATTGCCATTCAATAAATACCCCACTTACATTTCTTTGAAAATCATAAAAATAATTTTTTTGGGAAATTACATCCTTATTATCAAGCCATGGTAATATCTTATATTGTTTAGCAGGAATATTTACAGGTTCCTTATAGGAAAAGATTTTGTACTCTCCTTTGCTTTCGATAAATTCCTCAGAAGAGACTTCTTCTGCAATTTCTGCCTTTAAAAGAGCCCTTGTGGGTATAGGCTCTATAACCTGAGGTTCACCAGCAAGAAGAGATAATTTTATATTTCTAAAATTATTATTAGAATTATTTTGAATAATCATTCTGCTATTAAAATTAATAACCGATTTTTCATCTACTAATATAAAATGCTCACAATTCCAAGATATGTCAGGAAGAAAGTAAAATACCTTTAAAATTTCTTCTATATCTTTTTTAGAATAAACCCATATAGCCCAATTGGGATAGATAACCTCCTTTATGACACTTCCTCTCTGGGGAATAATATAAAGGGAATAAGGGGAAAGATCTCCAGGAATTTCATCTAAGGGAATGTAATTTATACCTTGCTTTAAATTTACATTCTTTTCTAAGGAAACAAGGGCAAAATTTTTAGAATAGACAATTAAATCTGTATCTGCAAAGGAAAGACTTAAAATAAAAAACATAAGAAGAACTAATAATTTTTTCATTTTATCACCTCAAATTAAATTATAGCATATTAATAGTTTGTCCTAATATGGATAATAATGTGGAAACCTTGACAAATCTTATAAATTTATTATTATTAAATAAGAAAATTTGGGGAGTCGTCTAGCGGGTAGGACGCCTGACTCTGGATCAGGTAGGGATGGTTCGAATCCATCCTCCCCAGCCAAATAATTGGCCCTATCGTCTAGAGGACTAGGACGTTGGGTTCTCAACCCAAAAACCGGGGTTCGAATCCCCGTAGGGCCACCAGTTAAAAATAAGCCCCAAGGTTTTTCCTTGGGGCTTTTGATTTTTGGTACTAATACTCAGGAGGTGGGGGAGGAGTGTGTTTCTCTTTTTCAGGTTTCTCAGCGACAAGACCCTCAGTAGTTAATACTAAAGCAGCAATGCTTGCAGCATTCTGAAGGGCTGATCTTGTTACTTTACATGGATCTACGATTCCAGCCTCGAACATATTTACATATTTATCCCTTGCTGCATCATATCCAACTGGGCCTTCCATTTCTTTAACCTTTTCCGCAATAATTGATCCCTCTTTACCAGCATTGTTTGCTATTAACTTTAAAGGTACGTCTAAAATTTTTCTTACTATATCTACTCCAATCTTCTCATCTTCATTGTTTAATTTAACGTTATCTAAAGCCTTTATTGCTCTAATTAATGCCACTCCACCACCAGGTACAATTCCTTCCTCTACTGCAGCCTTTGTAGCAGAAAGAGCATCCTCTATTCTATGTTTCTTTTCCTTTAATTCAACTTCTGTTGCTGCTCCTGCTTTAATCACTGCAACTCCTCCTGCTAATTTTGCAAGTCTCTCTTGAAGTTTCTCTCTATCAAATTCTGAATCGGTCTCTTCTAATTGTTTCCTAATTTGAGCAATTCTTGCCTCAATATCTTTTCTATTTCCTTTGCCTCCAACAATTGTTGTTTTATCTTTGTTTGCTCTTAGCTTTTCTGCCCTACCAAGCATATTGAGGGTTACATTCTCTAATTTAATTCCTGTTTCTTCTGATATAAATTCTCCACCAGTAAGAATAGCTATATCCTGAAGCATTGCCTTTCTTCTATCACCAAATCCAGGTGCCTTTACTGCAAGTGATTGGAGCACTCCACGAAGTTTGTTTACTACAAGAGTAGCTAATGCCTCTCCCTCAACATCCTCTGCTATGATTACTAAGGATTTTCCTGTTTGTACCACCTTCTCTAAAATTGGGATAATGTCATTTATAGCACTGATTTTTCTGTCTGTTATAAGGATATATGGTTCTTCCAAAACTGCTTCCATTCTTTCTGCATCAGTAATCATGTATGGAGATATATAACCCCTATCAAATTGCATTCCTTCCACAACCTCGAGGGTTGTTCCAATACCTTGAGATTCCTCTACAGTTATTACCCCATCCTTTCCTACCTTATCCATAGCATCAGCAATTAGTTGTCCAATTCCTTCATCATTATTTGCAGATATTGCTGCTACATGGGCAATATCTTCTTTTGTTTCAACAGGTCTTGCAATCTTTTTTAACTCTTCCACCACAGCTTCCACAGCTTTTTCAATGCCTCTCTTTACATACATTGGATTTGCTCCTGCAACAACACTTTTTAATCCCTCATGAACCAATGCTTGAGCCAAAACTGTTGCTGTAGTTGTTCCATCTCCGGCTACATCGTTGGTTTTAGATGCAACTTCTTTAACAAGTTGTGCCCCCATATTCTCAAAGGGATCTTCAAGGTCGATTTCCTTGGCAATTGTTACTCCATCATTGGTTATAACTGGTGCTCCGAATTTTTTCTCAAGTACAACATTTCTTCCTCTTGGTCCTAAGGTTATTTTTACGGTATCTGCAACAGTGTCTAACCCTTTAATTAAGGCTGTTCGTGCTTCCATATTTAAACTTATAATTTTAGCTGCCATCTTCTATCTCCCTCCTTCTTTATATTATTTTTCGACTACAGCCAAAACATCTCTTTCACTGAGAATCAAATATTCTTCCCCTTCAATCTTAACTTCGGTGCCTGCATATTTAGCAAAAATTACAGTATCTCCCTCTTTAATCTCAAGAGGAACCTTTTGGCCATTATCTAAAATTCTCCCTGTTCCTACGGCAACCACTTTACCCTGTTGGGGTTTTTCTTTAGCAGTATCTGGTAATACAATTCCTCCCTTCGTTTTTTCTTCTTGCTCCAATACCTTAACCACAACACGATCACCAATAGGTTTTAGCTTCACAGTTATTACCTCCTTTCTTTAAATTTTGTTAGCAATCATATTAATTGAGTGCTAAACCAAAGTAAATATTATATAAATCACTTTTTAACTTCAATGGAGGATAAAATTAAAAAGTTTTGTTTAAGGCCAAATTTTTATAGTTTTCCATAGTTTTTCTTTATTTTTCTCTTTTTTTTGCTATTTCTCTATACAAATCTTGTAATTTCCTTGCTAATTTATCTACAGAAAACTTCTGGGCCTTTAATTTTGCATTTGTTTTCATTTTATTAAGAAGCTCAGGACTATCAAGAAGAAGCTCTACCTTTTGGGAGAAAATTTGAGGATCTAAAGGAGTTAGGAATCCCTCAATACCATCGGAAATAAGACTTTTTGAGCCTGAAGCGTCAACGGCAACCACAGCACATCCTCCAGCCATAGCTTCTAAGGTAACCAGCCCCTGAGTTTCAGTTATCGAAGGAAATACAAATATATGAGCAGAAGAATAAAAATTTATAAGTTCTTCTCTCGGGAACCATCCAAGAAAGAAAACCTTATCCCTTAGAAGAAGTTTATCTTTTAACTCTTCAAGATTTTTTCTTTCATCACTATTTCCAACAATAAGAAGAACAGTGTCATCTCTTCTTCTAAGTAAAGGGGCTAAGGATTTGAGAAGAAAATCAATATTCTTTTCCTTTGCTAATCTCCCTGCATAAAGAAGAATTTTTTTATCCTTCCAAGGTTTATCTAACAAAAATTCTTCTTTGTTTTTCTCTTTCCATAAGGTTAAATCAAGACCTGTGGGTAAAATTTCTATTCTTGTTTTTGTTCCAAATTTTTTAATCATCTCTTTTATCTCAGGAGAGGGTACTATTACCAAATCTACTTTATTTGAAAAATTTATGCTTGTAATTATTGCTAATTTTTCCTTTACTTTTTGAGGAGCAAGAGGGATATAGTGAACATATTTATGATATAGAGTGTGATATGTGAAGACGATAGGAATTTTGTATTTTCTTGCTAACTTTAAAGCTGTTTTTCCAATAACATAAGGATGATGGGTATGGATAATATCAAAATTTTGATTTTTAAAAAAATTTTCTATAAGAAAGTTAAAGGGAAGAGGTATAGGATGAATACTTACTTTTCTTATAAAAAGAGCAGGATATCTAAAAACTCTTTTATCAAAATCATCATAAGGAGGAAACCAAGGAGGATAATGAGGAGCAAATACATAAACTTCATTTCCCAATTCTTCTAATGCCTTTCTATATGTTTCTACGGATATTGCTGCACCACCAGTATTTGGAAGATAATTAACGGTAAAGAAGGCTATTTTCATTAACCTTCTAATATTCTCCTATATAACTTAACAGTTTCCTCTGCAATCTTATCTATATCATATTTCTTCGCAAGTTCTAAAGCTCTTTTTGAATATTCTTCTCTTAATTCTCTATTTTCTATAAGAAGTTTTATTTTTTCCTCAAAACTTTCTTCGTCCCCTTCAATATATGAGTCAAAGAGAGGCTCCTTATATTCAGGTATATCCCTTAAAAGAAGAGGAAGTCCACAAGATGCCGCTTCTAAAATTGCTACACTAAAATTTTCCTGACGAGATGGAAAGAAGAATACATCAGACATATTATAAAATTTTGGAAGTTCTTCATGGGGCATTCCTCCAGGAAGAATTAAGTTCTCTGGTGGATTTTCCTTTATTTTTTTTGCTTCTGCAAAACCTTCACTAAGAAAAGAAAAGGGAATATCTCCTACCCATACAAATTTATGTTGGGGAAATTTTTCCGCAATCTTTACAAAGGTATCAAATCCCTTCCTTTTTATAAGATGCCCTACAGAAAGAAAAACAATTTCCTCTTCTTTTATTTTATACTCTCTTCTTGCCTTAATTCTTAATTCTTCATCCCTTTTAAACTTCCTCATATCTATCCCATTGGGAATAACTACAATTTCAGATTTTACACCCATCTTCTTCAATTTTTCTGCCTCTAATGGAGATACTGCTATAACAACCCTTGCTTGATTATAGAAAAGGAGAAGATATTGAGTAAATACTCCTTTCCATTTTTCTGCTAATATTGTACTTCCTATCATGGTATCTGGAATTATATGAGCGGTAAATATGATTCTATCTTGATATTCTTTTTTAGCATATCTGAAAAGGATATCTCCAATGGAATGAAGATGTATTATATCAAAGGGTTCATCCTTTGAGTTTCCATTCAAGAATATCTCTATATCTCCTCTTCTTTTAAGAGCAGAATATAACATAAAACATGCAGTCTGATCTCCACCACCCTTTCTACGAGCAGAGGAAATGCCTGGCTTGAAGACAAGGTTAACTCTTATTCTTCCCATTTTACACTTTCTCTTCTTCTTTTAATGTTAGGATATCCCAAATATTTCCAGATTCTTCTCCCTTCTTTTCTCATCTTTTCTAGGTTTATCCAATCTCTTTTGTATCTTGGAGGATTTTTTAAAGTTTCTCTATATATCTCTAACATTTTATCTCCTACATTATCCAAACTATAATTTTGGGCTAACTGAAGGGCTTTGCTCTGGTATTCTATATAAAAATTTTTATCGTTTTTTAATTTTAATAAGTATATCAAAAAATCTTCATTAGTTTTTGCAGGGATAAAGAAACCCCCAAAGGGCTCTTTATATTCGGGTATATCCCTCAAAAGAAGGGGAAGTCCGCAAGATGCCGATTCTAAAACTGCCATAGGAAGATTCTCCTGATAAGATGGAAAGAAAAATACATCTCCTAAATTGTAATAATCAGTCATTTCTTCATAAGGGACAATTCCTGTGAAAATTATATTGGATGGGGCATTTTTGATCTTTTCTTGGAGTTCCATAAATCCTGCAGTAAAAACAGAAAAGGGTTGTCCTCCTACCCACACAAATTTTATATCAGGTAATTTTTGGGCAGTTTCTATAAATACATCAATACCTTTTCTTGGTTGTATTTGTCCTGCTCCTACCGCCACAAAATCTGACATAGAAATACCCAATCTTTCTCTTATTTTTTTACTTTTCTCCCAAGAAGGAAAAAATCTTTCTAAATTTACAGGATTTGGTACAAAATAAATAGGAGCTTTTACTCCAAGGTTCTCTAACTCTTCTTTGACCTTAGGAGAAACAGCTATCACACAATCTGCTAAATTGTAGTAATATTTCAAATATTTTACAAAAAATGGAAGCCAAATATCTACTAAAACAAGACTTCCGATTAAAGATGCTGGTATAATATGGGCAGAGATTACTAATCTTTTTCCTGAGAGCATTCCTTTGCTTACCGCATATGGGCCTGGGGTATGAAGATGGGCGATATCGTGTAATCCTCTACCATTTATACTTACTTCTAACTCTTCTTTTCTTTTTAAAGCTTCTGCAAGGGACAAGCTTGCAGTATATACCCCTTGCCCTTTAACATCCCAAGCTAAAGCCTCGGAAATTATGTTAACCGTGATTTTCATAATATTACAGTTTTTAATATTATACCATAAATTAAGGTCTTTACAATTGGAAAAACTTATTTTTTAATGAATATAACAAAGTGAAACTAAGGTTAGGAGGTGAGAGTATAAAAATGAAAAAAAATATAAAGCCCCCAACGATGAGAGATGTAGCAAGATTAGTGGGGGTATCTGTGAGTACCGTCTCCCATGTCATAAATAAA
>FMJZ01058521.1_pt1 | contig 11546 bp, 12 predicted proteins | sample 1987881 | NCBI WGS metagenome assembly FMJZ01 (sample SAMEA4378227, study PRJEB15110) | soil metagenome | biome: soil; feature: Field; material: Soil | place: India | collected 2015-03-11 | depth 0 m | reverse complement strand
GCGGCAAAGCCGCCGCCCCGCTTCTGTTGTTGTTCTCCCCTCAAACCGTCCTCACCGTTCGTATACTTCCCGTTTCAGCGCCGCGATGTAGGGGAGGGTGCGGAAAAGGTCGGCATAGTCCAGGCCGTAGCCCACCACCCAGACAGGTGAGAACACAATGTCCCAATTTATATCTGAACCTCGGGGAACAATCGCTTGACAGGGAGAGGGGAGTATATAGTATATTAAGATTAAGTTGCTCCAGGTCGGCCAGGCGGTCGCGCTCCGCGCGCGGCGGGGGTGAGGAAAGTCCAGGCTCCACAGGGCACGGTGCTGGGTAACACCCAGGCGGGGTAACTTGACGGAGAAGGGCCACAGAAACAGACCGCCGGGTTGGTAAACCGGCATACCAATCTACCAACCCGGTAAGGGTGAAAAGGTGGTGTAAGAGACCACCGGCGTCCGGGGTGACCCGGGCAGCCAGGCAACCCCCACCGGGAGCAAGGCCAAGCAGGGGCAACGTGGGGGCAGGGCTTGTCCCTGCTCCTGCACGGGGCGGCCCGTCCCGTCTGAGCCCCGGGTAGGCCGCATGAGACGGCGGGTAACCGCCGTCCCAGAGAGATGACCGCCCCCGACAGAACCCGGCTTATCGGCCGGCCTGGAGCCCCCTTGGGTCAGGCCATTGCCCCGGTGCATCATTCCAGCCCCCTACAATCCGGCAAGGGGTCTGCTGACGTTACCGCCCACTCCTGCGACAGCAACTCCGCCTGCTTCAGTACCGTCTGGGTCGCTTTTTCCTGCTTGTCCGGAGGATAACCGTATTTGCGGAGGATGCGCTTGACCAGCAAGCGCAACCGCGCCGGACGTCCTCGCGCATCGTCTAATCCACGGTGATATGGGCGCGACCTCCCAGAAGTACAAAGAGCGCAGGGAAATTTCTTCCACTCCCTGCGCTCTCTGTGCTCGCTGGGGCGGGTTGAAAGTCGCCCTATAGAAAAATTTTCTCTACCCTATCGCACCGTCCGCTTTCCGCCGCCAGCAATATCCGCGCGGATCAATGCCTGCACCTCCGCTTTGTTGATAATAGGAAGGTCAAACATAAGGGTTTGCTGAAGACGGGTAGCAGCATCTCCCACAATAAGCCCCTTTTGCAAGCCGGCAGCGTTGAACCCCTCCGTCAAGAGTCCGTAGTACAACCCTCCGTTCCAGGTGTCCCCTCCTCCCAGTCGGTCCAGGAGTGTAATGGGCCTGACAGCAGCGGAGCGGAAGAAGTTCCCCTCGTTATCCATTACGGCAGATTCCCAACGGTGTTGCTCAAAGTTATCTGGATACCGGATCGTGACAGCGACCATCCGCACCCTAAAACGGGCGATCAACTCGGAGGCGAAGGCGCGCAAATCGTCGTCTTCTGGTCGGTCAAAGTCTCCCCGGTCTATCTGCTCCGCGCTGTACCGCCCGCATCCGATTCCGTATACTTTGGCCATATCCTCTATGGTGGTGATTAAAATATCCACACACTCGGTCAGTACCGGCGTCATCACAGCCGCACACTGTTCTTTGCTCCACAGCGTTGCCCGGTAGTTAAAATCCAGACCGACCAGACACTCAGCCGGTTTGGCCGCGAGCGCCTCATAAAACGCCTCCAGCAGGAAATTGCGTTCGTAGCCGCTGTGTACGGCCAGCCCAAATGTAATACCGGAAGTGTGGAATAGCCGACAATCCCGAAGTGCCTCCTTCCAGTTCACCATACCGGGTCCCAGGCGGCTGGCAGCAGAATACATCCGCTGATACCACCCCACATCGGGGCGCGGAGTGCGGCCGATTTCGTAGATAAACCGACCAATCGGTTCTGCCCTGGAAGCCCACACAAAGTAATCCGTATTGACCCCATTGGCGCGGGCGGTATCCCGAAGGAGCCAGCCATAGGGATTGTCTGGGACGCGGGTGATGTAGGCTGAGGGAACGCCGAACCGGGCCAGCAGCACCGCCAGAGTAAATTCGCTTCCAGCCAGGGAAAGGTGGACCAGGCGAGTAGCTTCTGGACGCTGCATATCCGCAGGTGTATCCCGAACCATTGTCTCCCCGAAGGTGACAAAGGCGGCGCCTTTCCCTACGAATGCGCTAAGGCTATCTTTGGTGATGTCAAAAGTAAGGGTTGGGCTGCTCATTCCTTCCTCCTACCACGTCTCCAGTTGTGCCGTCAGGCCGCCATCCACGAATATCTCCGTACCAGTGATGAACGAGGCCTCATCGCTGGCCAGGAAGGCTGCCGCGTAGCCGATGTCCTCCGGTCGGCCGATCCGCTTCATCACCTGTCGTTGTTCAATGATCCGCTGCTGCTCGGCGGGATCAGGATACGAGTTGAAGATGCTCTGGATGAGAGGAGTAAGCACCCAGCCGGGAGAGATCGCCACCACCCGAATGGTGGGACCGTAATCAATGGCCATATTGCGGGTAAGGGCAGTGACCCCGCCTTTGGAGGCCGCGTAGGGTGCCACCCCGGCCACCGTGGCTGCGGAGTGGACAGAGGAGATATTGATAATGACCCCCTTGCCAATGGCCTGCATATGGGGGATCACGTACTTGGAACAGAGGAAGACCCCCTTCAGGTTGACGCCCAAACAGAGGTCCCAATCCTCGCTGGTGGCGTCCAGTACCGACTTGTACACACCCACTCCTGCGTTGTTGACCAGGATGTCAATGCGACCATATTTCTCCAGCGCCGCCTGGACCATAGCCTTGACCTGGTCCTCTTTGGAAACGTCGCATTTGACGAAGAAAGCATCCCCTCCTGCCTGGCAGAGTTCCTCCGCTGTTCGCTTCCCAGCCTCTTCGTCCCAGTCCACAACCACAACTTTTGCCCCTTCCTGGACGAAGACTTTCGCGATGCCCTGACCGATGCCCTTGCCTGCACCGGTGATAATGGCGACTCGGTCTTTCAGCCTCATGGCAGTCCCTCCTTCAGGTTTGTGTGTGAAGTGATCAAATTTACCAAGGCTGGCGAGGGGTGGAAAGGAACACCGGCCCTTCCTTGCCAACGGCTACGTCATCTTCTATGCGGATTCCCCCAAACTCCGGGATGTACACCCCCGGCTCCACACTGCAGACCATGTTCGTTTCCAATGTACCTGAGGCTCCAGGCATTAAAACAGGAATAAACTCGTGGTATCGCAGCCCAACCCCATGTCCGGTGATGTGGACGAAATACGACCCCAGGCCCGCCCGTTCCAGTACTTCCCGCGCCGCCCGGTCAGGGTCCGCGAAGGAAGCCCCTGCCCGAAGTTGGCGGGTGGCCGCCTGCTGCGCCTCCAGCACTGCATTGTAGACTTCCCGCTGCCGTTCGTTGGGCTCTCCTGCCACCGCCACATAGGTCAGGTCGGACCAATACCCGTCCACAACGGTCGCCAGTTCTACCATCACGATGTCCCCTTCCTGAACGCGACGCGGGGTAGAAGGAACCAAGAGAGTCCCCTTAGTGCTTCCCACCGGCCCGGTCCCCACCTCGGCAAAGGCGCGCACCAGTCGGGCCCCCTTATATCCAGGCCCTTCAGAGCGAATCTTCTGTTCCACTATGGCGCCTACTTGCGCCTCCGTCATTCCGGGCTGGAGCCGGGCAAGGAACTCCCGCATGCCTATCTCAGCAATCTCGCAGGCCAGCCGGAGTTTTTGAACTTCGTAGTCGCTCTTCACTGCCCTGGAGACCATCAGTAAATCGGTGGCATCTACCAGTTGTGCGTCCGCGAACACTTCTTGCAGGAGGGACCACCAGGGCGCGGCGGGCACGACTGGCTCTGCGGCGCGATACGTCGGGCCTGTTATCTCAAAACTTCTTTCTACGCCGACACGCGCGTTTTGCAGGCCCAGGGCGTTTCTGGCCTCGGTCAGCAACCCGCGATAACTCTGATAGAGGTCGGCGTCTTTTAACAGCCCCCATCCGAACAGTTTGACCTCTGCCCATTCAGGATCAGCGTACTCCTCCTCAATTTCCGGCACAAAGAGAAGGGGTTTTCCATCTATGGGCAGAATGGCCACAGAGAAGCCATGGTGGGGCCAGTAATCCGTCAGGTAAACAACGTTTTCCGGGAGACGGCATACCAGGGCATCCACCCGGCCTTCCTTCATCCGCTGGCGCAGCCTTTCCAGGCGGGTTGAGTCTATCATTTTGGACCTCCTCGCAGGGACGTATTCCTAACCGGCAGGCAGAACGACCCGCTGCCCGCTTTTGCCATCAAAGAGCACCAGTCGCTCCAGAGGAAAGCAAATGCTCAGTCGGTCTCCAGGACGCACATCAATGGCCAGGGGGAAAATCGCCTTGACCACAGTCCCAGTCTGCAGGCTCAGGTCCACAATCTGCTCCTCGCCAAGTATCTGCACAATATCCACCCTCACTGGGATCGCGCCGGGCTCAGATTCAGAGATAATAGCAACATGTTCTGGGCGAATACCGACGATGACGTCCTGAGGAAGGGCGACTTCGCCACATGCTGGTAGAGTGAAGTGAAAGTCCGGGTGGCGAAGCGACCATCGGTTTTCCTCCCGAGCGGCGTGGCAGGGGATCAGATTCATCGCTGGAGTACCCACGAACGTCGCGACAAAGGTCGTTTGGGGCGTTTCGTAAATCTCTTCAGGAGTGCCGGTTTGCTCCTCTTTTCCCTGGTTTACAACCAGAATTCGGTCTGCCATACCGACCGCTTCTTCAAAGTCGTGCGTGGCGTAGATCATGGTCTGGCGGGTCTCTGCCTGAAGCCGCTTCAGTTCGTTGCTCATCTCCTGGCGGATTTTGGCATCCAGATCTGTGAGGGGCTGATCCAGAAGTAGCACCCGGGGGCGGCGTACCAGTGCCCTGCCGAGCGCCACCCGCCGCCGCTCGCCCCCACTGAAAGTCCCGGGCTTCCGGTCCAGGAGATGCGTAATGTGCAGCATTTCTGCCACTTCCATCACCTGTCGGCGGATCTCTGGAGCGGGGATTTTGCGCAGCCTCAAAGGGTGAGCGATGTTGTCAAAACCCGTCCAGTGAGGATAGAGGGCCACGTCTTCAAAAACCATGGCCACATCCCGGTCCATAGGATGAACCCCGTTCATAGATTCCCCACCCAGCCATATCTGGCCCGAATCGGGCTTTTCCAGGCCAGCAATCAGGCGCAGCGTGGTGGTTTTTCCGGCTCCTGGAGGGCCTAACAGGCAGAAAAACTCGCCATCGGCCACCTCAAAACTTAAACCAGAGACAGCCTGTACTTTGCCAAAGGACTTGAATAGACTGACGACCTGTACAGATGCCATTACAAAATTGCCTCCTCAGTGATACGGTGAAAGAGATGGATGCGGTGGAGCGGGAAACCGAGGGAGAACTGCTCACCCTGGCGGAACGTGGCTGTCCCCGGTACCACCATCTTGATCAGCGCATCTCCGATTTTCAGGTCGAGGAGCTTCTTCCGGGCCAGTGGCTGAACCAAATCCACTACTGCTGGAAGCGAAAATTGAACCCAGCCCTCTTCCGGGAACGGCCCGAAGGAGAGATGCTCCGGCCGTACACCCAGGACCAGTTCCGTTTCTCCTCCCAGGGCGTGCTCAATCTTTTCGCGCAGAGGGGTGACCTCTACCCGCAGGGAATCACACGCAAGAAAGGCCTTTTCTCCCTCCACCGTGTAGCGGACGTTCATCAGGTTCATAGGTGGACGCCCGATAAAACTGGCCACAAACAGGTTGGCTGGGTGTTCATAGATGTGGCGAGGAGTGTCCAGTTGAGCGCAACGGCCCGCGTTCATGACCAGGATGCGGTCGCCCATGGTCATCGCCTCTTCCTGGTCGTGGGTGACATAAATCATTGTGCGTCCTAGGTGCATCTGCCAGCGTTTCAGTTCTCCCCGCATCACTTCCCGCAGGCCGGGGCGGAAGTTGTTCAGAGGTTCGTCCAGGAGAAGGACTGCGGGATCTGTAACCAGAGTGCGGGCCATCGCGACCCGCTGCATAGTGCTGAGGTCCAATCGCCGCGCTCGTTCGTGGAGTACATCCGTCAATTCCAGGCTGGCGGCAATTTCTTTCACCTTGCGGTCCATATCCGCTGGTGCCACATTCCGCACGCGCAGGCCAAAGGCCAGATTCTCATATACGGTCATATGCCAAAAAAGGGCATAGTTCTGAAACACAAAGCCCACATTCCGTTGCTGAGGCGGCAGGTGGGTAATCCGGCGACCCCGCAGGTAAACGTCCCCCGCAGTGGGTGTTTCCAATCCAGCAATCATACGAAGGGTGGTCGTTTTTCCACAACCGGAGGGGCCCAGAAAGCACAAAAATTCTCCCTCTATGACATCCAGGTCTAGGCCTTCTACGGCGATGACGCCGTTGAATTCCTTGCGCAGTCGCTCCAGGCGGATCAGCACGTTCTGTTGATCGGCCATTGCTCTACTCCCGTACCAGACCAAAGGTGAATCCGGTGACCAGGTAGCGCTGGATGATGTAACCAATAACGACCACTGGAATGGAAGCCACAATTCCCAGGGCTGCCATCGGCCCGTAGAACCGTCCCACCGCGCCAACGTAGCGGCTCACCTGCACAGGAATTGTGATTGCTTCCTGGGAAGTAAAGACCTGGGCCAGAAGGAACTCTGTCCAGTTCAGGATAAAGACAAACAGGCCCGTAGCTGCCAACCCTCCGCGCACCAGGGGCAAGGTAATGGTCAGTAGAACCCGCCAGGGAGATGCCCCATCCAGGATGGCAGCCTCCTCTACATGTCGGGGAACGCCCTCAATGAACCCCCGCATCATCCAGAGGGAAAACGCAATGGTGAAACCCGTGTACATCAGGATCAACGCCAGTTGAGTGTCAATCAGGTTGAGCATTCGGAAGTACACCAGCAGTGGAACCGCGAAGGCAACGGGAGGAAACATACGCGTGGTGAGAACGAACAGGGGAAGGGTCGCACCGCCGGCCTGGAAGCGAACCGTCGCGTAGGAGGCCAGGAAACCGATCAACACTGAGGCAGCGGTAGCAATAGGCACCACGATCAGACTGTTGATAAACGCGCGAGTTACAGGCTCGGCTGAACTGACCATCTCGGCAATTCCGCCAACCGGGTTGCCTGGCTGGAAGAGAACGATGTAGTTGCTGAAAGTAGGTTCTACCGGGACCAGCGTAGGGGGATAAGCAACCCACTCTTCGGGGGGTTTCATGGAAATGGATAAAACCCAGGTGATGGGCAACATCACAACGATACAAACCAGTAATCCAATCAACCAGCGGACACCGCTGGCCAGGGTTTTTGACCAGTTTGTTTTTTGCATGGGTATGGCTCCTCCTACTGTTCCAATGGGCGGACGCTCAGCCGCGTGACCATGGTTACTAGAATCAGAATCAGCACCGCCATAGCGGCCGCATAGGAAAGTTGTCCGAAGACGAAGCCCACACGATAGATGTAGACCGAAATCGTCTCCGTGGCCGTGCCAGGTCCGCCTCCCGTCATGATAAACACAACATCAAAGATTTTGAACGCTTCCAGGCTACGGATGACCAGTGCAATCAAGATCACCGGCTTCAGCATCGGCAGAGTAATGTGGCGGAAAATCTGCCATCGGCTGGCCCCCAGTGTCATGGCTGCTTCCACCGGCTCCTTAGGGAGGGCCCCCAGGCCGGAATAGAGGATCAGGAAAAGAAAGGGGGTCCATTGCCAGACATCTGCCAGGATGATAGTAGTCATCGCCAGAGGAGGATGCTTGAACCACTCCATATTGATGGGACGGTTCAGGATTTGCGTTAGAACGTAGTTTACAGGCCCCCGGTCCAGAAACAGAAGATAAAAGCACAAGCCCACGACGACCCAGGGCAGCATCATGGGATAGAGAATAGCAGAGGTCATGATGCGTTTACCGGGGAGCGGACGAGAGAAAAAGAGAGCCAGACCCATTCCGATCAGGAATTCCAGGATAACGGCTACAACCACGATGCCTGTTGAACGTCCTACCGCTGCCCAGAACCGGGTATCTGTAATCACCCTGGCGTAGTTTCCCAGGAAAGCGAAGGGGGCATTCCACCAGTCTACTCCCATGCGAGGTTCCCAGCGGACAAAACTCAGATAAACGACGATCAAAGTGGGGATGATCAGCAGAAACCAGAGCAGAAGTTGCATCGGAGCAATCAGTGCTGTGCCGAACACACGCTCGCTGCTCAGTTTCCGCTCCACGCGGGAGAGAACTGTTCGTACGCCGGGTCGGACTAAAGATGGTGCATATTCGGTCATGATTTCTCCCAAAATGAGTTTTTTGGGGAGTGGAAGCAGGGCAGCACTCCTGCCCTGCTTCCACTGTGGCTCCCATGAGACCATGGGAAATTACTTAAACCGGCCCAGTTTGGCCCAGAGGTCCTGAATGGGCTGCGGGTAGTTCTGCCGCTCCCCCCGCCATGCCTCAATCTGTCCCAGCCGGCCAATACGGTCAGTGATTTTCTGCCAGGCCTCAGCGGTGTCTTTCAGGGCCTGCTCGGCATCTTTCTGTCCAGCAAAGGCCTGCTGGAGGTTCAGATTCAACACGTCCAGATATTCTGCCGCTCCCCGCAGCGAGATGTCGGGGAACGCGTTCTGAGCCAGGCTGTGGAGGACGGGCATGAACTCCGCGCCGTAAGCCTGTTTCATGGGTTCGGCATCAAACCATGGCTCGCGGAAGCAGTCCAGTGTGCCCACTCGCGCGATGGCCTCCAACCCGACTTTAGGACCACAGAACCACTGGATGAAGCAATAGGCTGCCTCAGGGGCTTTGCCGTAGCGCGAGACGCTGAAACTCCATCCCACGACATGAGGACAGGCTCGCACCAGGACCCCATCGTGCATGGTGCCCGGGATGTCCATAAAGCCCACCTTGCCCGCGATCTTGGAGGTCTGCGGGTCCTGTGCCCACTTGCCCAAACTGGGCCATGCCCAGGCAAAGAAGACCGAACCCTCAGGGAATCGGCTGTAGGCCACCGACCAGTCACCGGTCACCGCATCGGGCCACATATGCTGCTGGGTGAGCCGGATCTGCTCCTCCAGGGCGGTCACACCCTCTTCAGAATAGATGAGGGGGTCCATATTGTCATCAAAGTAGGCTCCCCCCTTGGAGACAAAGCGAGCAGCCCAGGCTGTGTAGGCAAAGTAACGCTCCGCATACATGTGGGCCCCGCGAATCCCCTGATCCGGACGGTCAAAAAAGGCGATCCACTCGTCAAACTCTTTCCAGGTCTGAGGGATCGCCAGTTTACGCCCGTACCGGTCCTCAAAAGCCTTTGCCTCGTTGGGGTCTTCCATCATATCTTTGCGGTAGAAGAGGCTGAAGGTATCATTATCAGCCCCCATTGCGTAGCGGCGGCCTTTGTAGAGGGAAGTAAAGCGGTCCAGCGGCGGAACATACCGGTTGGGCCCATGGTCCACTTCAGGATCGTACTTCGCCCACCAGTCGGTCTGGTCTACGATCAGGCCAGCCTCCGCCATGTCGCCGATCCAGTTGCAGAAGGTCAGGAAGATATCGTAATCTCCGGTGCGGACAACCGCTTCGCTCATAGCCTTGGTATAGATGTCCGCCTCCAGACCGATCTCGGCGCTCCGGAAGTTGAGACCAGTGAGCCGATTCCACTCTTCCAGGGCAGGGACAATGTTATTGCGCTGACCGGAGTGGTGCATAATCACAAAGGTATCTCCGTCCTTCACCACCCCGGCCGCTTTGAGGGCCCGGATGCCGTTGAGGGCGCGTTCTTCGGGGGTAGCACCTTCTATCACGCCTACTACGGGCGGGACAGTAGCCGTCGGAGTCGGAGTAGGCTTGGGAGCGCATCGGGATAACAGAAAAGCCGAAGTAGCCACTGCCCCTGCCTTCAGGAACTCCCGTCGCGTGAGTCCTCCTGGTTTTATAGTTTGCTTCTTCTCCCCTTCCATGGTTTAATCCTCCTTGTCAACCGGTCAAAAGAAGAGGATTGAGTAAAAATTGAGCAGGCATCTTGTTTCTCTTCCCTCTTGCACACCTCCTTAATCTAATTGATTGTGGTGCTGAGTTCTATTACAGTCGGCCGAAGGTTGCCAGCAACTCTTCCACCGACCATCCTTCCTGAATCTTTGCCCTCGTTTGTTCCTCTTTCTCGGCCTGCTGCTGGGCCCGTTCCAGCGTCTCGGCTGCTTGTTCTAAAGGAATAACCACAATGCCGATTTCATCGCCCAGGACCAGGTCTCCAGGCTTCACTAATACCCCTCCGCATTGTATTGGAACGTTGATTTCAATAGGTTCCATCCGACCGGAGTAGGGTGTGTGGGTGGAGCGAGGAACAATGGCTTTGTAAAAGATAGGGAATCCGATATCTCGGGTTTCATCCGTATCCCGGATCGCACCGTCCACAACAGCTCCTGCAACCCCCTTAACTTTGCATAGGCGAGACATCAGGCCTCCCCATACGGAGGTCTCGGTCTCGCCCGCCGCATCTACAACAATAACATCTCCGGGCCGAGCCACTGAAAGTGCATCCAGACAATCCACCTGGTTCCCCGGCTCCAGGCGTACCGTCAAAGCAGGTCCAACAAAGCGGGCCTCCGGGATCAGCGGCCGGAGATAACTCCGCATCACACCGGCCCGCTCCTGGGCATCCGCTACCACACAAGAGGGGCTGTAAACTTTCAAAAGTTCCTGAAATCCCTTCAGGATATCGGGAGAAGGCTCCCTTTCACGCGGAAGGATCACCTTACGCATTCTTTCCTCCCTGGGAGAATTGGGGTTTGGAGATCGCATATCGATAGCCCAGTTTTGCCGAAATGGTTTGTGCAGCCTGTAACGTCCGTTCTATCAGGGCATTGTTGGCTTCTATGGGGTCCATCCGGCTGGCTGGTCCGCTAACGCTGATCGCAGCGATCACTTTGCCATCCGCATCAAAAACCGGTGCAGCCACACAGCGAACCTCCACCTCATGCTCTCCCCGGTCCAGAGCGTATCCGCTGATACGCACCTGCTCCAAATGACGCATTAGATCCGATAATTCGGTTATCGTTTCAGGAGTGAACCGGTGTAGTTCTCGTTGGGCAAAGTGATCTCGCACCTCTTCAGGGTTGGCGTAAGCGAGAAGAATTTTCCCCAGGCCGGTGCAGTATGCAGGCAACCTCGCGCCAACCCTGGAGGACATCAGACCAATCGCATGATGCCCGTGCAATTTCTCCAGATAAACGACCTCCATTTCATCCAGAATAGCCAAATGGACCGTTTCGCCCGTTTCGTCGCGCAATTTCTCTAGTTCAGGCAATGCAATCTGGCGCAAGTCGCTGCTGTCGTGATAAGCCCGAGCTAATTCCAGGCACCTCAGCCCAAGCCGATAGCGACCGTCCTTTGGATCGCGCTCCACCAGGTGATGGCTTGTAAGGGTTACCAATAAACGAAAGGCTGTGCTATTACTGAAGCCGATTTCCTCGCTGATCTCTGTCAATGTGCGGGGCCGTCCATCAGAAAGGAGAGTCAATAACTGGATGCCGCGATCTAGAACCCGAATGTTATACTGATCGCTGTTCCTGCTACCACGCATTACTTCCCCCCATCAGGCGATAACATCAAAAACGACGAGGGTGGTTCCC
>FMJZ01027884.1_pt1 | contig 11549 bp, 9 predicted proteins | sample 1987881 | NCBI WGS metagenome assembly FMJZ01 (sample SAMEA4378227, study PRJEB15110) | soil metagenome | biome: soil; feature: Field; material: Soil | place: India | collected 2015-03-11 | depth 0 m | reverse complement strand
CATTAACCTGTGTTCTGAATCTATTTGCCATATACCACCACATGGAATTTTTAGTATTGTATCCATACTCATCCACATAAGCAATGGCATCACGCCCCGATGCAGGCTCAAGATAGTAGTAACCCCAGAAGCCCCCCAATTTTATATCAAGATAAGTTTTTGGGCTGAAAATATGGGTATAATTTATATTAAAAACCCATTCAGGTGCCATCTGGGTAACAGTTGCTTCCTTTGCAATATTGTATGAGGCTCTCACATTTAAACCATTGTATTGGTCATTTCCAATAAATCCTGAAATTCTGCTATTTTTGCTGGGCTGATAAGAAATTTTTAAGAAAATTCTTGGCTGTTTAAATACTACTCCCTGATCGGAGGGATCATCAAAGCCAGATGGAAAATTATTTGAATGATAGTACTGAGCACCTGCAAAGAAAAAGAGTTTATCCTTCAGGAATGGACCACCAAGATGAAAATTAATATCTGCGAGTCCTGATTTTGATTTATAGAACTCCTTTATATCGCTGACCTTGAAAGGACTCGGATTATAAAGTTCCTCGGGTTTGAATTTTTCTACATTATCCGAGACCCAATCATCATTCTGATAAAGAAATTCATTGTATCCTTCAAATCTATTTCCACCCGACTTCGTTATCACATTAAGAACACCTCCTGTAAATCCTCCAAATTCAGCAGGAAGTCCTGCGTTTAGAATCTGTGCTTCCTGGATTGCCTGATAATCCATGAATACCCATGGAGTTCCTCCTTCGGGATCTGAAGTCTCTAATCCATCGATTAAATAGGAATTGGCAGAGGAACTCGCCCCACCAAATACATCAGAAGAGGGGGTTACCCCTGGAGCAAGTCTGATTATGTTGGTTGTAAACTGAGTATTGGGAATGTTTCTGAGAAGTTCTGCTGTAAAAACAATATTTGAAGGTGCGGAAGAACTTTTTGTATCCAGAACAACAGGCGCTTTTACAACTTCTTCTTCAGAGATTTTTATTGTTTCAAGATTAAAATTTACAACTTCCTGGGCATCAGCGAGGACAGAAATTCCTTCTTTCTTTGCAGAAATAAAACCTTCAACCTGAGCGGTAACTGTATAACTGAAACCAGCAGGAATAAATGAAAAAGTAAAGAACCCGTTTGCATCTGTGTAAGTTGTTTTTGGTTTCTCGAAAATTCTTGGATTTTCAAGAGTAACAACAGCTTTCGGAAGAGGGGTTCCCGCAATATCATACACATTACCCTTAATGGTTCCTGTTTCTATAGAGAAATCTACAACAGTTGCTGCATTTGCAAAAACCGAAATCTGTTCCTTCTTTTGCAAAATGCGCTCTCCAAACTTCAAGGAAATGGTATAATCAGAACCAACGGGGACAAATGTGAATCTGAAAAATCCCGAATCGTCGGTCACACATCTTTTTTGCTCAGAAACTTTCGATCCTGTTAGAAAAATCGAAATTCCTGAAACTGAATTTCCTGCACTATCATTGACACTTCCCTGAATTACTCCTGTTCCATAAACACGAGCAGATGAAAGGGTGAAGTCAACAACCAAAGTTGAATTGGCATGGACAGAGATGTTCTCCTTTGTTAATGTTTCAAATCCCTCTGCTCTAACTGTTACAGCATAATTGTATCCTGCAGGAACACCATAAAATCTGTAAAACCCATTTTCATCTGTCAAAATTTCCCTTGCTCCTCCGGTAAGTTTAGGACCTGATAGTGTTACTGAAGCACCTGGAACTGGTTTTCCTTCGTTGTTGTAAACATTCCCCTGGATGACGCCTGATTCTTTAATCTGTCCAAGATTAAAGGAAATTAAAATTAAAAGAGAAATTCCCATTAGCCAAAGCTTCTTCATTCTAACTCCTTTCATATTCACTCCGCCTTGGAAGTTTCAAAATTATAGTTAATTTAAAATTCTAACAAAAAATTAATGCAATTTCAAATAAACCTAATTTTCGCTATTTTTATATAGTTTGATGGTCTTGACAAATCACATTGCATTTTTTAATTATAAGATATGCCAATTTATGAATATCGATGTCTTGATTGCGGTAAGAAGAACACACTTATAATTTTATCTATTAAGGCTGGTTCAGATGTAAAATGTAAATTCTGCGGTTCAAAGAACCTTCAGAAGCTTGTATCTCGAGTAGCAATAAGGCTCTCAGAAGAGAGCAGGCTGGAGAAACTTTCTGATCCATCAATCCTTAGTGGAATTGATGAAAATGACCCTCGTTCTGTCGCAAAGTTGATGAAAAAATTGGGGAAGGAATTCGGAGATGACCTTGAGCCTGATTTTAAAGATTCAATAGAGGAAGCCCTTGAAGAGGAGATGAAGAAGGAAAAGGAAAGGGAAGAAGAAGGCGAATAAAACATATTCTGAGAGACTAAATTGAAAATTCTCCAGGGAGCTTTGGAAATAGTTTTACCTCAAATACACTTTTGAGCCCTGTTAGAAATCGAACAAATCTTTCAACTCCTATCCCGAATCCAGCAGATGGTGCAAGCCCTGCTTTAGCAATCTGAAGGTAAAACTCAAAACTTTCAATCTTCAAACCTTTTCTTTTAATTTTTGAAACAATTTTTTCATGCTTCCATTCCCTTTCTCCACCTGAAAGAGCTTCTCCAAATCCTTCGGGATAAATCAAGTCCATATCAGCAAGATAACCTTCTCTCTCCTCCCATTCCCTGTCATAAAATTCCCGTTCATGAATAGGAAAATCAATAACCCAAACTGGCGAAGAACTTTCCTTAGAAAGGGGAACTTCAAAATCTTTACCGTAATTTTTCACAGCCTCATCCCATGAAATTCTGGGGAAAGGTTTTTCAGGAATAAGAAGCTCTCTTCCGAAGAACTCAAGTTCCTCTCTGCACTTTTCCTTAACACTTTTTATTACATGAATTAGAAGTTGCTCCCCAAGTTCCATAATTTCATCTCTTTTGGCATTAAGAACCTCAAGGTCAAGCTGTGTAAATTCCAGAAGATGTCTTCCTGAATCTTTCCTTTCTGGAGCTTCAATTCTAACATTGGGAGAGAAAGTGAAAATTCTGGGTATTGAAAGGACAGAAATCTGCTTGTGAAAAATCATACTCTTTGTCAGCTCAAAAGGGTATCCGTATATCTCGAGCCTTAATCCCTTTGAAGGATCGGCAAGTGGATCTGTAATTGGTGAAATTATTACAGGAAGGATCTCCACAAAACCTCTTCCTTTCAGAAATGTTGAAGAGGCACTTATGACCTCACTCATAACTCTGGATGCAAAAACTCTTTTTTTCAATAAAGAATCTTCAATAGCGAATGGATGTATTCTTTCGAGATCTAAAACTCGCATTTTTTCCTCCTTTGATGGATTAATTTTCAAAAAATTTTAAATGGAACGGAATAAAGCACAGTTGTCCCCCTTAAGACTGGGGGACATTATTGTTATTATTGAGGAGGGAGAGATTGAAATTAAGACAAAAAGATGGGAAGGAATTAATTCCCCAAAAAGTAAGTTTAATATCCTTACCCATCATTAAAAAAATATAATCTTTTAATTCAAATTTGTCAAGTCTAATTTATTGGTTGACATAAATTAAAATTGACTTTATTCTTTAAAGATGAGAAAGATCGAATATTATAAAGCTCTTTTTACAATATTTATTGACTACAAAAGAAAGAAGACATATCTTAGCTCTTTGCCAGTAAGATTGTGGGTTGAGCTTGCTTCCACCTGCAATCTTAGATGTGTTATGTGTCCCAATAAAGATCTACCTGAAAATGACAGGGGATTTATGGATTTTGAGGTTTTCAAAAAAATCATTGATGAGGCAAGCGAATTTGTTTCTGAGGTGAATCTGTATCATAGAGGGGAATCACTCCTTCATCTCCAAATAGGAGAAATGATAAAATATGCCCGGGAAAATGGACTTTACACAAAAATACATACCAATGGAACTCTTCTTGACGAAAATCTCGTAAATAAACTTCTCGAAAGTGGACTTCACAAAATAACATTCTCCTATGATGCCTATGACAAAGAAACTTACGAGAAAATAAGGGTTGGAGCAAGCTATGAAAGTGTAATGAGAAATATTGCAAGATTACTCAAACTAAAAAAGGAAAAAAATTCCCCCATAAATGTCTCCATTGAATTGATTGTTTTCCCCAATATGAAATGGATAGAGATTAAAAATAAAAGAAAGGAGCTCGCTTCTAATTTCAAGGGTCTTCCTTTGAATGGAATTGTTACAAGGAAAATTCACAACTGGGCTGGTTATTTAAACATAAGAAAAGCCTCCAATAAATATTCCCTATGTCCATTTCCCTGGAATGCAATAGTCATCCTCTGGGATGGAACTGTTCTTCCCTGCACCCAGGACTTTTTTGGGGATTACAAAGTTGGGAATATAAAAAACTCTACAATCAAAGAGATCTGGAATTGCGAAGAGATGAAAAGATTGAGATATCTACTTTCCAGTGGAAAATATAATGAAGTAAAAATTTGCTCAGATTGTGATAGACCATGGAGGAAAAGATTTTTAGGAGTTCCTACAGAGTATCTATGGGAATTTTTAACAAAGAGAATGCCGTGATGGAATGGCAGAAAATTCTTTTTAGAAGAGGATTAAAGAAAAGGCAGAAATTAAATAAAATATTGAGTTTTATTGAGAGAATTCCTGAAAGGGGAATTATTGTTGGATGCGAGACAGGAGTAATTGGAAGTTATATTGAAGAGCTTGGTGGAACCTGGATTCATTGCGACAGAGATGACCAGACTATTTTAGCTTCAAAAAATATATTGAAGGGAAACCTTGTTAAAATTAACGAAAAATTCCTTCCTTTTAAAGATAAAATCTTTAATCTTGCTATCATTCCTGATTTTTTAGAGCACATAAAAAATGATTTATTATTTCTGAAGGAGGTTGAAAGGATTCTAAAAGATAAGGGATTTTCAATAATAACAGTCCCCCATTTCAAGAAAAATTCAATATTGAGAAAATTTAAAAATTTTATAGGAATGAAGGATTTAATTTACGGTCATGTTCGGCCAGGTTATAAAATAGATGAAATAAAGAAACTACTGGAAAACTCGGGTTTTGAGATTGAAAAAATTGAATTTTACTCAGGATCTTTTACAGAGTTGATGGAACTGATTTTAAATGCAGGATTTATTCTCAGTGGAGAAAAAAGGAAGGGGTATAAAGGGAATATTTCGCCTTTAAAAGAGGAAGAAATTAGCTCCAGAAAACTTCTATTTAAAATCCACGGATTTATTTATCCATTATTAAGGATTATTTCCTTTCTTGACAAATTAATGATTTTACAGAAAGGTTATGTAATGGCTCTAAAAGCGAGGAAAAAATGAGTAAAAAAACTGAAATTTTGAGATTTTTATTTGTTTTGTTTATCCTTCCATCACTGGTTTACTCTTCAATTCTAATACTTCCATTTGAAAACAAATCAAATCGGAATTATCTGTGGCTTTCAGAAAGCATTTCCTATTCGTTATATTCGATATTCTCAGAAGAGGGAATAGATGTTATATCTCCTGACAAAAGAAATTCAACATACGAAGAGCTTCAGATTCCCATCATAACACCTGTAACAAGAGCAACATCAATAAGACTTGCAAATATGGTGGGTGCAGACAGGATAATTACAGGAGATTTTGTTGTAATGGATGAGAAGGTAATAGTATCATCTCGAATAATTGATCTAAAGGACGGAAAATTGGGAGAAACAATCTCCGTGGAAGGGAATATTAATGAATTAATACCAATTCAGAACTTTCTATCATGGCGACTTCTTCAAAAGATAAAAAATATTGAAGAATCGAAGAAGGATGATTTTCTTAGACGATGGTCAAATGTCTCCCTTCCTGCCTGGGAAAATTTCATAAAAGGTTTACTCACAAAGGATACTGAAAAGAAAGAACTCTTTCTCTTGAAATCCCTCAATCTTTCCCCTGATTTTTCTTTTTGTAGATGGGAACTATCATACTATTATTTTAAAAAGGGAGATTATGAGAAATGTCTGAACTACATAAAACCTTTGATAGATTCAAAACCCATTTCTCTTTTTATTTCCTCTCTCTGCAATTTTTACAAGAAAGAATATGATAAAGGGATCGAAGGCTTCAAAAAATGTTTTGAAAAAGGGATTGAAAAATTAGCTTCTGCCAATAACATGGGTGTTTGCTACGCTAAGAAAGGAGAGCTTGAAAGAGCTCTGGAATATTTTAAAATTGCTTTATCAGAAGAGAAAAATCCAGATGTCTACTTCAATATAGCTCTAATAAGTAATGGAAAAAAGGAATTTTTTGATAATATAAAGAAGGCCATTCAATTGAGCCAGCCTAACTTTTCTTATTTTTATTATCTTTACCAGAAATTGCTATTATGGGAGGAAAGCGAAATCGCTGAAATTGTGAAAAATATCTCAAGTGAATATTTCTCCTCTGACATTGATTCTTCAATAACTGATTTTAAGGATTATTTAAAAGTAATTGAGGAAAGAAGGGAAAATCAGCCCAGAATAGAAGAGATAAATTTTTACAAGAAAGATGCAATTTCTTCCTTTAAATCAAACAATTTAGTATCTGCTGAAATATCTGCAAAAAAAGCTATTCACATCTCACCTTTTGACTGGGAATTCCACTTAATCCTGTCTAAAATTTACATCAAGAAAAAGGATTTTAAAAATGCTCTAAAGGAGTTAAAATTTTCCATGTGGTTAGAGGAAAGAGCAGAAAACAATCTTGAAATGGGAAAACTGCTGATTGAAATGGGAGATAAAGAAAAGGGGCTTGAGCATCTCAATAAGGCTCTTTCCCTTGATCCTTCCCTTGAAGAGGCAAAACAGATTATCAAAAAATTAGAGAAATGAAATACAGAAAAAGTGATTTCCTTGGAATCCCTGTTATTCTTCTTGAAGGTTTAAATTTAAACGTATTTGTCTACGGATTTACAACAAAAGATATGGGAAAGGAAGAAGTTATAAGGAAATTTGAGAAACATGGATTAAGACTTGTAACTGCCAATCAAATCCACTCCTCCAGAGTAATAAGTGTGGGGAAAAACATTTTAAGAGGGATTACTGGAGATGGACTTTTAACTCATGTAAAAGGTCTTTTTATAGGAGTTAAAACAGCTGATTGCCTTCCAATTTTAATCTTCGATCCTGAGAAAAGAGTTGCTGGAGCAATCCATGCAGGCTGGAGAGGGACTCAGAAGGAGGTTGTATCAGAAGGTATTAAAAAATTGAAAGAGGAATTCGGCTCAAAACTTCATAAAATAATCGCAATACTTGGACCTTCAATTTCAGGGTGTTGTTATGAGATTGGTCCTGAAGTAGAAGAAACTTTGAGTAAATCCTTCCCAGAATGCATTGAAAAGAGAGAGAAGAAATCTTACTTTGATCTCCGAAAGGCAAACAAAAACCTGCTCTTAAGGAGCGGATTAAAGGAGGAGAATATTTACGAAATACCTCTTTGCACAATGTGTGAGAAGGAGCTTTTCTTCTCCCACAGAAGGGGTGAAAAGGGAAGGAATATTGCTTTTGCTGGAATTTATGAACGGATTTGAAGGTGAAAAATAGGCTTCCAGTCATTTACTCTGAAAAATACCTTGTTGAGCTTGGAAATCATATTTTTAAAACAAATAAATACAGACTCATTAAAGAAAAAATCATGAAAGAGAGGCTTCACAAAAATGTAGATTTTATAGAACCTGAACCTGCTTCTGACGATGCTCTTTACCTTGCCCATCAAAAAGATTGGGTTGAAAAATTGAAGACAGGAACCCTTTCCCTTCATGAGCTCTACAGGCTCGAAATCCCTTATTCAGACGAACTCCTGAGGATGGCACTACTTTCTGTGGGAGGAACTATTCTCGCCTGCAAACTGGCAATAGAAAATAAAATATCCTTTCATATCGGTGGAGGATTTCATCATGCCTATCATGGCCATGGTGAAGGATTCTGCGCCCTCAATGATATTGCAGTGGGGATAAGGGTTGCACAAAGAGAAAATTTAATGGAAAGAGCAATGGTTGTAGACTGTGATCTCCATCAGGGAAATGGGACTGCAAAAATATTTGAGGCTGATTCAGCGGTTTTCACATTCTCAATTCATCAGGAGGACAATTATCCTGTGCCCAAAGAGAGGAGCTCCTTTGATATTGGACTTTATTCAGGAGATGGGGATATTGAGTATATAAATGCTCTGAAAGAGAATTTACCGAAAATTTACAGAGAATTCCAACCACAACTTATAGTCTATGTGGCTGGAGCTGATCCCTATGAGCTGGACCAGTTAGGTGGTTTGAAGCTTTCAAAGGAGGGATTGAAGGAGAGAGACAGGATAGTCATTGAGGAGGCATCAAATCTATCAATTCCAGTTGCAATTGTTCTGGGAGGAGGTTATTCTTACGATGTAAATGATACAGTTGAAATTCATTTTTCTACATTCCTTCAGGCAATGAAAATTTTTAAAGGCAAATTATGAAAGTTAAAAGAACATCTCATTTAAAATTGTCTAGAAAATTCATCATAAAGAAAAGAGCTCACAGCTGTCCGCTGACAGCTTACAGCTAAATAAAAAGGAGGAAATATGAGTATCTCAAGAAAGGATTTTTTGAAAATCTTGGGTCTTGGTTTTATAACCTCTGGAATTCTGAAGGGAGAAGAGAAAAAGGAAGTAAAGGAGGCAAAGGTTGAGGCGAAGAGACTGAAAATTAAAGATATAGAGATTTACTATTTTGACATCCCCATGGTCAAACCCTTCAGAATTGCCATAGGAACTATGGAAGGAGCAAAGGATGTCCTTATAAAGATTCACACTGATCAAGGGATAACTGGAATTGGAGAAGCCTGTCCATTTCCTCCAATAACAGGAGAGACCCAGGAGACCAACATTGTTGTAGCGAAGGTTCTAAGAGAGAATCTTATCGGAAAGGATCCCCTTGCAATTGAAGGTATTATGAAGGATTTTGGTCCATTTGTCCACACAAATCCATCAATAATTGCAGCCTTTGAAATGGCTCTCTACGACATTCTTGGCAAAGTTGCAGGGCTTCCCCTTTACAGACTCCTTGGTGGAGACAGGAACTCTTTTGAAACAGACCTCACCGTTGACCTTGACACACCAGCCAATATGGCTAAAATGGCTCAGGATGTAATAAAGAAGGGGTATAAAATTATAAAAATTAAAGTTGGTCAGGACCCCTCCCTTGACATTGAAAGACTTGAAGCTATAAGAAATGCTGTTGGTTATGATTATCCGATCAGGATTGATGCCAATCAGGGCTGGGATGTTCCCGAGGCAATAGAAGCTCTCAAAAAAATGGAGAAATTCCACATTCAGTTTTGCGAACAGCCGGTTGCAGCTTGGAACATAGACGGGATGAGGGTTGTAAAGAACGAAAGCCCGATTCCAATAATGGCTGATGAGGCTTTATTCTCTCCCAATGACGCAATAAAACTTATAAAAGCCGAGAGTTGCGACTATTTCAATATAAAGTTAATGAAATCGGGTGGAATAAGAAATGCTATAAAAATTTCAAATATTGGAGAATCTGCTGGAATAAAATGCATGGTTGGTTCTATGCTTGAAACAAAGGTTGCTCTCACCTCTGCCTCTCATTTTGTTGTCTCCAGCAGAAATGTAGTGTTTGCAGATCTTGATGCAGACTCATCCCATGCTGTCTATCCTGTTATTGATGGAATAAAAGTCGAGGGCGGAACAATTACTCTCCCCGAAAAACCAGGCCTTGGTCTCGATGTTGATCCCTTGTTTCTTAAAAAACTGAGAAAAGTCCAATCCTGAATTTTCCTTTTATCATAAGCCCCTGATGTTCGCGTCCTTTGGAAACTCAACTGTGAATTCTATGGTTATTTCTTTTTTCGCCTGGGGTTCAAGGGTCATCAGCCAGCTAAGAATACCTTTTTCATCCTTGCTCTTTGGCTGAGGATTAATATTTACATCCTTTACCTCAATCTGGGTGTTCTGGGAGACTGGAATCTGGTCAAGAACTTCAATCTCAATAGCTCTTTTTCTCAGATTCTGGATGGTTATTCTGTAGGAAAATTTTATTCTCTCCTTATTTCCAAAAAGTCCTGCTCCACCTTTTTCCCTCTTTAAAATTTCATGTTTAATTTTTACCTGCTCATCCCTTCCAAAGTATAACGGGAGTTCATCGTCCTTTGCAGTAAAAGGAAGATTTGTTGAGCCAACAAATTCCTGGGAAATGAAAATATCTGCAGGACCTGAAATTATAGGATAGGGAAGAGTATTCTTGAGTTTTCCCCTGAGGAAAGCAGACTCATTCAATCGCGGGATTGTTATGTAATCAAATTTTGCAGGAAGTTTCTCCATATCTATTGGAAATTTATGGGGTGAGCCGTCCGAAGGAATTGAAACAGTTCTTGGTATCTCGAAATTGAGATGTAAACCTGTTTCTACAATCTCTGCTTCAAGGGCTTCAACTTCTATTTCTTCTCTTATTGGTGCCATGGCTAATTTCTCTTGTCTTAATTCCTCTCGCATTTCTTTTGGAACAGGTCTCGGAACATAGATATCAAGAATCCAGGGATTTAAAGGAGGTGGAGATGCCTCAAGGGCAGGAGAGGTGGTAGAAAGAACAACCTTAACATTGTTCCAGTCTTCCCCACTTTTCTGACTGACCCTTGAGAAAAGAGAAAATTCAATCTCTCCAGTCTCAGGAAGGGCTCTCAGATTATAAAGAGGAGACCAGTTTGGTCCTCTTGTTGTGTAAGAGAGATTCAATTTTAAATCTCCTTCCTTTGCTACTTCTATCGTAGTCAAGACCTTTCTTGCTTCAAGGGGTCTTTGGGGAGTAATGGATTCAAGCTTCTTCTTCAAGGCTAAAAGCTCCTTTTGGTTATCATCAAGCTTTCTCTGGAGATTAAGTTTTGATTTCTTTATGTTCTGAAGTGTAGAGTCAAAAAATCCCATTGCTTTCTCCCAGCTCAATGTATCAGGCTTTCCGAGAGAAATCTCCTTTGAGGCTAACTCAGCTGTTTTTGTCTGAATTGATTTTATGAAGTTCTCCTGGGAATTTAAAATATCAATTTCTTCTTTTATTTTTGCAATTTCAAATTCAAGTTCCCTTATCTGACTTTCAAGCTTTTTAATCTCAGGAAGGGTAGGAGATTCAAGAAACTGATTTTCCACTTCTATTCCTAAGAGTTTAACTGATGCGGTTCCAGCTCCAGAAACTCTTACTGAATTTGGAATTAGAGTTGCTGGAAATCCTTCAAACACAAGTGTGTGGGTTCCGGTTCCTACTTTCAAACTTGCTTCCCTTATTACCTGAGCCCTGTCAGGATAAACTATTACAGAAGTAATTGAGCTCTTAAGGGGTATCTCATCGGTTAAGATACAAAAAGGGTTTAGCAAAATCACAAAAATAAATAATGAAACAAAATATCTCATTTTCAAACCTCCACAAAAAATATACAGGAAAATGACTGATGATTCAATGGGTTTTAGTACTTAAGTTTCCTGAATTTTAATTGGTCTATCTTAAGAAGATAT
>FMJZ01014825.1_pt1 | contig 11559 bp, 6 predicted proteins | sample 1987881 | NCBI WGS metagenome assembly FMJZ01 (sample SAMEA4378227, study PRJEB15110) | soil metagenome | biome: soil; feature: Field; material: Soil | place: India | collected 2015-03-11 | depth 0 m | reverse complement strand
TTTTTTAAAAGTTTTATGTGTTGTTTAGTAAATGTAAAAATGTAAAAATGTATGAAGTCGGCTCAATTGCATACATGCAGTTCATTATCATAATCTATGCTAACTAAAATGTTTAATCAAGTACGAAAATTTAGCCATGCTTTAAGTTTCTGTCCTAATTTTACACAGATTATTTAGTCAATATCAGAATTAGCTGCCTCTTCGGTTAGCATCAAGATTTTTGGTTAAGTCTGTTTTTTCTTAGATGTGTTTTCCTTTCAAATAATATAACGGCTAAAAGCGAGAATACATCTTTTTCTCAAACATATTAATACGGAATCTGCACAAAATATTACAGACTATCTTATTTTGTGAATTCGGTGTTTTATCAATACAAGGTGTTTGATACGATAATAGTCAATACAAAAGACAATTTATATCATTTGTAATCGTCTTGTATTTATGGTTGATTGTAAACTGAAAAATTCTTAAATGGATTTGATGTAGAGATTGAAAAATTCAATTCTTTTTGCCGGCAATGATGGCTTGACCCAAAGCAATACCACCATCATTAATCGGAACCGCACGATTGTGATAGACCTTAAAGCCAGATTTGTTGAGTCGCTCACTTATTCCTTTAAGCACAATCTGATTCTGGAAAACACCACCGGCAAGACAGATGGTATATATTTGGGTTTGTTCTGCGATCTTTTTAACGACCGCAATCGATGTTTGAATCACCCATTGGTGAAATAACCAAGATAATTTAGTGGCATCGGTCCCTTTTTTTCGGAGATTTATAAGTAATTCTAAGATCGGCTTTGGCTCGATTATATAATGAGCGTTATTCTTATTAAGATCAAGATTTAGAGCATCATTAACTATTGAAATGGACTCTGCAATAAGTTTAAGATTTAATCTTTCTCTATGTTTTGTGCCTGTTTCAAATTTTAGCGCTTCTGCTTCTAAACTTATTGGTGCTTCTCCCTCAAAGGTTTGTATTGTGCAGCTTCCCAATAGATAAGCTACCGCATCAAATAACCTGCCCATGCTTGATGTGTGTATCCTGTTAGAACCCAAAGCAGGTGATTTTGTCTGGGATAAATTCAGTTCTCTAAGATATGCGATTGCAATCTTTTTCGGATTAGTAATTGCACTATCAGCACCGATTAATGGCAAATACCTCAAATGCGCAATTCGTTTATAGCCATGATAATCGAGGAGCATAAACTCAGTTCCCCAAATGTTTCCATCTTCACCATAACCGGTGCCGTCAAAACTTAAACCGATAACCGGTGGTTTAAGGTTATGTTCGGCAATAACACTGACAAGATGGGCATAATGGTGTTGAGTCTTAACTAATGGAATTTTGTGGGTAGCGGCATAGTCCTCTGCCATTCTACGAGAAACATAATCAGGATGTAGGTCGCAAGCCACGACTTTAGGCTTAATTCCAAACCACCTTTGATATTTTTCTAACATCTCCCAGAAAAAATCAACAGTTTCTTTTGAACCTAAGTCACCAATATAAGGACTAAGATAAACTTTATGTCCATCAGCTAAAGCAAAATAATTCTTTAAGTCTGAACCAAAGGCTAAAACCGGTTTAAGTTTAATATCCTGTAAGATAATAGGGCTTGGCACATATCCTCTTGAGCGCCTAATTACGATTGGCCCATTATAATTAAAGAGTATAGAGTCATCACAACGCGATGCTATGAGTCGATTATGGTCTAAAATATAATCAACGCATTTTGACAAACGGTCTTTTATTTCTTGAGCATCATTAATAATTGGTGCATCTTTAGGGTTGCCACTGGTCATAACTAATATTTTTAGTGAGCAGGGTTTTTTTCTTTTTGCAACGCAATAATCCTTAATGTCCTTATCAGTTTTTGATGTTTCATGTGAAACATTCGGGTTAGTTTCAACCCTGGTCTCAAATAAAAGTTTGTGCAGGGGTGTATAGGGTAGCATGATGCCTAAATAGTGATTTTTAGGCGCAACAGATTCGGCTATTTTGAGTGTGGGTTTTGTTCTTTTTTTGAGCAGCACTATCGGTGCGATATTAGAAGTTAACAGTTCTTCTTCTTGTTTATTAACTTCGCATAGTTGTTTAATAGTTTTAATGTCTTTGCACATTAAAGCAAAAGGTTTTTTAGGTCGATTCTTCTTTTTCCTGAGATTTTGCACTGCTTTTTCATTTTGGGCATCGACTGCTAAAAGAAAACCACCAATTGATTTTATTGCTAAAATTTTTCCTTGTTTTAATAGAAAAACGGCATTTTCAATTATCCTTATAGCAGGTTCTTTTTCTAAGCCAGCCGGTTCAGTTATTGGGTTTAATGTGATATATGGACCGCAGATATGGCAGGCGTTGGGTTGAGCATGAAAGCGTCGGTTTTTGGGGTTCTTATACTCGTTTTCACAATCTGAACACATCTTAAAAACTCGCATTGTCGTCTGAGGACGGTCATAAGGTGTATCTAATATTATGGAATATCTTGGTCCGCATTGGGTACAGTTTGTAAACGGATAATAGAATCTGCGATTCTTTGGATTCAAAATATCACCAATACATTCTTGGCAAATGGCTAAATCTGGAATTATTTCTACGGCACTATTGTTTTTTTGGCTTTTTAGTTCGCTGCCAACAATGGAGAAACCATCATACTGTTTAGCGTTAATCAATTTTACAATAATATTATCAATTTTGGCTAAGCGGGGAGGAGATGTTTTGATAAAATTTAAAAATTTTTTGCTATTTTTTCCTTGGCAAAGGATTAAAACGCCTTGTTTTGTATTCTTTACTATCCCTTTAATATTTAATCTTTTTGCTAGACTATAGACAAAAGGCCTAAATCCTATACCTTGAACTTGTCCTTTAACTAATATTGAAAGAGTTTGCATTATCAATCAACATGATTTAATCCATATTAAAAAGACATTGGCAAGAATTTATTTGAACTTTGAATGAACTTGGGCTAAGCTTATACTATGACCTGTGTTTGGTATAAGAATAATTACTGCCGAGAAATAACTTCTTAAAGCACCATTTTCTGTACCTGTTTTATTTTTAATTTCTTTATCCGATGTATAACAAGGACTAAATTCTTAAGGGGTTTTCGCGCCGATTTATCTTTTATTCATTTCAAGTGTATTTTCCGGGCGAGAAATTAAGTCTTAAGTGGTTTTTTCTGTGCAGCGGGAAATAGCACGTTATTTAATATCAGGCGATATCCTGGTGAATTTTTGTGAAGTTCTAAATTTGTCGGAGGGTCGCCGATCCGATGAGCAAAATCTTCTGGGTCATGACCACCTAGAAAGGTAAATGTGCCCTTGCCAAATTTTCCGTGGATGTATTTAACTGTCTCTGTGTTAGCAAGTTCGCCTAATATTAAGACATTTTTCTTAATTTTGTCGCGTCTGAATCCGCAGTTTTGTCCAAGAAATTCTTTAACCAATGCAACGTGATTTTGAACTAACATCGTCGGTACTGGGTCATATTTTGCGGAAAAATCAAAGAGCGAAAAATAGACATTCGGTCCGCGGTTGGACGATTCCACATAAGTATCAATGTCAGAATGTTCATAAACATAAGGGTCAGTAACAATTGAAAAATTTTCGAATGCTAAACAATTATCAAAATTAAGTTTTGACATAAAATTGGGGTCTATCGGGTCACCATCAAATTCTTTGGGAACAATATCAGTTGCCTCTGCTGCTAAAGCAATATCCGGAGTATCAGTTGAAGAACACATTGCGAAAACCATTCCACCATTTTCAATATACTTTTTAATCTCTTTTACAACCGCTAATTTTAATTTAGATACTTTGTTGAATCCCAATGCCTTAGCCATCGCGGTATTCAAAGCCATATCTGCTTGATACCAATCAGTATGTCCATGCCCGGCAAGAAACTTTCCGTATTGACCGGTGAAGTCTTCGTGGTGTAAGTGTAGCCAGTCATATTCTTTGAGTTTTCCTTGAAGTACTTCTTTATCCCAGATACGGTCATATGGGATTTTGGCATATTCTAATGCGAGTCGTACTGCATCGTCCCATGGTTCTTGGTTTGGTGGAATATAAACTGCGATTTTGGGTGCTTTTTCTAAAAGCATAGCATCCATATTCTCTTTTTCAATTATCTGCCTAATGCTTACTTCTTGACTTGGCGAGATAACTTCGAATCGAACACCACGAATACTACAAAGTTTTCGGATTGCTGAATTGTTCGGTAATAAGAACGAACCGCCACGGTAATTCAAAAGCCATTCCACATTTTCGCCTGCTAACAGGACATTATAGGCAATCCCATAAGCCATTAAATGGTCGGTTTGAGTTAAGTCCATAGGAATCAAAATTTTAGCATAATTCGTCGTAACGAGTATTAATGTAATAATGGTTATAATTGGTTTATATATTCTATTCATATATTATCCTTGTGCCTATTTCATTGGTGGTCAATGCTTTAGCAATCTTGCCCGGCTCGGTAATAATACCGAACCGTTTTGGCTCTTTTTCGATAAATTGTATTAAGGCTTGGATTTTTGGTTTCATGCTGCCTTCAGAAAAATGGCCTTGGTTCATATATTCAATTGCCTGTTTTAAGTTGATGATATTCAATGGAATCTGATTGCTTTTATTATAGTTGAGATAGACTTTATCAATGCTTGTAGAGATAATAAGGCAGTTGGCGTTTATTGAGTCTGCTAAGAGTGATGATGTCAGGTCTTTGTCAATAACTGCTGGGACTGGTTTTAGGTGATTATTATCTTTGACAACTGGAATTCCTCCACCGCCTGCGGCAATAACAATATGATTGGTTTCGATTAAAGATTTAATCAAATCGATTTCAATAATTGACTTTGGTTTTGGAGAAGCGACCATTCTTCTAAAACCTCGGCCAGCATCTTCTTTCATTATCCAGTTGCGCTCAGCTTGTAACGCGAAGGCTTCTTTTTGAGAATAAAATGGGCCTACAGGTTTTGTATAATTAGTGAATGCCGGGTCATTTTTATCGACTAAAACCTGGGTGATAACCGTTGCAATATCTGCGGTACATTTTCGTTTAGCGAGTTCATTTTTTAGACTCAGTTGTATCATATAACCAATTTCGGCTTGAGTTAAGGCGGTGGCAATTTCTAAGGGAATTTCTGGTAGATGATTACGGGTTAAATAAGAGCGAATTAACGCGGTACCGACTTGAGGCCCATTACCATGGGTTATGACTACCTGATGACCACAATTAATAATTTCGGCAATATTAGCACAGGTTTCCTGCACAGTTTCAAGTTGTTCTTGAGACGAAGCAGGTTTATTGCCGTTGCGGATTAAAGAATTACCACCGATAGCAATAACAATTCGCATCGCAGATGGGTCTTTTAAGGTTAAATTTTTGTCCATGCTCAAGAGATAATTTATTCTCAACGATATAAAATTTTAAGCAAGATATAAATAGATGTCAAGAGATGAATGAGAAAACGCTGGAAAATGCTTAAGAAACACCGCACCTTATAAGAAACAATCAACAATTATGCTTCTGCATTTCATGCTTTTCGAACCAATATTGACTTTTGTTGAGTTCTTAACAAGGACTCTCTGAAAAATGGTTAAGTGACACTGTTCTTCACATGAAAAACCAGGAACCATGCTTCTGCATTTTGTGTTTTTTAAACAATATTGAGTTTGTCAGTGTTTTTAACGAGAAAATTCTGAAAAATACTTAAAAGACACCGCATTCCATAAGAAAAGATCAAGAAATATGTTTTTTGCATTTCATGTCTTTTAAACTAATCTTGACTTTATCAGAGTTCTTAATGAAGAACGGTTAATAACCACAAGAATTATAAAATTTATCTCCTTCGGTCATTTCTACAATCCCTTATCAACGTATTTTTCTAATTAAAAAATTAAGCAGAACATTAAAAAAGAGAACATTTAATAAGACAAAGCGAATGTAAGTTATGAGAAGTGTAGCCAAAGATAACCCACTTTTATTCTTTAATTTTTAAATATAGTAACAGACATTTATGAGAATATTAATATTACAATAGAAAATCACCTCAAGAGGCGTCTACTTCTGCTATTATTTTCCTTAAATACAATCAGAATGGTGACTTACTTTGGACGCGTTTATTTGATACCGGAGAAATTGATTGGAGATTTTCTGGTGCTAAAGACAGGGTCGGCAGCATTAGAGTTGGCAGTTATCATGATAATTTAATAATAGAGTGCAGTGCCAAGATACAGTATCTCTACTAAGGACTTAATTTTACCGTAAGTTTATTTAACATTTAATTTATCAGTATCACAAAGCAGATTTCATCGTTTATCGTTGGCAACTACTTTTTAAGAGCCTCAAGAGGTGTCTTGTGGTCAGGTTTAGTATCTTTCAGTGAATTGTTTATCATGATTAGAACTGGTTTTTATACTCGTTAATATGATTAAGGAGATATTTTACAAAATGTCCCATGTTCTTATAATCAACTTTTGCTAATTGGAAAACCTGTTTTCATATAACCATTATGATTAAATTTCATAAATTGTATACTATGGGTTGGACATATTCCAATCAACTGTTGACTTTTTCCGAGTTTTCGATTATAACAGTAATAACAATGAGGAGGCGGATGGGTGCTGGTGTGCCTGCTGGACTTCAAATCCAGGTGTTCTTCGAAAGAAGAACGGTAGGTTCGATTCCTACACGCCTCCGCCACTGTAATTTTCCACATCAAAAATCATAGCACTATGAGTAATATGAATAAAAAACCGGAAAAAGCAAGTTGGTGTACAGAATCTAAAAGATCTTTCTTTCATCAAAAATTTTCCTCAATTCAATAAGGAATATAACACTCGCTTAAAGTATAATCGGGTAAAATATAAAACAGAGGAGTAAAACGAAAAAGTTACTAGAAGCATGTTTAACCGACCTATTGCGAGTTGAGAGAAAGAGTAAAATATAAAACATAGGTATAAAGAGAGAAAGCCGCCAGTCGACAACAAAAAATAATCGCAGATAATTGCTTTAATTGGTTTAAGGTTTTAATTCAATTCAGGTGTTTTGTTGCTTTGATTTTATGTTTGGAGTGGATGATATTTTCGTATAAAAAAATCCCATAGAGAAAAAACAGATATTATTTATTGGGCTTAATCTTATCTTATTGCTTGATTTTGTTCTTGAAAATTTCTTCGTGTCCCGCAGTAATTTTTTAGTTTATGATTTTAATTTGTCAGACTTTGAAATATTTTCTTGGTTTTAATTTTTGATTTTATTGCTTAGAACCCTGATGTCTTCGCGTCGAACCGTAATACCCTGGTTGTCAAAATAAATTAAGAGCGGTAAAACAGTTCGGCGACTGGCATTGAGTAAATCTCGGAATTGGGATACGCGAATAGAACCATTTTTCTTTAAAAAATCAATTAGTTTTTCTTGTGCCTCACTAACATATTTTTGATGTAAGACTAAACCTTCGCCAATGTTAATTATAATCTTTTGTTCAAGAAGATATTGATAGGCTTGTTTTATCTTCGATTCTTTGCCGACAATTTTATTTTTTATTTCCCGGAAATCGAGCGGTTGGAGACCTTGGTCTAAGAGTAATTTTTCAATTTTGGCCACATACTCAGCAATATTTTGTTCAATGGTTACTTGGAATTCAGCAAGTCGGATTTTCTTTTCGGCGGAGATTTGTACGATGCCTTGGTTTTGTAATTGTCCCAGGCACCAATCAAAAAGAACTTTATCTAAACCCACATTTAGCTGCTTTAATAATTCCAATGAGTTTATGCCAATACTAGCTGGGTTTTGTTGGTGATAATCTTTTAGTCGGCTAATAATCTTTTCTTGTAATTTTTTTACATTCTGTTGATGATAATATAGTTCTCGTTTTTCGTCTAAACATAAGACCGTTTTCTGTTCGACTAATTGTTTTAATAATTCTTTAACTTCGTTTACCGGCAGGTTTATATCCTGAGCAATTTCGGTTGGTTTTTTGGGTAATTCAAAATTATTTAATAAATCTTCTTCAATTAAAACAATTGGTTCAGCAATTTCAGTCCGGGCTAAATGGGCTAATAGTTCTTCGTCATATCCTTTTACTTTAGTTGCGTTAGGTTCAAGAACAATTCCACCGCCAATAGTCATTTGTGGTGAATAAGTCCGTATTACATATCGGTCATTGATGCATGCCACTACGGGTTCTTCCAAACGGAATTGTACTAAAGCCTTTTCTCCCGGGAAGATTATCTTTTTAGAAGTTTCGGGAGAAGTTATTTTAGTCGGAATCTTGGATATCGGTGATTGGTCATTTGTTGGTTGAGGAGTTTTATCTGGAGGTTCTTTTTTTTCTAAAATAACGATCCGACCTAAGACTTCTTTGGTGCCTAAATGGATTCTTAGCCGGTCAAAATTTTTTATCCGATACGGATATCGGTCTTTATCCGAAGCGAAAACTGGTTCTGTTAGCGGTTTTTTCAGGCTCGGTAAAAGGTAGAGTGAGGCGTTGATAAAAAGCGAGGGCTCAAAAAAACCGATTTGGGCTAAAACATTACCACGTTCAATTTCATCTTTTTCAATGCCGACTAAATTAATTGCGGCACGAAATCCAGTGCCGACTTCATTTGTGGGCTTTTTGTGAACTTCAATTCTTCGAATTTTAACTTTCTTCTTTTGGGGCAAAACTTCTACTTCATCACCAACTTTGATTTTTCCTGAAAGGACTGTGCCCGCGACAACCGTGCCGAAACCTTTTATACTAAAACAGCGGTCAATAGGCATACGAAAAACTCCACGGTCAAATTTGGCTTCAGTCTCAGCAATCAACTTGTCCAGTAATAACTTTAATTCATTGATTCCGTCCATCGTGGTGTTAGAGACCGCAACCGTTGGCGCATTTTCTAGAAAAGTTCCTTTAAGTAAATTTTTAACATCATTCTGAACAATCTCCAATTGTTCGGATGTAACCAAATCTTTTTTCGTGATTACGACAATACCTTTTTTAATGGCTAAAAGTTTTAATATTTCCAGATGCTCAAGCGTCTGGGGCATTATGCCATCATTGGCCGCAACGACAAAAAGCACTAAGTCAATGGTTGAGGCACCTGCTACCATATGTCGGATAAATTTCTCATGGCCGGGAACATCAATAATCGTTGCCAGGTCACCATAAAAGACAAATCCCAAATCTGTTGTCATTCCCCGTTCTTTTTCTTCTTTTAATCGGTCAGGGTCAACGCCGGTTAAGGCTTTGACTAAAGCACTTTTGCCGTGGTCTATATGACCTGCAGTGCCGATGACAATATGATGTCCGATGGTTTTAGACATTATATTCTAAATCTCAATCATATTATATTAAATTATACCTATGATTGAATATTTCCATAATTTGTGGTTTTTAACTACTTGCTCAGATTAATTTTTTTAATATCTTGATTATTTCTTCGTGTTAATTTAGATAAACTGTAAAAATTATAGGATACTTCTTTATTTAACGCACAAAAACATCCAGGGTCATAATTGTTTTGATGCTTAATAGTTTCCTTTAAGAGTAGTTTCTTAACTTTCAACATAATATTCGGAATGTTCTTCGTAATAAGAAGCATTAAAATGAGAGTAACTTATATTTTATCTTATCTGTACTGGATGAAATAATTGCGAACTTATCAAATAGTATCCTATTGAGATATGAAGCCGATATTTTAGGTTTGTTTGTCATCATATATTTTTGATTTTCTTATTGGTATTATTACTTTAAGATATCTTTATAAGTCTGCAATATTATTCTATTTGTGCTCACATTCATTATATCAAGATATCTTTAAATGCCTGTAATATTATTCTGTGTTCATTTCTGAAGATTGTTCGAAAATCTAAAAGCAAGGAATCTTCGTGGACTCGGCCAAATATTGGTGGTTGATTCTGTCGTAGTCTTTTGGCCAAATCTTGGGCAGAGATGTGGTGAGGTTTAATTGCCAGAACATAAGTGGGCAATTGTTCAGTGCTTAATGACCCACCGCCGATTTCACTATGCGCGGGTATTACTTTTATGTCTAATTGCGTACCATATTCTTTTTTTAATTTACGGGCAACTTGATTCGCTTGGGCTTTAATTTCTTTTAAGGGTTTTAACATAAGCGATATTACTGTATGTTCTTTGATTAATTTCTCTTCGGGTTGTAAAAACTTTTGTAAGGTTACCTCTAAAACCGCATTGGTTAATTTATCACAACGAAGCGCCCGGGTCAAAGGGTGTTTCTTTATCTTTTCCAGATAGGATTTTTTACCAATAATGATACCACATTGGGGACCGCCAATTAACTTATCACCGCTAAAGCAGACAATATCAGCACCGATGCTAATACTTTCTTGTGCCAGTGGTTCTTGGGGTAAACCGTATTTAGAAAAATCGATTAAAGCACCACTGCCCAAATCGTCAATTACAGGAATCTGATACTTTTTGCCTAAAACTACAAGTTCGGCTAAAGGAGCTTCTTGGGTAAAACCTAAAATTCGGTAATTAGATTGGTGGACTCTTAAAATTGCTGCGGTATTTTCATTAATGGCTTGTTCGTAATCTTTAAGATGCGTGCGATTAGTTGTGCCTACTTCGCGCATAATACAACCGGACTGTGCCATAATTTCGGGCATGCGAAATGACCCGCCAATTTCAATTAACTGGCCACGCGAGACAATGACTTCTTTGCCTCGGGCAATTGCGGATAAGACTAAAAGGGTTGCGCCAGCATTGTTATTAACAATAATCCCAGCCTCACAACCAGTTAAAATCTGCAAAAGTTTACTAATCTTTCTATACCGGTCATCGCGTTTACCCTCATCATCAATTTGAAGGCGAGAATAAGCACGGCTGACATCTTGAAGAGTCGCATTAACTTCTGGGACAAAAGGTGCTCGGCCGAGTCCGGTGTGCAAAATAATACCTAAAGCATTAATCGCATAAGTAAAATAGCGGTCAGTAAGAAACTTTAATTCATCAACTATCATCCTTTTCAAAGCATCAATAGTAAGGATTTCGCCGGCAAGTAGTTTTTGGCGAAATTCATCAGTTTTAGCGCGGACAATCTCGGTTAAATAGGAACTTTTGACTTTTTGCTCAAAAGTTTTAACTTCTTGCCAGTTCAGAATCTTATCCACCGAAGGAATGCTTTTCAATATTTCTTTATTATTGAGATTCGTCATATTTTTCTGCGTAGTCCTAAGATAATTATAAGTTGAAGTAATGCATTGTCAACCACAAACTACAGAGTTATGATTGATAACGCGACATAATCTTTAGAATTTATATCTCGTTGATGTGATTATTATTGTAATATTAGCCGTAGGTTAAATCCTTTTGTAATGGCCTTTTTTTAATAATCCAACAGGTGTTTTTTGCCGTGGCACGGATTCTTGACCTTATTGTTGAGGCTATAAACTATTCATTAATCAGTGTTACTCTTTATGTATCTCAAGCCAATTGTTTTTAAGTACTGGACTCAGTTTGTAATGTCTGATATTTTAGGCAAAATAAGCATTGATATGTTAAAGAAAAAGAGAGAACTTCCTTGTTTAATATTTAAAAA
>FMJZ01007241.1_pt1 | contig 11559 bp, 10 predicted proteins | sample 1987881 | NCBI WGS metagenome assembly FMJZ01 (sample SAMEA4378227, study PRJEB15110) | soil metagenome | biome: soil; feature: Field; material: Soil | place: India | collected 2015-03-11 | depth 0 m | reverse complement strand
TAAGTTCACTTTCCTATTCTTTCTGACGCATTCAACGGCAACCATCCAATCCATTCCGGTGTCACAACCAATTCCACACTCTCTTCTAACTCCCGTTGCGATATAACTCGCCATGCAACGGGCTCTTCTTTCAATCTGCTCCTCGGCGGCTTTGTTGTTTTCACCAGCACCTTAATTCTTTTCGCCTCCAAGACTTTGATGGCATCTTCCTTTCGCAAACCAATTACACAGGGAACTTCCGAACTCACTCCTCCAAGACCTCCTTCTCCTTCGCTTTCCTCAGTTTCTCAACTTCCTGAACATATCGCTCCGTCAACTTGTCAAGTTCCTCGCGTGCTCGGCGGAGCATATCTTCGGAAATCCCTGGCTGTTTGTCCAGTTTTCGCAATTCCTCTTGAGCGTCTTTGCGAATGTTTCTGATGGCTATTTTGCCATGTTCTGCCCTCTGATTGACCACCTTCAGCAAGTCACGGCGTCGCTCTTCTGTCAAGGGGGGTAAGTTAATTCGGAGCACTTTCCCGTCGTTAACAGGGTTCAAACTAAGTGGCGAGTTCATTATCGCTTTTCGGATTGGCTCAAGCATTTGTTTGTCCCAAGGGTCAATGACAATCGTTCTCGCATCGGGAACGGTAATAGTTGCTAATTCCCGGATTTCGTAGGGAGAGCCGTAATACTCCACCTTGATACCGTCAAATATCGCCGGCGAAGCCCTCCCTGTCCGAAGGGATGATAACTCATGGGATGTAATTTGCACGCTTTTTTTCATCCTCTCTTCTGCATCGGTCAGAATTTTCTTAATGGGCTCAGCAAACATAGCCATCACCTCACCAACATCTTGTTGAAAATCTCCTGCAACCTTTGCCGAAACCTTAGCAATTCACTCTCAGAAAAGGTGAAGACATCGTCAAACGCTTCAACCATGCGCTCCAAGTCCCTTTGCCTCACATACCACCCGATGCCATCAACGAAACCCCAGAACAAGATTCCTTTGTAGTGACGCTTTAATTCCTTTCGCACCTCTTGCTCCGTTTTTGCCTTATCGCCCATTCCTGAACTTGTTGTCATCACATAAGAGCATTCAATAACGAGTTTAGGAGACTGTTTGTTTGGGACAATGAAATCTAAGGTGCGTCGGACTTTCGGAAGTTTGCCCCGTTCAAATTTTAGCCCTTCTTCATGCAAGCATTCTTCAATGACTCTTTCGGGATTGTTCTCCCTTGATGCTTTCAAAGACCCTTTTAGCCGATAACGAGCGATAGTGTCAATCAACGACTCTTCAGAAAACATCAGTTTGCAGATGCCGAGTTTATTGAACTCAAACAAAGGCAAAACCTTTTGCAAAGTCTGTTCCTGCTTGCTTCTGAAAAACAGGTTGACAATGCCCTCTGCAAATGCTTTATTTTGCTGCAGCGTTACCTTCATCTCATCAAGCGACCATTCATGGCTTGGCTCAGCCTCTTTCCATAGGTCTCTGCGAAGGAGAGGGTCCAACGATGGGTCATTCACTGCTCTCGCAAAAGTCAAAAGCCTTTTGTGGCTTTCTGCAGAAAAACCTGTTATCACCAAAAGGTAATCCAAACCGCTTGGGTCGTTTTGCAAATGTTCTACAAAGACGCCCTCTTTGCAACCGTTTAAAGCAACTTTTCGTTTTAAGTTAAGCAGGCTGTCAACGAGCACAGCAACACTTTTCTCAGGAGCCTCTTCTGTTTCCTGCAATGGTTTGAAGAACAAAGTGTTGTACTCTACAACTGTTTTTAGTTTCTGCTTCTTGAAAGGGGTTACCATTCAACCTCCACCTCTTCAAAGGGCAGCGTCGGGATTTTGGAAAGAGCAGCTTCACGGAGGACTGCTTCCTGCTTCTGTAAATCTTTCGGAACGCGGAAATAAGAAGGAAGTTTTTCCCAGTCTTTGTCTCTGATGGTAACCACTTTGCCCAAGAACATACTGACATAACAATCCCCGATTTTTGTCGGGTAAACTTGCTCCAACTTGCGGCGTGTCATTTCCACGTATTTGGGGTCAATATCAATAGCGATAAAGTGGCGTCCTAACCGCTTCGCCGCTACTGCCGTTGTTCCTGTCCCAACAAATGGGTCAAGAATTACATGACCGTCATCCGTGCACATTAAAATCAAACGCTCCAAAAGATGTTCTGGGAGTTGGCAAGGATGCTCATCCCTGCGCACTTTGTGGCGGATGCGATGAATGTCTGTCCAAACATCTGAAACCAACGAACCAAATGGGTGCATTAAATGCTTTTTGCCAACATAATCTTTCAATGGTGCTTGGCACAGACGACATCGTGGATGAGGGTAGCGTAAGTCGTGGAATTTGAAACCTTTCTGTGATTTCGTGTAGTAAAGGATGCCGTAGTGGCGTGGGTAAAGGGTTTTGCCTAAAGGTTGCCCTGGTGCGTCCCATGCTATCCAATACCTGAAATAAGCGACCTCATTGAGAAATGCTGCAAAGTAAGTTAACCACTTTGGAATGTTGTGCACAAAGATTGAACCTTTCGGCTTCGTTATCCGCACCAGTTCGTGCAGCCATGCTTTGCACCAGTTCAAGTATTCATCCAACCGCTTGCGGTCGTTATAGGAATCATACTGCTTGCCCAAATTGAAGGGTGGGTCAGCGAAAACCATATCAACGCAATCATCTGGAAGTTGGCGGAGTACTTGTAAACAATCTCCCAAGATTACTTTGTCCAAAAACTGGTCAATTCCCATATTCCTAATCATCACCTGCCGTCACCAATGTTCCGACGGGTTCACCCAAAACCACCTTGATTAAGTTGCCCGGCACAGTGATGTTGAAGACGACGATGGGAATGTTTCGCTCCCAACTCAGCGAAAAGGCTGTTGTGTCCATGACTTTTACGCCCAACTCTATCGCTTTCGCAAAGGTTATTTGGTCAAAGCGACGAACGTTGGCGTTCAAGTGAGGGTCGCTATCGTAAACTCCGTCAACATCTGTTCCCTTCAAAATCACCTCGGCTCCGATTTGTGCAGCCCTTAAAACTGCAGCGGTGTCTGTTGAGAAGAAAGGATGTCCCGTTCCAGCGGCGAAAATCAAAATCCGACCTTTTTCCAAGTGACGGAGTGCTCTTCGGTGAATGAAAGGTTCACAAACTGCCCTCACTTCAAAAGCGCTCATGACTCTTGTCTCGGCACCTAACCTCTCTATTGCTTGTTGCAAAGCCAACGCATTCATAATTGTTGCCAACATACCCATGTAATCGGCTGTGACTCTATCCATCCCCCGTTCTAAAGCGACCTCCGCTCCACGAAAGAAATTACCTCCGCCAACTACAACGCCGATATCAATGCCCAAATCGTGAACTTTTTTGATTTCTTCAGCAATTCGGTCGACAACTTTATCGTCCAAACCTGAACCGTCTTCTCCACCTAAAACCTCGCCACTCATTTTCAACAGGATGCGTTTCCAGCAAGGTTTCTTCTCCACGCTACATCACCTCGCTGTTTTTCAAGTGACCAAGAGAAGTGCAAGTAGTCAATCACGGTGAAACTCCCGCCACCTAACAAACCGATCTCTTACTCCTCACCGACGATAAACCTCACGAACCTGCGGATGACTATGTTTTCCCCAAACAAGGCAATTTTCTCTTTCAGAAGTTCTCCGACAGTTTTGCTGTCATCTCGGATGCATGCTTGCTCAAGCAAGCATTTCTCCTCAAAGAACTTGTTAAGGCGCTCCTCAGCGATTTTTTCCGCATCTTCAGGGGTATTGCCATCGGCGAGTGCTTTCTCGTAGAAGATGCGTTTCTGTTCGTTTACGACATCCTCAGGGACATCTTCACGGGAGATATATTGAGGGTCCATGCCTGCCACCTGCATAGCGATTTCTTGAGCCAATTGTTGGAACTCTGAGGTTCTGGCAACGAAATCGCTTTCGCAATTCAGTTCCACCATTGCTCCCAAACGGTTTCCGTGGTGAATGTAGCAAGCGATCACGCCTTCCTTTGCTACCCTACCAGATTTCTTCTCTGCTTTGAGGAGCCCTGCAGCCCTCAAGAATTCTTTCGCTTTTTCAAAATCGCCCCCTGCTTGTTCCAGCGCTCTTTTGCAATCCATAACACCTGCTCCCGTTTCATCTCGCAACCGTTTAATGTCTTCAACCGAAACTTTTACTTGTTGCGCCACTTGTGTGTCCCTCCTTTTTGGTTTTACTTGCCATTGTAATTTTTCGCACTTTTATGCAGCCGCTGCTATCGGAGGGCGCATCTCCTGGTGCGCCGTTTTTTCACGCCGATTTTTTCTTTCAACGGTTCTCGGACAGCGCGTCTCCTGACGCGTTGAATTTTTCGGCGTTTTTCGGAGGCACTTCCCTGAAGAGCTGATTTTTCTTTTTCAACTGCTCAGGAGAGCAGCCCTCCGAATGCGACGGTTTTTCCTCCTTCAAGCAATAAAATGTCTTCACCCTCTGTTTCAACGATACCGACTCGCTGGAAGATGCAAACGATTTTTTTCAATACATGAGAAGTCGGGGCCCATCAAAGGGCTGTTTCAGATCTTATCCTCAGGCGGCTCAAGGTAGGTTTCATAGAGCCGTTCTAATTCCTCTCTGTCAGGCACTTCTTCCTCTTCACCAGCAGTTACTACAACCACACTAGGTTCTGTTGCTGCTTCAGTTGTGGCTACAGCAACCGTTTCGCCTTCCTCAGCCTTTTCAACAACCATGGCTGCTTCAATTTGCTCTTTTTCTTTTGCCTCCCTAAGTGCCAAGCCCTCTTTCACCGCTTCGGCGATTTTGCCCGTGATGAGCCTGATGGAGCGAATTGCATCGTCGTTGCCTGGGATAGGGAAATCAACGAGATCAGGGTCACAGTTTGTGTCAACGATGGCGATGATAGGGATGCCCAACTTCCTCGCTTCTCGGACGGCAATTTCCTCACGCCTGATGTCAATGACATAAAGGATACTGGGCAGTTTGTCCATCTTCTCAATCCCTGCGAGCAGTTGCTCCAACTTAGCAAGTTGTTTGCGCAGCCTCATGCTTTCATTCTTAGGAAGCAAATCCATAGTCCCGTTCCGCTCCATCTCACGGAGTTCTTTAAGATACTCCACTCGGCTGCGGATGGTGTTGAAATTGGTCAAAGTGCCGGGCAACCAACGAGTCGTAACATAAAACATCCCACAACTTTTTGCCGCCTCCTCAATTGGTTCTTGCGCTTGCCTTTTCGTCCCGACGAAAAGAACAGTTCCACCATTTGCCACTGTGTCGCGGACAAAGGCATAGGCTTGCTCCATTTGAGCAAGGGTTTTGTGCAAGTCAATGATGTAGATGTCTTGGCGCTTCCCAAAGATGAACTTTGCCATCTTTGGGTTCCACCTTCTCGTCAAGTGACCGAAGTGGACACCTGCTTCTAACAATTCGCGCATCGTGACAACTGGCAAGGTGGGTCCCTCCTTGTTAAGCCTGTAACGCGTTTTGATGCTTCCCAAAGTCAATCTAATGGGGTCAAGTGGCGTTGCCAAAGTTTAACACAATTCACCTTAAAGTGACATGCCCTTTCCACGCCAACGATGGCATAATCTTGGCAGCCCAGATCAAACTGAGGGTTTCAGAAGGAGGGTTGGAAATGATTCATTCACGCCAAGTTTTGGTGTTGGTGGAATGTGACCCTATGGAGACTCGTTTGGCTGTTCTGGAAAACGGAAAAGTCGTTGATTTGGAAGTTGAACGAGAACCCAGAATCGTTGAGAACATTTACAAAGGCGTTGTCAAGACCGTTGTCCCCGGCATTGATGCTGCTTTCGTTGATGTCGGGCTGGAAAGAAACGGTTTCCTTTATGTCGCTGACATTGTCCCAGGCGGAGTGGGAGTCTCTGGTGGGGGAAACAAAGAACAGTTCAAGAATATAAGGGAAGCCGTCCGTGAAGGCGACACAATTCTCGTTCAAGTCACACGCTACGGAGGTCCGAGAAAAGGCGTTAGATTGACGACTCGCATCGGACTGAGAGGTCACTATTGCGTCTTACTCTGTCAAGGCTCCGACCATGTTGGGGTTTCGGTGAAAATCACCGATGAAAGAACTCGTGAACGATTGCGTCGTCTTGGCGAACAACTTCGCCCCTTAGATTGTGGTCTCATCATTCGCTATCACGCCATGAATGCAACTCCTGAGGCAATAGCGTTTGAAATTGAGCAATTATATCGGAGATGGCAGAGGATGATTAAAGAGTTTGCGACTGCCCTCGCACCTTCATTACTCTTCAGCCGACCTTCCATTTTCGCTGACCTATTGTGGGACATTGCTCCTCCTGACACACAACGCATAATTGTTGATGGTGAAGAGGAAGCGGAGCAGTTGAGGGATCTTGCGAGGGAATTGCGACCGGAATTAGCGGACCGAGTGGAAGTTTATCGTGGACGTTCCCCACTTTTTGAACACTACAATGTTGAGCCTCAGTTGCGTTCACTCTTTGAAACGGTCACACCCTTGCCAAGCGGTGGATACTTGGTCATCGAAGAGACCGAAGCAGCGACAATAATTGATGTCAACACTGGGCGATACACGGGCAGCAAAAATGCAGCACAAACAATTATGCAAACGAACCAAGAAGCAATTGAGGAAGTCGCAAGGCAGATGAAGTTGAGGGATTTGAGCGGTATCGTCCTCGTTGATTTGATTGATGTCCTTCGTTCCCGTGACCGAAACAAACTTTTGAGCATGTTTGAGCAATATGTTCGCCGCGACCGAACGCCGACGAAAATCGTTGACTTGACACCTTTGGGTCTGGTTGAAATCACCCGTCACAGGCGAGGGGAAAGCCTTTGGCGTGTGATGACGAAGCCATGCCCTTACTGTCAAGGTCGGGGCAGAGTGAAAACAAGTCCGACTTTGAGCATTGAATTGCGCAGGAAAATCCGTTCCTTCGCCGCAACTATCCCCCCAGATGAAGAAGGAGAAATTGTGGTCGGCGCTAACCCCGAAGTTGCAAGTTGGTTAGTCTTGGAAGAGGAAAGCATGGAGTTGTTGGAAACGCAAATTGGTCGCCCCGTAATAGTGATTGTCAACCCCTCATATCCGCCTGAACATTTCACTTTTTCGTTCCGACCACCAGAAGCATTACAGCCATCTTTGGTTGGAGCGGAATTCATTTGCTCACTGAAAGCCCTTCTGCCACCAGAGGAACCAATGTTCGCCGTTCACGGTAACCGATTAGTGAGGCTGAACGGGAGCGAAAGAGACGACAAGGATTTTGTGACAGTTCAGGTTACGGAGGATAAGCGGTGGTTTTGTGAGGGCGAGATAAAAGCACCTGCTCATTTGGAAACAAGTTGGCGATGGGGAACTTAAAACTGACTCGGCAGCAAACACCCTTTAAAAGGGGTGATGTGTATGCAGTCGGCTGCCGAACTTTGGCAACAAATGAAACCTATCATCCGCAAGCGAATGTCGTTTTCACCTGATGCGTGGAGAAGCGTGGAAGCAGCCGTGCCAATTACCTTGGAGGAAACGACTTTGGTTCTCGGGCTATCCGAGGAAAACGAACCTTTGAGGTCCTACCTTGAAACTCAAACGATGACAGCGCTAATTCGTGAAATCCTCTTGGAACTCACTGGCAAGGAAATGAGTGTCTTAGTCATCCCTGGGACGACGGAAGATGACTGGAAGCGATACAAATCTCGGCAAGAGTATCAAAAGCGACTCGCTGCCCAAGTAACGGAAGCGACGGTCCGACGGGTCAGGGAACATCGAGACTGGATGTGGCTTTCCAACCAAATCGCTCAAGAACATGCCCATTTGCCTCACCGTCAGTATGACTTCGTTAAAGCCAGATTCCTTTTGGATTGGGCAGGTAAAATTGCAGAGTTCGTTGAGGAGTTCCTCGCTTCTCATCCACAAGGTCACGATGAAGTGACAAGGGAATTGGAAAGGATTTGTCAACGGATGGCAGGAATGTTGAGCACATCACCACTCGTGGTCGGTTTGGAAATTGAACGGGCAATGAGAGCAAGGGAACAGAAGGGTAAGGGAAGCGATTGAAATTTTCTAACGCTCCCTTGACAGAGAGAAACTCAAAACGAAAGCCTAATTTCTGGAAAGGGGGAAGTTCGTTTGGCCATTTGCGTGCTTTGTCGTCAAAGGAAAGGGAAAAGGTTTTGTCCCGCTGTCTACAATGTCATCTGCCCAACTTGCTGTGGAAGTCATCGGCTTAAAAAACTCAACTGCCCATCTGCTTGCCCTTACCTTCGGCAAGCAAAGGCTTTGGAAATGGCTAAAAAAGAATCGGAGTGGGCACAAAAAGGTTCAGAGAGAGCAGAGATAGAACAGAGATTAACAGCGTTCGCTGTGGAAGAGGCTATTTCAACTTTCTCAGCCGAGCATCCTGACTTGACAGATGGGGAAGCCATTTCCGCTTTGCAAGCGGTTCAAGACGCAGTTGAACGAGAAGTGGTTTCGGGGATTTCTCAAGAGCCGAATGTTGATGGGCGTGCCAAAGAATTGGCGTTGCGAATTTTGAAAAACGCTCAAACGATGCGCCAGCGCATTGGAATACCGCACAATGTCTTGTTGGCTCGTGTCGCCAGATTGCTCACCCAAAAGGCGATGCTCTTGTCACAACGAACCCGAGATGGGCGAGGTTACTTGAGGGCAGTCCGTGTTGACATTCAACCAAACTCCTTAGAGCAGTTGTTGGAACAAATAAGCGCATCTCAAACTCGTGCTTAATCGGAAAGCGCGTCTTTTGATGCACCGCTTTTCTTTTCTCGGCGGCTCAGGAGAGCCGCCCTCCGAAAGGTAAGTTGCTTTTCATACCCATCTTTCCAGCGGCTCAAGAGAGATGCCCTCCGAGATAGTGAATCTTGTTGATTCTCGCCCACTCATTGCCGAACTGCGTTTAACCTTCTCCGTCCAAAGTAACGCCGATACGCTTCCTGAACGAGGCTCTCTTCAATGCTGCCATCCTTTCGCACCCGAACGATGCCGCGATTGCTGTAGTAGTGAAAATGCCAACCGAAACGGTCAAAAATGCGGAAGTGGTCAAGCAGCATTGTGATGGTGCAACGGTTGGTGTAAATGTCTTCCTCTGTTTGCTCAAATCCTCCAAACTCGCCTAAGTGAATGGGGGCACGATGGTCAATGCTGAACTTAAAGGCGGGCAACCAGCGTTCAAGCAAGGTGCGAATGTCAACCTTCTCGTTAGGATAGCGAGGCATAAGCCGATACTCGTAATCGTGGAAACTGTAAACTGTCAACGGGTCACTTGTCGGTTCAAGGTTCGCAAACGCCGCTTCTGGGTAAGGTTGTGCGTTCGGTCCCCAAGGGGCGATGACTTCGGCGTAAATCAAATGCGTTTTGTCAAACTCCCGTATTGCTTGAGTGATGCGCTTGAGTAAAGCGTTGTAGGCTTTGGGTTCGCGAGTCTCAGGTTCGTTGAGCAAATCGTAAGCAACGGCATCAGGAGGCAAATCTTTACACATTTTCGCCAGCGTTCTGTAATGTTCCACGACATCGGGCAGCCACTTCTCATCCACATTGAAAACATGCTGCAATCCTCGTTCAACGCACCAACGAACTAAATTCATTGCCGCTTCATCTGCTCGGTTGTGTTGCGGTCGGAAACTGTTTGCACCCGTGCTTTTGATGAGTTCAAGTTCTGTCAAGTTGCCTGGGACTCCGGTGTCTGTTGGTCCGAAACAAAATGCTGTAAAGCCACCGAAGCGCTTGAAGGAATGAATTGGCACTTGGTAAACAATGACATCGCTTCCGACAACAGCGATATGGTCGCCCCAAACTCCCCACGAACCGAGCGCTTCCGCACTGCTTAAGACCTGAAGTTTGGGGTAACCTTGCAGCAATCCGTAACTGGCTAATGGAGGCAGTGGCGCTAACTTAATCGGTTCGGTTTCCCAATCGTCACGCAACTCAAGGTAATTGTAAGCGTTGGCAACAATCAATGTCTCTGCATCGCTTGGATTTCGCACAAAGGCTTCGCTGAAGGTTACAGGATAACAAAGCAACGCTCGCGACCACAAACGGCACTGTTGGATGTAAGGTACTGCTTCGTTTTCCTTCAGCGGAGTTTGTGTCAAGACTTGAGCCATACGCAAAAACCCACGCCATTCCTTGAAAGGTTTCAACACGAAAAATTGAGAGTTGGGTTTTTCAAAAAGGACGGTGACTGCCGTTGTGCCTTTTTCGCTCCGTCGGAACATGACTTTTGATGGCGCTTGCAGGAAAACAAATTGAACAGGTAACCCACCACCGCGAGCCATGTCACAAACGAGCAACATCCAGTTTTCGCTCATGCGACCATGTTGAGTTCGGTCATAAACTGTGCCGTCAAGTCGCGGTCGCAAACTTTGCACTTTGCCACTAAGCACAACCCAAATCCCAATGGGGGTTGAATCAGGTGGCTTTTGATAAATCCGAACTGGCTTCAAATTTTCCCACCCTTCCAAAGTGAATTCCTTGCCCTTGACAGTTACGAGCGCTGCAGGTGAGAGCGGGCTGGCGAAAACTGTTGCGGGTGTTGAAGTTCGCAAACCCCATCGGCTGATGTCGTTGTCTAATAAAACCGTCGTGTCGAACCAGCCGAATTTGTTTTCCAAACCATCACTGAGGTCGTTGATGATGAGTGCTTTCGCGATATCGGGATGCCGCAAAGCCAAAATTCGTTGCCTCATTTTTTGAAGCAATTCAAGGGCAGAAGACAATTCTTTCACTGACTTCGTCTCCGGCAGTTGCAAAAGTTTTTCCGCTTTTTGCAGCAAAGGTGCGATGGTGCTAAGTTCGCGTTCGCATTTTTGTGCCCTTTCAGGTTGGTGCAGCGCTCGCCACAACTTGACATGATTGGCAAGATTTGTCACTTCGTCCCTTGCCCAAACGAAAAGCGAAAGGGCTTCAGTTGCCAAGACGATTTGCTCGCTACCATCCGTTGCTATCGCCAGCAGCAACTTTTCAGCGTTTTCTCGCACCCATTCTGGCAGTCGTTCTGAACCCGCCCAACCGAAGGCTTCATCGTCCACGATGACGAAGCCTTTATCGCTCAATAAAGTCAACCGCCACCGAGCATCGTCCAATTGCCGGCGCATCCGGTTCTTTCGCTCCTCTAGGACGAACTGGCGAAATTCAGCGACAAGTTGTGATTTTGGAGTCTCCATTGCACCGCTGGCGATACGGACGGGAAACCAGTTGCGGTCATTAAAATCAGGGAGCATGCATGGTTCAAACTCCAAAACTGTCAATGGCGGGAACTTTTGAGCGCGCCATCGGTTCGGTTCGCTCCCGAAAGTTTGCACTGAACCGTCACGAAAGACCAAAACACCTTCCATGCGAAAGCCATCGGAAGGAGCGCTCAAGAGCAGGGCAATTTTGAGTAGAGATGGTTTCTCAAGGGAGTCGTCGCCTGTCGCTATAATAGGTGTCAAGTCAACCAGCAAATTGATTTCGGCATCGGGTCGTTCTTTCGGTGCTTCCCCTTTCGCAATTAACTTGCCCAACGGATCAAGTTCGGAGAACCTGTCAAAGCGTGTGACGAACAAGTAAGCGTAGCGGCGTGTTTGAATCCGTGCAACGGCGAAATCCAA
>FMJZ01042456.1_pt1 | contig 11566 bp, 10 predicted proteins | sample 1987881 | NCBI WGS metagenome assembly FMJZ01 (sample SAMEA4378227, study PRJEB15110) | soil metagenome | biome: soil; feature: Field; material: Soil | place: India | collected 2015-03-11 | depth 0 m | reverse complement strand
GCCATTCTATCTTGCTGAGATAGACGATGGGTTTGTAGGAGCTAATCCACCCTCAGGAGCTGTAATTACCTACTATCTTAAAAATAGGCACATTTTTGGGGATCTAAAACTTGAAATCCTCGATTTGGAAGGAAAAGTTATAAGGTCTCTTCCTACAGGCAAGAGAAGAGGAATAAACAGGGTCTACTGGGACATGAGGATGAAATCTCCAAAAGTAAGTTTCAGACCAGGTCTTAGAGCGGGAATAGCTTTCGGACCTATAATTCCGGAAGGAACATACACAATAAAGATAAATAAGAATGAAAAGGTTTTTTATGGAAAATTGCTTCTTATCCCTGACCCTGTTTCAGCTCATAACGCTGAGGACAGAAAATTCCAGTACGAAACTGTGATGAAACTTTATAGAATGCTGGAAAAACTTGCTTATGTTTCAGATTCTATTCTCAATTCAAAGAAGGAACTGGACGAAAGAATAGGAATTCTCGAAAAAGAAAAAAGGAAGAAAGGACTGAGAAAAATTCTGAATGAATTTTCAACCAAGCTCAAAAATTTCCATTTAGAACTTGTTTCAGAAGAGGGAACTTATACTGAGCCAAAATTGAGTGAAAGGGTTCTGGACCTTTACAGCTCTGTCTCAAGTTATGGAGGAAGACCCACTAATTCCCAGCTCTTGCACATTTCTGTTCTTGAGGAAGAGATAAAAAGGGCTGAAGAGAGGTTTGAAATTATAAAGAAGAAGGAAATTCCCCAGATAAACTCCAAGCTTATCTTAGCTAAATTAAAACCTCTAAAAGTAATGGAAGAGGAGGAATACAGGAAAAAGGAGTGAAAGTAAGTTCTTTATTTATTAAATATAATATCCTTTTGCAGTGGGAATTTCAAATTTAGTTTCTTTTAGGGTTAAACTTTGAAAAAATTAGTTCCTGTTCAATTTTTAGCCATAAGATTATTGAAGGAATAGCTTTTAGAAGATATGCTTTTATAAGATTTTCCTTTATCCATAAGGGGGTTATATCAGTAGAGGAGACAGATGTCAGGAAAAAATAGAAAATTAAAAGGATTAAATCTTGAAGTTTCTTTTCTTTTGAAAAATACCATATAGCAACGCCGCATGTGGAAATTATAAAAGTTGGAGATTCTGCTTTGTGATTGAAAATCACTGTCCATATAAGAGAGGATGAAAAGAAGAGGAGTCGGAATGTATAATTTTTGAATGATTCTATCCTAAAAAAAGGAAGAGAGAAGAGAACCAAACCTGAGAGAAAAATTAAATGTTTTGAAGGAGCAAGCCCAAACCAGTTCTTTAATATCCCGAAAACAGACAGCCCCTCATATACAAAGTAATCTCTCTGAATAAGATTTGCCCAGCTTTTGTAGAGAGAATAAAGTTGAGAGGGAGAAACTACTAAAAGGGGAAGAAGAGCAAGAATAACTCCAAAAATAATTGAGGAATAGAGAAACTTTATTTTTTCAGGATAAAGAAGAAAAAGGAGCAAAGCTACAAACCCTATCGGCTTTACGAAAAGGGAGAGAAGGATAAAAAGGGAAGAGAGATGAACCTTCTCTTTTTCAAAGAAATTAAAGGCTAAAATCAGGAGACCTGCAACAAGTCCATTACTCTGGGAGTTTTGCATAGAGGTTACAATATCAATAAGAATGAACCAGAGAATATAAGCTTTGCTTTTTTCACTCAAAAATTTTATTGATTTAATGGTAAGAAACAGGATAAGGGAGTTGAGAAGATTCCAGAAAATAAGACCGATATAATCCGGAAAAATTGCAAAAAAACCCATTATCAGAGCAAAAGTTGGACTGTATTTGAAAAGATCCCAGTGCTCTTCTGGAAATTGATGGTAAAGATCCGTTCCTTTTATTAGATGAAAAAAAGATTTGCTGAAAATTAAATAATTGTTGTAATGGGGATAAAACCTTCCTCCGAACTCCTTTTGTCCTTTAGCTATTTCAGCCAGACTTACAATTAAAGTAATAGCAATATAAATAAGCAAAATGAACTTTAGGCTTATCGATTTTTTCAGGATGCTACCGAATTTCATAATAGCTTAAAAAATAATATTATCTTAAATGACTGATTTTTCCAAAATTAAAAATCGTGCTGTAGACTACAAGCTACAGGCTTCAGGCAGCAAACCAATGCTACAAGCTCAAAATTTTAAACTTTTCTCGCATGTCTTGCCTTTCTTGCATTTAATTCATTTTGCATTTTAAAATCTTCTATTTTAAATTTCCGATTTTCAATTTTCAGTGCTCTTTCCCCGCTGTATGCTGTAGGCTTTTAGCTAATAGCCTACATTTGGTTATTGGTTATTGGTGATTTTATCCTTGAGGTGAAAAATTATCTAAATGGTAATCTTCGTTTGCTCTCTCACCTCTGCCCCAGTAGAAGCTTTTGGAAAAACTAACCTTATACGCTCTTTGCTGTAAGCTGATAGCTTTAATCTCATCTTGCCTGTCTCGCTCGTCTCGCCATTACTCAGCTTCCCTTAAAAATCTTGCAGAGTCTTCAGGAGGTGTTGGATTAATATAAAAACCTGTTCCCCATTCAAAACCTGCCACCTTTGTCAGAGTTGGCATGAACTCAATGTGCCAGTGATAAATTTCCTTTATTCCGTCAACAAAAGGAGAGTTATGTAAAACAAGATTGTAGGGAGGATTATTCAGAATCTTTGTCACTTTTGTCAGAAAATCCTTCATTATGCTCGCAAGATTCTCCATCTCATGGACCTGATTTTCTTCAAAAGCTGAACTGTGATATTTTGGTAAAATCCATGTTTCAAAGGGGAACCTTGGGGCATAGGGAGCGATGGCAATAAAGTCTCTATTTTCAAGAATCTTTCTTATGCCATCCTTTATTTCCTGTCTTAAAATGTCGCAAAATATACATCTTTCCTTAAGGTCAAAATGTTGTCTTGCTCCATAAATTTCTTCAGAGACCCTTTTCGGAACAATTGGGAGGGCGACAAGCTGGGAGTGAGAATGGGAAAGGGATGCTCCTGCGAGAGAGCCATGATTTTTAAATACCATTACATATTTGAATCTTTTATCTTTTTTTATTTCGACCAATCTATCCCTTACAGCCCAGAACAAATCTTCAATAAACTTTACAGGCATTGTAGAAAGAGTTAAGTCATGGTCTGGAGTTTCAATTATTACTTCATGAATACCAACTCCGCTCATTTTATCAAATATACCCTCACCCTGCCTGTTAAATTCACCGTATTTGTTCAAAGCAGGATATTTATTGGGAACAACTCTTAGATTCCATCCCGGAGTGTTCGGACTACCTCCATTCGGTCTGTAAGAAAGGACCTCGGGAGGGGTCATATGTTCATTACCAGGGCAGAAGGGACATTCTCCGTCCTTTTTGATTTCTTCGTTAATTATTTTATAATCGCTGGGTCTCAGTGCTCTTTCCGTTGAAATAATAACCCATCTTCCAGTTACTGGGTCTTTCCTTAGTTCTGGCATTCTTCACTCTCCTTAAAAAGCATTTCTTATATGAGAAATTTTGTAATCTCCTCTTTTTTCAACCATTATTCCTATGACATCAAATCTGCATGGAATAAATTTACGATATTTTTTTGAAATATAAACAGACGCAATTTTCTTTATCTGTTTTTGTTTGTTCAAATCAATTGCTTCCAGTGGAGAACCAAACTCATTAGACTTTCTTGTCTTAACTTCAACAAAAACTACTGTGTCTTTCTCCTTCGCAATTATATCAATCTCTCCCCTCAATGCTCTAAATCCACACTCAATAATCTCAAACCCCGATTTTTTCAAATATCTTAGAGCAATTTTCTCACCTTTTTTACCAAGATTCTCTTCCTTCTTGGAAAGGCTCCTCAACCGGGAAAAATTCAAAATCCTTTTAAAACTTTCCATCTAACTCCTTCTTTAGTATCTTCGAGAATTATTCCCATTTTTCTTAATTCTTCTCTTATTCTATCAGCCTTTGCAAAATCCTTTGTCTTCCTTGCTTCTTCCCTTTCTTCTATCATCCTCAATATTTCTGGAGGAAGTTCCTTTTTCCTTTCAGGAAGTATTGCAAGAACCGTGTCTATTTTTTTGAAAAAATCATTGATCAGGCTCTTATCTCTTTCAGATATTTGGTTATCACTTATTATTTTATTTAGCTCCCTTATAAGTTCAAAGATAGCAGAAAGAGCAATGGAAATATTCAGGTCATCATCCATACCTTCTCTGAATTCTTTCTCTGTTTTTTTGATAAGGTCAAGAATTCCAGGATTTGATTTATCTCCCGATTTGGCAGACTCAAGCTCAACAAGAAAATTCTCTATTCTTTGAAGGGACTGCTCTGCCTGCAACAATCCGTTAAATGTAAAATTTAGTAGATTTCTGTAATGGGTTGAAAGGAGAAGGTAGCGGATTGCCATGGGTCTCCATCCTTGAGATAAAAGGTCTCTGAGAGTAAAAAAGTTCCCTTTTGATTTTGACATCTTTTCCCCTTCAACAATTAAATGATTGCAATGAATCCAGTAATTTACAAATTTTTTACCACTGTAGCTTTCTGACTGTGCTATTTCATTTTCATGATGAGGAAAAATTAAATCCACACCTCCGACATGAATGTCAAAAGTTTCCCCGAGATATTTCATGCTCATTGCAGAACACTCTATATGCCAGCCAGGTCTTCCATCTCCAATCTTTGTTCCCCAGTAAGGCTCATCCTCTTTTTTCCCCTTCCAGAGAGCGAAATCGGACATAAATTCTTTATTATATTCGTCTGAATCTATCCTTGAGTAAGATTTTTCAGGAGAAATTTCCATTTTTGACAATTTTCCATAATCAGGAAAACTTGAAATCCTGAAATATATAGAATCTCCTTTTCTGTAGGCGAAACCTTTTTCGAGAAGAACCTTAACAATTTTTACCATTTCATCAATATGTTCAGTAGCCCTGGGAAAATAATCGGCTTTCTCAATTCTAAGAGTCTCAAGGTCTTCCATGAATTTATTCAAGTAAAAATCAGTGTACTCTTTAAGAGACACACCCTTCTCCTTTGCGCCTCTTATAGTTTTGTCATCAACATCGGTTATGTTCATTACATGGACAACCTTATAACCAAAGAATTTGAAATATCTTTTTAAAAGATCAATAAATATATAAGTTCTGAAATTCCCAATATGGGCATAGTCGTATACAGTTGGACCGCATGTGTACATATGGACAATTCCCTCTTTAAGAGGCTTAAATTCTTCAACCTTCCCCGAAAGAGTATTGAAAATCTTCAACATATTTAATATTATCCAATCCCAATTCTAATTTCAACTGAAAGAGAGCTAACAGCTGACAACTAACTGCTTACAGCAAGAACTTTTAGGCTTTCTTCTCTTGCCAGTCTTCCCCTCCCCCTTCTCGCTCATATCCAATTTGAATTTTTCTCTTTGCTTTTTTCTTATTTTCCATCACCTTCATCAATCTCATTCTTCTTTTTCAAGAAATGGGAAGGGGCTATGGAAAAGGTTTTTGAAAATATCTTTGTAAAAGAAAATTTAAATCTGTAACCCATTTTTAATGAAGCATATCTAATGGATTTTCCCATAGACAGTAAAAAGAGGGAGTTGCACATTTTAACCCGATGGAAAAATTCCCTGAGGCTTATACCAACCAAATCCTTAAAAAGGGATGAAGCATAAGAGTAAGAAAAATAGATTTTTTTATGAAGTTCTTTCAGGCTCTTTAATTCATTTTCTACCAAATATCTTTGAATGGAAGCAATTTTTAGATAATCCCTTTTCTCATAAACCCATTCCTTTGAGTTCACATAAAATCTCGATTCCTTTATCATCCCTATAATTTTCTCCTGTTCTTTGTTTAAAGAAGAGGGATAACAAAATGAGCAAGAAAAGGAATTGCCCTCTTTATTCAATGTAAATGGTCTTATAATACCAACAGGAACACTAAGAATATTTGACAGGCTGAAAACTTCAGAACATTTTAATGAGCACCTGAAATCGCATGGAAAGAGAATAAGATTTACAGGGAATTGGATGGAGCTGGCATCTTCTATCTTATCAAGAGGGAAAAGATTGAATTCTTTTCCGAGAATTTCATCTAAAATTCTTTCAAACTTATTAGATCCGAACAAAAGAACCCCTTCCCTCTTCTCCAATTTTTCAATGAAAGAGGAGAGGTCTTTTAAGATTTTTTCAACCTCTTTAATGTGCTCTTCCTTAAAATGTCCCAATTCTTCATAAGGAAGAACCAAAACTGCAACCCTTCCATCCTTCGATGGAAATGGATAAACCATTTCCGACTTTATTGTCACCTTTCTGAAAGAAAGATAATGGGGGTCATTTTCAGCATCATTTATAATCCTCGGCTCCATAGTTTCAAGGATGAATGGAATAACACCTGATTCTTTTCTTTCTCTTATAATTTCTTCTTTCTCAAACTCTCCAAACCTTGCCATGGAGATGAGATTTTTGTTTTTATCAAAAAGGAGTAAAGAACCGAATTTTACATTTGTTAAAAGAATAGCCCTTCTCAGAAAGGGAATGAGAATAGAATCAAAAGGACTTCCTTGATATTTCAAAATCTTCTCAATTATATCGAGAGGAACCAATACCATTTTTGACCTCCTCTCCCTATTTAAAACATTGAAAAAATTCCGATAAAAAAGCTTCTTGCAAATATTGAACCAACTGTTGTCTGGGAGGAGTATTCCTCATTCCATTCGTATCTCAGGGTGTTTTTGTGGTTAAATATATTCATTACACCCAAATATAAAAGGACAAATTTATTGCTTATGTTTAAATTCTTGGAAAGGGAAATGTCAACTCTCCTAAAGGGCGAGTATCTTTCACTGTATGGTTCCCCCCATATTGGCTTATACTTCAAATTTTCTGAATCCCACTCCCTTCCAAGTAGTGGTGTATAGGGAAGACCTGAAGCATATGACCATCTTATTCCAATGGAGTCCATCTTTCTTTTTAAATTTAGAATTAATGTGAAGGAATGGTCTATCTCATAGGGAGACCGAGCCAAAATCAAAGTTTCATTTTCCTTTCTTTTTGAATTCAAAAAATTATAAACAATTTTAAAGTCAAACCATTCCCTTTCCTTCTTCAGGAAAAACTCAGCCCCTCTCGCATATCCTTCTCCTCCATTTTTTACAGAATTTTCTTCAAATAAAAATAGATTTTTATACTTTTTCTCATAAAGCGTAATTCTTAACATATCTTTATTCTTTATAAAGTCGTAGCTCAAAGAGAAATGGTAAGAGGATTTCGGTTTTAAATCAGGATTCTCTTTTATCACAAAGTAGTCTCCAAATTGATTGTAGGCTCCTGCAGAGAATCTAAATATATGCTCCTTAGAATGGATGTAAGCTATTGAAAATCTCGGTTCAAAATTTAATCTCCATTTTGAAAGCTCAAGGGCAGAGCTCCTTATCCCTGCTGTTGCAAAGAGATTCCCATAAATCCTGAATCTGTCCTGAAGGTAAAATCCTCCCCTTCCTCCTTTAACATTGAAAGTTTGTCCTGAGATCTTCTCAATAAAATTATTATCCCTCCTTTGAAAATCAATTCCTCCCTCAATAAGATGCTCCTTTAAATCCAGAGTTAGATCCACTCTTCCCTGAAGAAAAGAATCTTCGATTTTAAAGGAGAATTGAGGAAAAATATAAGAGGATTTGTAGTCCACAGAGGAGAGGGTTATTTTTGAGAAGAGATTTTTGGAATGAATATTTTCAAAGGTGAGCCCGAAAATTTTATTGGAGGTTCTAACTTTGAAATTCTCAATCTCATGGAAAAAATTGTATCCATGAAGGAGATAAAGAAACTTAAGATTAGAGCTTTCCTTTAATTTAAAAATTAGCTTTCCCACTGACTCGCCATTTTTAAAGACCCTTCCTTCCTGACCATTTATTTCAGTCATAAGTCTCGAGTGACCTGCATTGAATGTTCCTATAAAACTTGCTTTTTTAGATAATGAAATAGCACTGGAAAAATTCACCCCAAGAATTGAAATACCAAGGGAAAACTGATTTTTTGTAACTGTATCCTTTGTTGTTATGTCCATTATTCCTGAAAGGGCATCTCCAAATTTTGGAGAGAATCCTGAAGTTGAGACTGTGAGGTTCTGAATAATCTGATTGTCAAAAATACTGAAATAACCCTCTTTCAATGACTCACTCTGATAGGGATGTTTGATTTCAATTCCATCAAGGTAGTATCCAACTTCATCAGGAGCACCTCCCCTTATTAATAAATTTGATGCATCGGGAATTGAATTTACACCAGGAAGAATCTGGGCAGCATAAGCGGGGTCTGCAGCTGCTCCTGGTGTTCTATAAACATCAAGCATTGAGAGGGTTACTGTCCTCTGACTTCTATCCTCAGAGACACGGGCATCTGCAGTCACAACAACTTCATGGGAAGATATTGGTTCTGGCTCAAGGAGAATATTTAAAAAATCTCCTTTTCTGACTTTTATTTCCTTTATCTTATAGCCCACCATATGAACTAAAAGGGTGCACTCTTCCACCACTGTTTTTATCTCAAAGGAACCATCCTCAGAGGCATCAATTCCCTCAGAGGTTTCAAGTATCATAACATAAGCGGGAAGTGGTTTTTTTGTGTTTTTGTCAAAAATCTTTCCTTTTATAATCCATTGCTCGGAGAAAAAAAGAGTGACTGCCAAAAAAAAATTTAAAAAATACAGAAAAAATCTTGAAAGTTCCCTTCTCATTTCACTGTTTCCTCATTCTTTCCAGTTGTATCCTTGCATAACCAAAATCAGGATTTACTCCCAGTGCCTTTTCCAATGCCTGAATCGCTTTCTCTTTCTCACCCAATTTTTCCAGGGCAATCCCCAGATATGTGTAAGCCTCCTCCTTTCCCCATGATGGTTTAATTGGGTCATCAATCTTTTCCTTATCAAATAGAGAGATTGCCTTTTCAAGGAATTTTAATGCATTCTTTGCACCCCCTTCCAAACATCTCAGGAGTATGAAGAAGGGAAATCCCTCTCAGAAGATTTACCCTTGGGTTTTCAGAACCTTTCTCCATAGCCATAGAAAAGAATCTTTCCTATTCCATTCCAAGGAACATAGCCTCTTCTGGTTTAATACTTATTTTAAATCCAAGAAGGGAAGCGTAAAGGGCATGGGCTTCCGAAAAAGAAGGAGCAACTTTGGTTGCTTTTTCAAGATATGTAATCCCTTCCTCAATAAACCTTTCTGCTTTTTCTTTGTTCTGGATAGAAATAAAATATGTGGATAGTCTATAATCAGCAAGGGAAATGTAATAGTATAAATAAGGATTTTCATCTTTCTCTGTTAGAATCATACTTAAAAATATTCCCCTTGCCCTCTCCATAAGGGAGTGCTCCCATGAATCAACACCTTTTTTGAGGAGTCCCTTTGCCTCTTCCAACTTTTCAAGGGAAAGGCTAAAAAGTAATTGAAAAGAAAATAAGAAAAGAAAAATTCTACTGATACCTCTCATTTACCAACCTCCTTTTCAATTTTTTTAAGATTTATCTTTAACCATTCATACTCTGGACATTTTTCCAGTCCTTTTAGAAAGATTCCCCTTGCTTTTTCATTTTCACCTTTCCTTTTATAGCAAATTCCAAGCCATGTGTAAGCTTCACAAATCCCCCATGATGGGAATATAGAATCTTCATTTTTCTCTTCTTCAAATAATTTAATAGATTTTTCCAGATCATTTATTGCCCTTGAAAGCCCTCCCCCAAAGATAGAAGGTGTGTTTAAGTAACCTATCCCCCTTAAAAGATAAGCTCTGGGATTATAGGGACTTAATTCTATTCCCTTATCAAGCTCATCAAAAGATTTTGGACCAAGAAAATGAGCTTGGAAAGGAGAAAGGGGTATTTTTAATCCGTATATCGCACCAAGAAGGGCGTGGGAATCAGAAAAATCATTGCGGAGCCGAATGGATTTTCTAATGTTTTCAATAGCCTCTTCTATAAACTCCTTTGCCTTCTTCTCTTCTTTTTTTCTAATATTATAAATAGCCAATCTGTAATTTGTCAGGGAAAGATAATAATGGAGAAGATAATGATCAGGAGAAGATATTCTGAGGTCCTCCAGCAAAGCTTTTATTTTTAAATATTCATTATAATCCATAATATTATCTGCATATTGAAGCCTATTCTTTAAATCAATTAAAATTTCATCCAACTCTTTTTTCTCCTGCGAAAACAGTAAACCAGAAAGAAAAAATAGAATCAATAAGGGAAAAATCGCTTTTCTCATGACAAACTCCTTAAAAAGAGAGAGAAATCCACCGCTTTCTTTCTTAATTTATTATATTCATTATTAATATAATGATATCCTTCTACGAGATTTTCAGGAGAGAGTAATTTGGATTAGTCTTAAAAGCTCATCATCCTTAGCTATATTTAGAGTAGTTAAAGCACCCCATTTGACATTTTCTTTACTTATTTTTTCAAAAAGATATTTAAAATATGCTTTATTTCCGCAAATATTATCGTCAAGCCAACTTAAGAGAAGCTTCGGCTCTCCCAACCATCCCGTTGCTTCTGCTTTCTCTATCTTTCTAAATCTGATTTCTTCTATAACCTCTTCTACAGGTCTTGTTCTATATCTTTTTCCATAAAACTTGCTTACCGCACAAAATTCACAATGAAATGGACAACCCCTTGATGAGTAAATTGATGTAAAAGGATTGCCAATTTCTAACAGGTCGAGACGAGGGAATGGAAGACCTTGAAGGGAGGAAAAACCTCCCCTATAAATCTTTTTTAGATTATTATCTTTAAAATCTTTGAGAAGTTCAATCCAAATATTTTCTGCCTCTCCGATGCAAATTGCATCTGCATGGTTCAAAGCTTCTTCAGGAAGGGCAGATGTATGAATCCCACCTAACACTACCTTTATTCCTTTTTCTCGGGATTTATCTGCAATTTCATAAGCACGAGGTGCTTGATGAGTCATAAATGAAATTCCTATTAAATCTACATCTTCTTCATAATTTATCTCTTTCTTTTGCTCATCAATTATTCTTATGTCATGCTCTAACGGAGTTAACGATGCTAAGATTGGTAAAGATAAAGGTTCACATTTGAAAGGGGTGTTCCATTTAAACAATGGATTGCGAGGATATATCAATAATATCTTCATTGTTCTTTAAATGTAACTTTTTAGTAATAAAAGAGAAGACAATTAGAGTAAAGCAAAGATAAGCAAGATGAATCCACTCTCTTTGTAAAGAACTTCCCTCCCTTATAATATCCTGCATAGCTTTTATAAAATGATAAACAGGGCTAAAATTTGCTAATTTCTGGAAAAATTTAGGGAAAAGAAAAATGGGGATAAAAGCTCCTGACAGAAACATTAAAGGAGTAAATGTGAAATTGGATATGGTTGTAGCCATTTCACTATTTTTTGAAACTCCTGCGATTAACCCTCCTATTGATAAAACAGAAAAGGTTCCTAAAAGAATAAAAAACAAAAGAGCGAAAAGGTTTCCTCTTATTTCGAGTCCATAAAATGATTTCGCAACTATAATAAGGAAAATAGATTGAAGAAAAA
>FMJZ01044824.1_pt1 | contig 11577 bp, 11 predicted proteins | sample 1987881 | NCBI WGS metagenome assembly FMJZ01 (sample SAMEA4378227, study PRJEB15110) | soil metagenome | biome: soil; feature: Field; material: Soil | place: India | collected 2015-03-11 | depth 0 m | reverse complement strand
TTTTTTATATTTTCATTAATCTCAATAAATTCCTTTCCCTTTGACCTCATCTCTATAATAGCTTCTGGGGGATATTTATGATGGGTTGAGATAAACCTTAGATTAACTAAATTTATTATATCTTCATCATCAAGAACTATCCTTTTCCATTCTTTTCTTGGTTTGTTTTTATAATAACCATATGCCTTTCCATAGGGTGGGCCATGAACCTTTTTAACGGGGATATATAGTATTTCAGGGCTAAGTCTATAATGTAGCATAATATTCATCCAAGTCATATTTCTTAATCTCATATCTATTATTACCTCAGGTGATACCCTTGCCCTTTGAGCAATAAAAAGCACTACAGGTATTTCATAATAGGGTATGCCTCTTTCTTTAATAATAATGATATCACGCTGGGGTATTCTGTAATAATCTCCAATAGCAATATAAAAACCTCGTAAGCCTTCATCACTTATAGATATACCAATATCTAGTGATGATGCATCAGAGTTATTAATGGAAAGGGATAAAATTAAAAATAAACTCGCTATGATTAATAGTATTTTGCGCATAATATCTCCTTGTTTTTTATTTTCTTAATTATATCACATAAATCTTAATAAGCACCTAATACAAATTTTGATTAATACGAAATCCTATTTCTAATCCGTAATCAAGTAAAGAAGTCATAGCTCAAAGCCCTTTGAAGATGTTTGTTTGTATGCAAATAAACAAATTTTTTGTTGACGGTTATGCAGAAAACAAGATAATTACATTTCAGATTCTGGTTTAATGTCTTTTAGCCAAAGATGTTTTGTATATGCAAATGTTTCTTTACGGATTATAGTATTGTCAATACTAAATCAGTAAGGATATAATATTTCAACTGAATATATTTGGCATTTGCACAAACTCTTCTTAATTTAATACATTTATACCTGTATACCTGGCAAATATTTTACCTGCTTTGTCAGCAAGTTTTATAATTAAGTATAATATTTTTGGTTAATATAGTGTTAGACAATTATGCCATAGGCTAAAGGGATTTGGGTTTAATTTATTATTATGGAGGGTCATATGACAATTACAGAAAAGATACTCGCGGTACATGCAGGGAAAAAAGAGGTGTCAGCAGGGGAATTGATTAATGCAAAGGTTGACATGGTCCTAGCTAATGATATAACAGCGCCAATTGTTATACAGGAATTTAAGAAGATAGGCATAAAAGAGGTATTTGATAAAGATAGGGTAGCCTTTATTCCTGATCATTTTGCCCCTCAAAAGGATATAAAAGCTGCTGAACAATGCAAGATGTTAAGGGAATTTTCTAAGGATTATCATCTTGGCCTTTACTTTGAGATTGGTAGGATGGGAATAGAGCATGCATTATTGCCAGAACAGGGGCTTGTTGTTCCAGGCGATCTGGTCATAGGCGCTGATAGTCATACATGTACTTATGGCGCCCTCGGCGCATTTGCTACAGGAGTTGGTTCTACAGATGTTGCTGCTGCTATGGCAACTGGTGAGTGTTGGTTTAAAGTGCCTGAATCAATGAAATTTATTTATTATGGAAGGCTTAATAAATGGGTTGGAGGTAAAGACCTAATACTTCATACTATAGGTGATATTGGTGTTGACGGTGCCTTATACAGGGCAATGGAGTTTGAGGGAGAGACTATCAGAAAACTCCCTATGCATGGAAGACTTACAATGTGTAATATGGCTATAGAGGCTGGGGCGAAAAACGGAATAATAGTGCCTGATGATATTACCGAAGAATATGTAAAGGGACGTGCAAAAAGACCCTATAAATTTTACACATCAGATCCTGATGCAAATTATGTAGAGATAAGGGAGTATGATTGTTCAAAGATACCTTTAACGGTTTCTTGTCCCCATTTGCCTTCAAACACAAGACCTGCTACAGAATTATTTGAAATAACCATTGATCAAGTGGTCATAGGCTCATGCACAAATGGAAGGCTTGAGGATCTTCGGGAGGCAGCAATGGTAATTAAGGGGCGAAAGGTAAATCCAAATGTCAGGATGATTGTGATTCCTGCTACTCAGCAGATATACAAAGAGGCGATGAAGGAGGGATTGTTAGATATCTTTATAGATGCTGAGGCTGTAGTTTCTACGCCAACCTGTGGTCCATGCCTCGGGGGGCATATGGGTATACTTGCAAAAGGTGAAAGGGCTATTGCAACTACAAATAGAAATTTTGTTGGCAGGATGGGACATCCAGAGAGCGAGGTGTATCTTTCTAATCCTGCTGTTGCTGCAGCATCAGCAGTGCTTGGAAGGATAGGTGTTCCAGAGGAACTTGGGCTTTAGTTTACTATTATGGGAATTGAAGATAGATTAAGGGATTTGGGCATTGCCCTGCCAGAGGCACCTCGCCCAGTTGGCTCCTATATCCCCTGTGTAGAAACAGGAAATCTCTTATTTTTAAGTGGTATTTTACCATTAAGAGAGGGAAGGCTTATAAGAACAGGAAGGGTAGGAGAAACTGTATCAATACAAGAAGCTCAGGAGGATGCAAGACAAGTTGTTATTAATTGCCTTTCTATTATTAGGTCTCATCTTGGAAGCCTTGATAGGATAAAGAGGTGCATAAAGCTAAATGGATATGTAGCATCATCAAATGATTTCATAGAACAGCCAAAGGTCCTTAACGGAGCCTCCGATCTACTATTTGAAATATTCGGTGAGGCAGGCAGGCACGCAAGATCAGCAATTGGTGTGGCTGTCCTTCCACTTAATGCACCCGTTGAGATTGATTTCATCTTTGAGATTGCCTTTTAATCTCTTATTAAAAAGGGGAGATTTATCTCCCCTTTTTTTAGCAACCTTCAATAGCCTTTTTCTTCTTTGGTGCTTCCGATGGTGTTGCAGCCTTTAAAGACTTGATATAGGCAACGATATCCTTCATTTGATCAGAATTTGGATCAATAGCCTTGCCCTTATTTGCCATTTCAATGCATAAATTTACTGCCTCTTCAAGGCTCTTTACTGTCTTGCCCATGATCTTGAACTCTTTCTTATCAGCAGATTTTTCTAATCCCTTACCACCTGGGTGACAGGAGTTGCATGACTTTCCTGCTGTACCTCCCGCGAACTTAGGATCATTAAAAAGGGCCTTACCCCGCTCTTCGGGTAAGTGCTTTGCTGCATATACAACTGGGGTTATCAACGCAAGTGCTACAATTAAAATTATTAATATCTTTAATGCCTTCATTTTATCACCTCCTTTCTCCATTTAGGATTTTTGGGGATTTTCTGCAAGACTCTGCAGAAAAAATTTGCATATAGTCAAATTATATCACATATTATATAACATAAAGAATAATTTTGATTTTGTTGACCAAACAATAATTTATATCTGCTCGATTAAAGTTAAAGAGGATATTACTCATTAAGGAAGATGATTTGATATTTATGTATAATATTTTATGATTGATTTTTTGAGAGGTGTTCATCCCATATATCAGGTGATTATTGCTACTTGTTTTACATGGATTGGTGCTGCCTTTGGTGCTGCAATGGTCTTTTTTATAAGAGAGGATATTAATAAAAAATTTCTTGATGGCATGCTTGGGTTTGCAGCAGGCGTAATGATATCAGCAAGCTATTTTTCTTTGATTGCCCCTGCTATAGAAATGTCATCTCACATGGATGTGCCTGAATGGTTTCCTCCTTCTATTGGTTTTCTTATGGGTGCAATTTTTTTGAGGATAATTGATAGAATACTTCCACATCTTCACAGAGGACTTCCTATAGATAGTGCCGAAGGGATAAAGACATCATGGAGACGAACAACCCTTCTTATTATGGCAGTTACACTTCATAATATCCCTGAAGGTTTAGCAGTTGGTGTTGCAATAGGTGCAGGCGAGGCAGGACTGCAAGCTGCAACATTATCAGGTGCCTTAGCACTCGCCTTGGGTATTGGAATTCATAATTTTCCAGAGGGGATGATAGTCTCTATGCCCCTAAGGAGAGAGGGGTTTTCAAGATTTAGGAGTTTCTGGTATGGTCAGCTATCAGGTATGGTAGAGCCTTTTGCAGGGATTATAGGACTTTTTGCAGTTATGGTTTCAAGACCTGCCTTGCCTTATGCACTCGGTTTTGCTGCAGGTGCAATGATCTTTGTTGTTGTTGAGGAGCTAATACCAGAATCACAAAGACAGGGCAATACAGACATATCAACAATGGGATTGATAGCAGGTTTTATCTTTATGATGATGCTTGCTATAGGATTGGGGTAAGATGAAAATCAAAGGCCTATTAATAATTATTTTTTTAGGTTTATTTTTAATATCCTCATGCGGGAAAAAGGGGGATCCAACCTTGAGATTGTTTGAAAAACCTTCACCAGTAAATGTTATAAAGGCTTTCCATCGTGAAGGGGAAATTAAAATCCTATGGGAATATCCATTATCAGAGAGGCGAAGGATAAAGGGCTTTCATATTTTAAGGGCTGAAGGCAATAATCAAGAGTTTAAGAATATAGCATTTGTTGAAAAGGGCGAAAATATTTATATAGATAGAGATTTCAAAATAGGGACAGATTATTATTACAGGATCAAAGTTGAAGGCATTAAAGGTACTATTAGTGATGATTCAACTATTTTAAGGGTGAGACCTGAAAAATTGCCTGTTCCTCCTTCAAGGTTGACATATAAGATAACTAATGATTCTATTGTGATAACATGGGAACCTGTAAAGGGTCAAGAAAATGATTCTGTGACGATATTATATAACGTCTATAAAAGTTTTGAAAAAGGTAAGTACCACGATATACCTGTAAATGATACACCTTTAAAGGAGCCAATGTTTATAGACACTATAAATAAAGAAAAGGCTGTTTATTATTTGGTAAGGTCTCTTCTTAATACAGAGATTATGGATGAAGGTTTTCCTTCAGAGGAGTTAACAGTTGATCCCGAAGATTTTGTCCCTACGAAGCCAACTGGTATTAGATTTGTGATATTTGAAAAGGGTGTGTATCTTTTATGGGAAGAAAATCCAGAGACATGGATAAGCAAATACAGAATTTATAGGAAGAGGGAGAGCGAGTTGGAATTTAAACTCCTAGGGGAATCAGTTGTGCCTGCCTTTATTGATAATGAAATTTTAAGAGAGAATTCTATTTATTATATAACCGCCCTTGGGCCCCGAAAGGAAGGTAAAAAGTCAGATCCTATTGATGTTTATCCAATTATTGATAGGTAATAGAAGACCTGAATATGCTAAAATAATAGCTTAACAGGAGGTAAGAATGTCTAAAAGGATTTTGTTTTTTTTATTCCTATTCTTGTTTAGTTACCCATCACTGAGTAGCGGCTCTATATTGTTGGATAGGATCGTTGCCATAGTAAATAAAGAGGTTATCACATGGAGTGACCTATATAAGGCAATGGAGTTTGAGGCAACTGCTGAAGTGAAGGCAATGAAAGAATCAGATAAGATGAAGATATTTAAGGAAAATGAAAGTCTTTTTCTTGAAAATATGATTGATATGAAATTACAAATTCAGGAGGCCTCAAAAAAGGGGATATCTGCCTCTGAAGAGGATGTTAATAGAACAATTGATGGTATAAAGAAGAAATATTCTATGACCGACGAGATGTTTAAGGATGCCTTGCTTAAAGAAGGTTTTACCTTATCTGAATACAAAAAAAAGATATATGAGCAGATAATTATAGGAAGGCTTATAGAGCAGGAGGTAAGGAGCAAGATAATTGTATCAGAGGTGGATATTGATAGGTATCTTTCAGAGAATAAGAATATTTTAATGGATAGCGAGGGTTTTGTATTAAGCCTTATTTTTTTGAAAAGGGCAGAAGATAAAAGACAGACAGAGGAGAGGGCAATGGAATTATATAATAGATTGAAAGCCGGAGAGAGTTTTGAGGACTTAGCGAGAAAATATTCTGAGGATGCAAGTGCAATGAATGGTGGCGACATTGGATTTATAAAGAAAAGAGAACTTTCAAGGGATTTTCTTGGAGTGATTGCTAATATGAATGAAGGAGATATAAGTGAGCCATTCTGGGGCACTAATGGTATATATATCCTGAGGCTTAATGAAAAAAAAGAGTTTAAGACAGAGCAACAATTAAGAGAGGCAGTAAGACAGAAGCTATTAAGTGATAGATTCTCAAGGGAATATAAAAATTGGATAAGGAGCCTAAGAGAAAGGGCCTATGTGGAGATAAAGTTATAGTGCAATACCATCAATTTACCATCTAAGGTAATTATGGAAAACAAGATAATGCTATTTATATATTTTAAGATAATGTTATTTTATTTATAGGGCCTCACCTAAGGGCTTTTCAGCCACACCTGCTCTGCTTACGCAAAGGAACAGATATGCTGATGAGGATTCAGAAGATACTTGCAATGTCAGGCATTGCCTCAAGAAGGAAGGCTGAGGAACTTATCATGCAAGGTAGGGTAACTGTAAATGGTAAGCCTGCAATAATTGGGATGAAGGCAGATCCTGAAAAGGATCATATAAAGGTTAATGGCAAACTCATAACAAGGATTGAACCAAAGGTATATTTTATGTTCAATAAGCCGAGAGGTGTTATTACATCACTTTCTGATCCAGAAGGAAGGACAACTATTGCAGATTATCTTAAGGGCATTAAATATAGGGTATTTCCTGTTGGTAGACTTGATTATGATTCTGAGGGGTTACTCCTTTTAACAAATGATGGTGATTTTGCCCATGCAGTTCTTCATCCATCTAAAAAGATATCAAAGACATATATAGTTAAAGTAAGCGGAATAATAGAGGAAAAGGATTTAGCTAAATTAAGGGAAGGCATAAAGCTCGAGGATGGTATGACCGCTCCAGCTAAGGTAAAAAAGATAAGAGAGACCGAAAATAACTCATGGCTTGAGATAACTATTTACGAAGGTAGAAAGAGACAGATCAGGAGGATGCTGGAGAGGATAGGGCACCCTGTACTAAGACTAAAAAGGGTAGCTATTGATGGTCTTAGGTTAGGAGATTTAAAAGTAGGTGAGAAGAGACCCCTTTCGGAGGAAGAGATAAACAGAATTTTAAAGTTAAGCATCTAGATTTTCATGTTCAAAAATGGAGGCTATAATGATCAGAGATAGATGGTGTGGAAAGATAAGCGAATCAGATATTGGCCTGACAGTAAAACTTGCTGGTTGGGTATTTAGAAGAAGGGACCACGGTGGATTAATATTTGTTGACCTTAGGGATCGGAGTGGAATCGTTCAGATTGTTTTCAGTCCTGATGTCTCAAAGGAGGCTCATAAGCTTGCTCATGAACTTAGAGTCGAGTATGTTATTAGTATAATAGGACAGGTAAGGCGTAGACCTGAAGGCACAGAAAATCCCAATCTCCCAACAGGAAGAATTGAGATATATGCCGACTCCTTATCCCTGCTAAATGAGTCAACGGTCCTCCCATTTCAGATAGATGAGGCATCTGATATAAATGAGTCTTTGAGATTAAAGCATAGATATCTTGACCTGAGAAGACCAGAACTGCAGCGTAATTTAATAATAAGGCATAAGACAGCTAAGGTTGTTAGGGATTTCCTTGATGAAAATGGATTCATTGAGATAGAGACACCTATGTTAACAAAATCAACTCCAGAAGGTGCAAGGGACTATCTTGTTCCGAGCAGGCTGAATCCAGGACATTTTTATGCCCTTCCCCAGTCACCCCAGCTTTTTAAACAGATATTGATGGTAGCTGGAATGGAAAGGTATTTCCAGATTGTGAAATGTTTCAGAGATGAAGATCTTAGGGCTGACAGACAACCTGAGTTTACACAGATTGATATGGAGATGTCATTTTTTAATAAGGAAGATATTATTAATATTGTTGAATTAATGCTAAAAAGGGTCTTCAGAGAGGTCCTTGATATTGATATAGAGATTCCATTTTATAGAATAAGTTTTAAGGAGTCAATGGAGAGGTTTGGAAATGACAAACCAGATATGAGGTTTGGTCTTGAACTGAAGGATATGGCAGACTTAGCAGAAAAGGGATCATTCAAGGTCTTTCTTGATTCAATTCAGTCTGGAGGAAGGGTAAAGGCAATTAATGCAAAAGGCATGGCAGGGATTTCAAGAAAAGAGATAGATATGCTTACTGAAGAAGCCCGGTCATTTGGGGCAAAAGGACTCGCATGGATAAAGGTAAAAAATGGATTTGAGTCTCCTATCGCAAAGTTTTTTCCTGATAATATCTTAAGGCAGATGGCTGAAAGACTTGAGGCATCTGATGGAGATTTAATGCTCTTTGTAGCTGACAATGAGAAAGTAGTGCATGATGTGTTGAGTAGATTGAGACTTGAACTTGGTAAAAGGCTAAATCTAATAAAAGATGGTTTTAAATTCCTATGGGTTGATGATTATCCCTTGTTAGAATGGGATGAGGAGGGCAAAAGATTCACAGCAATGCACCATCCCTTTACCTCACCTATTGACGAGGATATAGATAAAATGCTCTCAATAGATACCTCTAATCCTGATCTGTTAAGTGCTAACTATTCCCTATTAGCTGGTTTAAAGGCAAAGGCATATGACATAGTGCTTAATGGATTTGAAATAGGTGGAGGTAGCATCCGTATCCACAAAAAAGCTGTCCAAAAAAAGATGTTTGAGATATTGGGGATATCAGATAATGATGCAAGGATGAAATTTGGTTTTCTTTTAGATGCCCTTGAATATGGCGCACCTCCTCATGGAGGTATAGCCCTTGGGTTTGACAGGCTTATTATGCTTATGGTCGGAGCTACATCTATAAGGGATGTTATAGCCTTTCCAAAAACCCAGAAGGCCGTATGTCTTATGAGCGGCGCTCCATCAATGGTTGAACACAAGCAGCTAAAGGAATTGCATATAAAAACCGATATAGTAATATAGGGTAATTTTATAGTAAAAAAATCTTCAGACCAAAGATGTTGACAAATAAACTATTTTCTGTTATCAATTACCTATATGTTATTTAAAAGAAAAAATCCAATTGGATTAGACATTGGATCATCTTATATAAAGATTGCAAGGATTGATGACGTGAGGGCAGGCTATGAGCTTGCCCTTTTTGATATTATGCCCTTACAACCAGGGATTGTTTCAGAAGGGGTTATTGTTGATAAAGCTAATCTTATCAAGTCACTCAAAGAGCTTCTTAATAAGACAGGTATAAAAAAAGAAGATGCTGTAATATGTGTATCAGGACATTCCTCTATAGTAATCAAAACTATATCATTACCTCTAATGACTGAGGAAGAGCTTGCAGCCTCTATAAAATATGAGGCAGAGCAGTATATGCCCTTTGATATAAATGAAGTATATCTAGACTTTGAGATACTTGGCCCAAGGCAAGGAAGTGATCAGATGGAGGTTGTTATCGCTGCTGTAAAAAGGGATGTAATGAATGACTATGTTGATTCAGTTAAGGCAGCCGGTCTTTCTGTAATAATTGTTGATACTGATTCCTTTGCCCTATCTAATGCCTGTGAGGTTAATTATGATATTTCAGAGCTAAACAATATTGCTCTGATAAATATTGGAGCAAGTATTACAAACATTAATATTCTTCAAAATGGGATTCCAACTTTTACAAGACATATAGCAATAGGAAGCAGTGTTCATACAGAAAGATTAGAGAGTTCCTTAGATATATCAAGAGAGGATGCAGAAAGGATTAAAAAAGGTCATTCTATTGAAGATATATCACCTGAGAGGATACACGAGATATTAATTACAGCCTCTGACGAGATATACGCGGAGATATACAAATCCTTTGAATATTATAAAAGCAGTATAGGAGAGGCGGATATAAATAGGATTATCCTGAGCGGTGGGGCATCGCTCATAAAGGGTTTTCCTGAAGGTATGGAAGAGAGACTTGGCATAAAGGTTGAAGTAATAGATCCCTTTAGGAACATAAAGCTATCAGATAAGCTTGATAGCAGATATATAAAAGATATAGCTCCTATTGCAGCAGTAGTTGTTGGTCTTGCCTTAAGAAGACAGGGTGATAAATAAAAGGGATACAAGATGATAAGAATAAATCTACTGCCAGAAAAGAAAAAAAAGAGATTAAAAGGTAAGGCATACTATTTTACATTGCTTGGCATTGTATCATTGATTACAACCCTTGTCCTAATCGGTGTATTTTATTATCTGAAAACTGATATATCGAACATAAAAACTAAGATAGAATCAAATAAATTAATCTTAGCTGAACTTTCAAGAAAAATAAATGAGGCAAAGAGATATGAACAACTTAATAAGGAGATAACTTACAGAAATAATATCATAGAAACCCTTAAGAAAAATCAGGCCGTCCCTGTAAAGATTCTTAATGATGTGAGTATGTATCTGCCTCAAGGCGTATGGCTTAATTCTTTAATCTATAAAGATGAAGGCATAGAAATAGAGGGACATGCCTTTACCAATTTTAATATAGTCTCTTATGTTGAAAATCTGAAGAGACTTAAGCATCTCACAGATGTATATCTTATTGAGTCAAAGGAGTCAGAGGTAGAAAAGGTAAGGGTTTATATGTTTAAGATAACATTCAAGGTGAATATCTGATATGGAACTAAAAATTAACATTGATTTTGAGACCATGCCACCATCAAGAAGGCTATTAGTGATCATCCTACCTTCTTTAATTATTACGGCATTGTTTATCTTTTTTATTATAATGCCTGCCTATGAGGAAAGGACAAAACTAAAAGCAGAGTTAGATAAACAGGAGCAGGACATCCTATTAGCTCGTCAACAGGCTGCAAAACTGCCTGCATTAGTAGCTGAAAATGAGAGGCTCACAAGAAGGCTTTTAGAGTTGCAAGCACAACTACCTGAAGAAAAAGAGGTATCAGGGTTGCTTAGGCAGGTTTCTGAGCTTGGCGTTAAATCAGGATTGGATGTAGTTTTATGGAAACCTAAGGAGAGGATTGTGCATCAGAGCAAGGAGGTTTATGAGATACCAGTTGATGTGGAGATGAGGGGAAGTTATCATAGATTTGGGCAATTTTATAGTAGGATTACAAGGCTTCCAAGGGTAGTAAATATATCTGGTATAAGTATGAAACCAGCAGAGGAAAAGTTCCAGCAGAAACAGGCAAAGATACTTCATGTAAGCTTTATTGCTAAGACATATTCCCTTATACCAGAACAAGAGAAAAAAGAGATTGAAAAGAAAGAAAAAGAGAAAGAGCAAAAGAGATGAAAAAATTAGCCCCACTAATTTTTTCCTTGCTGTTTATTTTTTTCAGCCTCTCACCAGTATATGCTGAAAAAGGGAAAAAAGAGATAAAACAGTTACCTAAAGTAAAGGGAGAAATAAAGAAAGATGGCTTAAATTCTTATGAATACACTGCTTCAGGTAGAAGGGATCCTTTTATGCCTCTTATAGCAAAAAGAGATGAAATAAAGCCCAAAAAAGGCGCAATACCTCTGGAGAGTTTTGATGTGCTGGAATTTAAACTCATTGGCATATTGTGGAATAAGGTATATTATGCCGTTGTTACACTCCCAGATGGAAAGTCATATAATTTAAGAGAGGGGATGAGGATTGG
>FMJZ01109326.1_pt1 | contig 11590 bp, 9 predicted proteins | sample 1987881 | NCBI WGS metagenome assembly FMJZ01 (sample SAMEA4378227, study PRJEB15110) | soil metagenome | biome: soil; feature: Field; material: Soil | place: India | collected 2015-03-11 | depth 0 m | reverse complement strand
AGCAGCCCTTCCATACGGCGCGAGCCGAGCAGGTCGGCGGGACGGGGAGGCAGCGGCCCGCTGGGCAGCAAGCTTAATCCTGGCACGTCGGTCGGTTGGATGGCGAGCGGCGCATCTTGATCGAGGATCGAACTCGTGAGACCTTGCTCGTTCGAGATGCCGAAGATGGTGTGCAGGGCCGGTTGGCGGAGATCGCAATCGACCAGCAAGACCCGCTGTTCGGCTTGGGCCATGGTGACGGCCAGATTCGCGGCGGTTAGGCTCTTTTCTGGCGTGGGCTCGGCAGCGGTCAGCAGTAACGTATGGATCGGCTTATCAAGACTCGAAAAGAGAATATTGGTGCGCAGGGTGCGATACGCTTCGGCGGCGGCGGAGGCCGGTTCGCGCAGCGTGATCAACACCTGCTCGGGCGACGATGTCACGAGCATCACTCCTGCCTGTTTTTACAATAAACGCGAAGGCGCGAAGCGGTGGGCGGCGCAGCAAGTAGCGTGCCGCCCTTCACCTGAACATAAACTCACTTCTCGGCCAGCGGAATTGCCCCTAGGGTCGGCAGGCCGACAAAGCGTTCCACATCCTCTGGCGTTTTGAGCGTGTCGTCGAGGTATTCGAGCACAAACGCCAGCAGTACGCCTACCACTAACCCAAGGATCGCGCCGGCCAGCATGTTAATCCGGGTATTGGGCCGGATTTCGACCAGCCGGGCGGGCTGGATGCGGGTCACGTTGATGCGGGCAGTGCCTTCGAGGGTGGCGTTGATGCGGTTGACTTCGGCGACGATGCGCTCGCCGACGGCGTCGGCCAGCGCCTGCGATTGATCGAGGCGGGGCAGATCGACCTCGATCACAATCTTCTGCTCGTCAGGGCGCGGTTGAATATTGACATCGCGCATTAGGCGTTCGCCGCTGATGTCGAGGCCAATTTGCTGGCTGATCTGGTCGAGTACGCTCGGTTGCATCACCAGCTCGCGGTAGCTGTTCATCGAGTTGCGCAGTACAATGTTGAGGCCGTTGTCGGCTTGATTCGCCAGCGCCAGATAGACCGCCTGCGAGCGGAAGGTTTGCGGCAGCAACTTGCTGATCGCATACGCGCTAACCACCGCTGCGATTACGGTGAGGGCAATCACCCACCAGCGCTTGAACAGCACGTTCACATAGTCGCGGATTTCCATAAACGTTCCCCTTTAACTGGGCGCAGCCCAGCGGCGACAACCGCGAGTGCAAACCCGGCAACCAAGCCCAACGCGGCGCGGAGGGCGGCATCGAACACGATTGCGCGCCGTGACCCGATCGGCTGCGGATCGCTAACCCCATCGAGCACCACGACGTTGAGGCGAGTACCGGCCCGGCCCCAGAAGGCGAGGCCATCATTCTGCAACACGGTAATGGCCGCTTCCGCCAACGCCTGTGCGGCTGCTGGCGATGATGCTTCACCCCGCAGATCGACGGCGCGGTGGAGCGGTGTCATCCGTAGCCCCTGCTGAATGTCGGCAGTGCTGAGGATGATGTTGCGGGCCGCGAGCAGCGGCTCTACCTTGGCGGCGAAAGCTGCGCTGCTCAAGACCTGCGGGAGGTCATCGATCAGAAACTCGGTCATTTGCCAATTTTCGATCGTATCTTCGGCCCCGATAACCGGATAGGTGATCAGCAGGCGCGCGGTAGCAGCGTAGCGCGGCGGTTGTTGGAGATCGAACCAGAGACTCAACCCGCCGGCAATGAGTGCCGGCAGCAGGATAAGCAGCCAAAACCGGCGAGCGATACCAATGAGAGTGATAAGTTCCATAGTGTCGCTAGTAGTACCTCGCGCGAGATTTCAGAGGAACGCCGAGAGGTTGTCGGGCAACGTCTCTGTTCTTTGCACATCTTACTATACTTTAGGCTGGTGCGTTGCTCGTCACATCGCCGCTACGGTTTGGCGATACAGGCTCTGCTCAAACTCAAGCAGGCGTCCAGCGCGGTGAGCCGCCAATGCCTCATCGATAAAAGAGCGTATCGCGGTGAGGAAACGCTCGCGACTAAACCGTTCGGCGTGCCGGCGCAGAGCGAGCGAGTCGACTGGATCGGTGCGCGATAGGGCGACAGCGGCGGCCAGTGCAGCGGCGGCCGGCTGATAGAAGAAGCGTCCGGTCACGCCTTCGATCAACGTCTCGAGCGCGCCGCCGGCAGCGAAGGCAATCACGGGCCGGCCAACGGCCAGCACTTCCAGCGGAGTAATGCCAAAATCTTCTTCGCCGGGGAAGATAAAGGCGCGGCAGCGGGCGAACAGGTCGAGCCGGGTCGCTTCATCCACCCAACCCAAGAACTCGATGGTGGGGCCAGCCATCCGTTTGAGTCGCGCCCGATCGCGGCCATCACCAAAAATCTTGAGCGGCAGACGCAGATGGTTGAAGGCCTCGATCGCTAATTCTAGCCGCTTGTAGGGGATGAGCCGGCCACCGGCGAGGTAGAAGTCTTCGGGTTGGCTTGGCTGGTAGGGCGGCAGATCGACTGGTGGTGGAATCACCATCGCCGGTCGGCGGTAGTAGCGGGCAATCCGTCCGGCGACCTCGCGCGAATTGGCGATAAAGAGATCAACCCGATTGGCGCTGGTGGTGTCCCACATGCGCAAATAGTTGAGTAGAAACGGCAACAAGCGTGCTTGAAGGCCGCTAATCTGTTCACGAGCGACATAATCGCCGGTGCGCCATGCAAAGCGCATGGGAGTGTGGCAATAGCAAATATGCAACGCTCCCGGTCGGGGGATGATCCCTTTGGCGAAGGCGCTTGAGCTGCTGATAATCAGATCATAGTCGCGCAGATCGAACTGCTCGAAAGCGGCGGGATACAGCGGCACATAGCGGCGGAACTGGGTGCGCCATGCCGGCAAGCGCTGCATAAACGAGGTGCGAATATCCCATTGTTGGTAAGCAGCCGGCATGGCTGCCGGATCAAAGATCGACGTATAGACCGGCGCTGCCGGAAAGAGCGCGTGCAGCGCTTCGAGCACGCGCTCGGCGCCGCCATATTGGTTCAGATAATCGTGTACTAGCGCGACCCGCATAGCCAATACCTAATCCTATCCGGCTTGATGCCACTGCCGGATAGGATAGCACATTCACGCCACTGCGTTTACTTGCTGTATTGGCGATGGAGTCCGAGGCTAATCACGGTCATCAGCGCCATTGCGCCGGCGCAGACAAGGTAAGCGGTTGGAAAGTCAAAGCTGTCGGCGATGCTGGCCATGAGCGCCACGGCGATCAGTGTGCCAATACTAATCGTGATGTTAATCACGCTCTGGGCCACGCCGCGGTCGGTGGCGGCCACCTCTTCCAGCACCAAGGCGCGTAACGCGCCGCCGACCACAATGCCCAAGCCGCTGCCCATAATCAGGGTAGCGACCACAAACAGCCAGAATGGCGCTTGCGGCAGGCCCAGCAGAGCAGTGCCGACCGTCAATTGGCTATAGCCGATCACCATCGTCATCCGTCCGCCGATCCGCGGCAACCACCGTCCGGCGAACACCGATGTCACCGAGGCAAGGAAGACCAGCGGCAGCAGGAAAAAGCCGGCTTGGCTGATTGGCACGCCAAAGTTTACCGCGACCGAGGTAATGAAGATAATGCTGCCCATCGAGATGCCGGAACCGACGGCGAGCAGATAGACGACTTGCAATTGGCGGTTGGTAAAGAGTCGCGGCGGCAGCAGGGGAGCCGGTGCGCGCGTTTCGCGCCATGCCAGCACAGGAGTCAGCACCGCCACCAACAGGAAGAGCCATGGCCAGAGGGTCAACCCAAAGATGCGATCGAGCAATTGGTTAATGCCGAGCGTGGTGCTGACCAAGATCAGCACCAGCAACACCAGCCCTTGCCAGTCGAAAACGCCATTAGCCGCTTCGTGATGGGCAGTCGAGCGGGGCAAGGCGCGCCATCCGAGGAAAATGACCACCGCGGCGACCGGCAAATTGAGTAAAAAGATCCAGTGCCAATCGGCGACGGCCAGTATCAATGACGCCATGACCGGCCCAACGAGAAAGGCCATCCCCGAAGTCGCGCCAATTAAGCCCAGCGCCTTGGCCCGTTCTGCCGAGGGCAGCACATCACCGATCACGGCGCTGGCGGTGGGGGTAATGCCGCCGGCGCAGACGCCTTGCACGGCGCGTCCTAGCAACACCATCGTCAGATCGGATGCCAGCGCGATCATCAGCGAACCGATGGCAAAGCCAAAGACATTCAGCAGGTAGACACTGCGACGTCCGTAGCGATCGCTGAGACTGGCCATCAACGTCGTGCTGCTCAGCGAACAGAGGGTAAAGATAATCGAGACCAACACCACTTGGGTGTTGTCAATCGCAAATGCTGCTCGCAACGCCGGCACGATTGGGCCAATGATCGCCGAGTCGAGCGCCGACATAAAGACGCCCACGAACAACACGGTCATAATCGCGCGGCGGGTATCGGTTTCGGGCACGGCCACCGAAGTCATGCGACCTCCTTCATCGCTGATCAAGAGATAGCGGATAAAGAGTGGAAGAGCACCGCCGTTATAGCAATGCCTGCTCTGAACCCTTCGTTATTCGATCACGTGCAATTGTGTTTGCCGACCATGCAACCATACCATAGCGCCCCCGGTCAGCGCAGCATCTTCTTCGAGGGCAATGCGTACCGGTTGATTGCCCCATTCGGGCACAAGCGCCACATTATTCAATTCGATCGAGTAAACAGTCTCGTCGTACAGCGGGTAATCGCCAGCGCCGGGCACCCCTTCTTGGCGATCCCACAATCCAATCGTTGGCCCGGCAGCATGGCCATGGTAGCCAAGCGGATGCGAATAGATCGAAGGTTGCAAACCTTCAGCCAACGCGCGCGTACGGGCTGATGCTAACACCTGATTGCCGGTGCGCCCAACCTGCATCTCGTCTAACAGGATATCTTGCAACCGGTTCGCTTGGGCTAACGCGGCGACAAGCCCCGCCGGCGGCGCCGTTTCATCGCGCGCTACCACATACGCATGCTGTTGTTGGTCGGTACAGAGGCCAAGGTGGCAAAAGCCAACATCACAATGGAGCAAATCGCCGGGCCAGATCCGGTTGCGGGTTGGCGGGGCGTCAAATGGCATACCGCGAGCTTGGATGCTGACCGTTGGTTGGAACCAAGCCTGCACGCCGGCCTCGTGCATCGTTTGACGCAGCCACCACACGACATCATCGGTCGTGGTGACGCCAGGTGTGATCACGGCGCGCGAAAATGCGGCGGCGATGATCCGATGACCAAGCGCAACCAATTCCGGGTAGACCGCTAATTCGGCTGGAATACGGCGTTCGAGCCAACCGATGACAATCGCTTCGGCACTGACGCAACGTTCGGCGTAGCGAGGGCCAAGGGCGGCGCAGAGACGTTGGTATTCAGTGTAGGTCAGGCCATCAGCAAACGCAAAGGTCTGGGACATGTTAATCCCAATCCGCTGCGGATCATACTCGGCGACGAGGCGGGCTAGGCAGTCATCTTGTGACTCGGTGTCAGGACTCCAAGCCTGCTGGTAGCGATCGCCATAGCCGTAGCGATCAAGCGTCAGTTGCTCGACCGTGCCGTCAGGGCAACGGGCAAAGAGCAGAGTCGTACGGCGACGGGCATTCATCGCCGGCGCTGGCAGCAACGTCATGATGACGAGGTCTTCATTGTATTCACGGGCAGTCACAATCCACAGATCGATCTGGGCGCGTTCCATCAGTTCGGGTAACAGCAGCGTCAAGCGTTCGGCTAGCCATTGCGCGCGCAAATCGATCTGCGCGCGGAGTGAAGTCACAACGGGGGTGATGATCATAGCGCAAAATCGTCTTTCCACACAGCGCCGGGGTGGGTCATCGCTAACCTGAATCTCGACTATTATAACGCACGCGATGAAAGTGCTGCTGTCACTGTCGTAATGAGTGAGCTTAACGTAAACGGCTTAGCCAAAAAAGAGACCATACTGCTCGCTCGCAAATGAGCCGGTAATTCTTGTTGAGAGAAGCCACTCATCAGAATGATCCGCAAGGAAGGATAGCGACTGAGGATCTCGGTCGCCAGCTCATCACCCGTTTGGCCCGGCATGCTCAAGTCGATGAGGGCTAAGGCCAATTGGTGGCCGTGCTGTTCGAGCACTTGTTGCGCCTCGGCGCTACTGGCGGCTTCGTAGACGATAAATCCTAGCCGGCGCAACATCCGTTGCGCGACCATCCGTACATCAGGTTCATCATCAACGACCAAGGCCGATTGTTCATGTTGGGCCAAAGGCTGTTCAACCACTGCTTGGATCGGTTGCGACTCTGGTGGTGTCGTTGAGATGGTATCAGAAAGGGTCGTCATTGGCCAAAAGACGGTAAAGGTTGTGCCCTGATTCGGTTCGGTGTCAATGTGTAGCATACCGCGGTGGGTGCGCACAATGCCATTCACCGCCGCCAAGCCAAGACCGCGACCGGTAAATTTGGTGCTGAAAAACGGATCGAAAATGCGCGCTTTGGTGACTTCGTCCATTCCATGGCCGGTGTCTTTGACAATCAGCGCGGCGTAACGTCCGGGTGGCTGATCAGCGCCAATCTGCATGGTGGCCATCTCATCGGCGCTGACATCACGCGCCTCAGTCATAATGGTGACGGTGCCGTTACCGGTAATGGCTTCTGCGCCGTTGATGGCCAGATTCAACAATACCTGCCGGATTTGGGCAATGTTGCCTTCGATTGGTAATGGAGTTGGGGAGGTTTGGATGATCAGATCAACCCGTCTGGGTAAGATACTGTGCAGCAATGTTTGCATCTCTTCCACGACCCGGCTCAGTTCAAGCCGTTGCATGTCGGGTTGGTGGCGGCCAGTGTAGGTCAATAATTGATTGGTGAGCTCGCTGGCCCGCAACGCGGCTTGCTCGATTTGCGCCAGCAATGGATAGGCAGGGTGATCGTCGGGTAGTTCGTTGAGGGCGAGCGATACGTTGCCTAACACGCCGACGAGCAGATTATTGAAATCATGAGCAATCCCGCCGGCCATGACGCCTAAGCTCTCAAGCCGTTGGGTCTCTCGGAGTTGCTGCTCGATCCGCTCGCGTTCGCGCTCCATCCGGCGCCGTTCGGTGATATCGATCGCAATCCCGGCAATGCCGTAGATCTTCCCTTCGTGATCGAACAGTGGAAATTTGATAGTGGTAAACGCTGTCAGCCCATCAGCCGTCCAACGATCGTCATCGCGTTGAATCGGGCGGCGATGAAGCAAGACCTCACGGTCGAACGAGCGGTAGTAGTCGGCCAAGGCCGGCGCGAAGAGTTCGTCGTCTCCTTTGCCGATCATTGCCTGCGGTTCATAGCCGGCAAAGGCGGCTAAGCGCTCGTTCACCATCAGATAGTGCCCTTCGGCATCTTTAACAAAGATCAGTGCTGGTATCTGGTTGATAATGTCTTGCAGCAGGCGACGGCTGGTTTCAACCGCAGCCTCGGCAGTGCGTTGGGCGGAAATATCTTCGATCAAGCGGACGAGAAACGTGATCTTGTCCTCTTTGTCGCGCACCGCCGAACAGGTCATGCGACCGTACACAATATGGCCATCTTTATGCAGGTACCGCTTTTCGACCGTATAGCTATCGCGTTTGCCGTCGAGTAATTCTTCCCACAGCAGCAGATCGGTATTGCGATCATCGGGATGGGTGCGATGCATGATTATCGTGCCGATCAGCTCGTCGCGTTCAAATCCCAACATCGTCGCAATGGCTTGGTTGCAATCGACAATCCGGCCACTCTCTTCAATCACCACAATCCCAATGCTCAGTTGATCAAACAGCGCGGCAAAGCGCCGTTCGCGTTCGTACAGTTCGGCGGTAAGGCGTTGTTCTTCGTCGCGGATCCGCACCCAATCGGTCACGTCACGGTTCATTTCGCCGATCAGCACCAGCCGGTGCATGTGATCGTAGATCGGAAAATAGGTTGTTTCTGCCCAAAATTGTTGATCAACAACCCGGCCTTCGATCTCGGCTTCGGCAGTATCGTAGGGAGTGGGCGGCATTGCGGCGATTTGGCCGCGGCGGGCGGCCTCGAAGGCGGCGACAAAGCCGCGCTTCTGGGCCGCCGGATCGTTGTAAATGTTGTAGCGCCCGACGACTTGATCGATCGGTGTTGCCACCAATTGTTCATTGGCCCGATTCATTGCCACTGACAGCCCATCAGGCGCAAACAACACCATTGGGATGGGCAATTGGTGGAAGACCATATCGAACGGCAACTCATGAGCGGCCAAACTCGCGGTAAACTGCGCGCGGAGGATTGAGAGCTGTTGGCGTAAGATGGCGTTTTCGCGTTCGAGAGATCGCAATCGCTCGTGTATATCCATAACTGTGTCCTTATGAGCATTGCGGAAGGGTCGATCCGGTTGGTTGGCCGCCCTGAATTCGTTACCGCCCGCTAAAGTTGGGGGCGCGTTTTTCGATAAAGGCGCGCATACCCTCTTTCTGATCCTCGCTGGCGAAGAGGAGGTAGAAATTGCGCAATTCAATCGCCAACCCTTCGCGCACGGTGGTTTCGGCGGCGGCGCGTACCGCCTCTTTGGCCAATTGCACAGCCAGCGGCGATTTGGCGGCGATCGTCTGCGCCACGCGGCGCGCTTCGTCGAGCAGGGTTTCCGGCGGGCAGACCCGGTTCACTAATCCATGTGCGGCGGCCTCGTGGGCGCTGATCGTGGCGCCAGTCAAGACCATCTCCATGGCGCGGTAGGGGCCGAGGGCGCGGGTAAGGCGTTGGGTGCCGCCGGCGCCGGGAATGATGCCGATATTGATTTCAGGTTGGCCGAATTGGGCCGTCTCGCTGGCCAAAATGATGTCGCACATCATCGCCAGCTCGCAGCCGCCGCCGAGTGCGTAGCCATTAACGGCGGCAATCACCGGTTTGCGGATGGCCGCAATTCTGGCCCAACGGGCAATCATGCCGCTGGTGAGCATCTCGATCGGGGTGGCGTTGGCCATTGCCTTGATGTCGGCGCCGGCAGCGAACGCCCGCCCGGCCCCAGTGATGATGATGGCCCGGATCAAGTCATCGGCGTCATACATCTCGAGATGGCGAATGAGATTATCGATGAGCGCTGGGCTGAGGGCGTTGAGCGCCTGTGGCCGGTTGAGAGTCAGGATAGCGATAGGGCCTTCGACCGAGCTGATGACCAATGGTTCGTCGCTCATGACAGTCGCTCCTTATATGTGCAGCGGTGCGTACGTAACGACATTACAATGCACTATCATTACGTTACCTATCGTAACCCGATTGTACCACGCCCGTTGCAGGAAATAGCCGCTCTATGGTACATTGAAGCCAGCAAAATCGGGTTTCGCGCCGCCAGAAGGAGACGCGCCTTGACCCCTGTCGAAGATGCCAATCTGTCCAACCGGATTACGCCGGCCATTGAAGATTATCTGAAAGCGATCTATTTGCTGCAACAGCAGGTCGGTGCGGTGACGACGACAATGCTCGGCGAGCAGCGCGGGTCGCGCCCAGCATCGGTTACTGGGATGATCAAGAAGCTGGCCGAGATGAATCTGGTGCAGCATACGCCCTATCAAGGCGTGGTGCTGTCACCAGCCGGCGAGCGGATTGCGTTGGAGGTGATCCGGCATCATCGCTTGCTCGAACTCTACCTCGTCGAGGCGCTCGGTTATAGTTGGGACGAGGTGCATGAAGAGGCCGAGCGGCTCGAACACCACATTAGCGAGAAGCTCGAGGCGCGGATCGCCGAACGGTTGGGCTACCCGGATTTTGATCCGCATGGCGACCCGATCCCCGGCGTCGATGGGGCCTTGCCTACCACCCGCGCCATCCGGCTGGCCGATCTGCCGCTCCACCAACCGGCGCGGATTGCGCGGGTGCGTGATCAGGCCGCTGAGCGGCTGCGTTATCTGGCCGATCTCGGTCTTGTGCCCGGCGCGCGGGTGGTGGTGACGGCCAGTGCGCCGTTTGACGGGCCGTTGACGGTGCAGATTTGCGATGCCGACCCGGTGCCGCTCGATCGGCGCTTGGCCCGCACGATCGAAGTTGAGGCCGAGGAGCCGGCGGTTACGGCGTAGCGGTCACGAAGATCGGGTTGGTAAAGAGCCACGGTTTGCCGCCCCAATACGCTTCCACGCGGTAGATGCCGTCGTCGTCAACGGTTTGGCGGATGCGGCGGATGCCGCTGGTCATAACTTCGCCGTTGACGATTAAGCGGGCGTAGGCATTGGCGCCAACGTCAACCTCGACCAACAGCGGCCCGCCGGCAAGACTGATTGTATCGCCCATTTCCGCCGTTTCACCGGGCCGGCTAAGACGAAAGACGATCGATGGCGCTTCGCCATCAAGCCGGTTGGCAAAGTAACAACGTCCGGCGGTTAACGCAGCGTAGACCTGATTGGTTGCCTCTTTCGCATCACTGCTGAGCGGTTCGGCGAGCAAAATGTAGTTAGTGAGGGTGCGGAAGATCCACGGGTAGGGAAAGACTTCGATTTCGCCCCATGGCGCTTGGCGTTTGAAGCCGTGGGCATCGACGCCGCCGATGCCGAAGGTGCGCCGGCCAGCCATATTCAGCCGATCCCACCACCACAAGGTCGCCAGCGTCGGCCCGTTTAGACCCAAGCGCGGGTTGAGCACCAGCGCCAGTTTATTGCGTTCGGTCAGGCGCTCGCCCCAATCGCTCATCAAATTCCACAACTCAAGCCCAACGACGCGCCCTTTGCGCTGGCTTGGCCCATCAATCGTCCAGTCATCCCACCGGTAAATATCCTTGAACGAATTGCGGATTCGCTCGTCGGGATGGGCGATAATGCCGAAGCCGCCGCGGTCGTACACTTCATCAATGAACTGTTGCGGCGGCAGTTCGTTGCTAATCACCGTGTCAACGTTGAGGGCGAGGAAGTGGTTGTGATCAGGGGTGATTTCATAGCCGACAATGACTAACACATCGTCGTGCCAGCCGGCGAAGGGCAAGCCTTCGAGAGTGTCGTGGTCAGTGACAATCACCCAGCGCAGGCCAGCCTCACGGGCAGCGGCAATCAGGTGCGGAAAAGTGGCCGATCCGTCCGAGTAGGTGGTATGCACGTGGATGGCGCCGGGGTAGATGAAGGGATAGTTCATAGCGTACTCCGCTCGTAACATCGATACGCGGCTGTTGTAGATAGTATAGCCGCAAAGCGACACCAGCGATGCGTGGATGTCAAATGTTGGGCAAGAGTCGGGTGCTGGCTGTCATTGCGCGGGGCTCGGAGCGCCCGAAGCAATCGCCTGTTTCAGCAGAGGGGATGGGTGAGGGGTCTCTTCCCGCTGTCGGGGGCGATTGCTTCGCCTCGCTTCGCTCGGCTCGCAATGACAGAAGGGGCGGGGCAATGTAGCGCATTGCCCCTACGCGGCGATTCGCAATGACAAGAGGGGCGGGGAAAACAAGCGCCACGAAAACACACAAAAGGCATAAAAAAACCTGAGGTTGCTGGTTTGTGTCTCTTCGTGCCTATCCCCAAACCCCGTTGCGCACCCTGCGCGCCTTTGCGGTTGAACCCGCTGCGCCGTTGCTCGCTGTGCGGCTTGGCGTTGCCTCCCTCACCCCCCGGCCCCCTCTCCCGCCTGACGGCGAGCGAGGGGGAGC